>JAABUK010002004.1_pt1 | contig 37384 bp, 42 predicted proteins | sample 5559141 | NCBI WGS metagenome assembly JAABUK01 (sample SAMN10711869, study PRJNA513367) | rock metagenome | isolation source: Antarctica rocks | place: Antarctica: Victoria Land, Pudding Butte nord | collected 2016-01-03
GTTCGGCGGTGGTCGTTCCACGGGCGTCCCGGTCGCCCGGCGACTCCGGGCAGCACCGGCTCCAGAAGGGCCCACAACTCGTCAGAGATCACATCAGCTCGCACCATGACTCCATAGTGGAGCACCACGACACTATGAGTTAGCAGACACGCTCTAGGCACCCCAGCTAGGCAGTCCAGCGTTTATGGACAGCCCCGCGCCCACGAACAACGCTCTCACCCCAGCGTCAGTGGTACGGCCGAAGCGATCCACAAGGTCGTCCCGGTTAATCGTCACCAACGCACCCTCTCACCGAGCTGGGCCTCGCCGCGCGGACGTGCCCCGGCCGGTCGAACCCCCAATCTGTATATCTAGCGTCATGCTTATTCGGTTAGATTAGGTTGGTCGTTGCGCGCCCGGACCGGTCGCGACGATCTGGCGGTAAGTAGTGGGCTGCTGCTGGGATTGCAAGCCCAGCAAGGTTTGGAAGGCGGCCATCGGCGTGCGGCGGCGATTGAACCGGAACGTGTATTCGTCGAGGTAGACCTGCAGGTGTTCGCCGGATACGCCACGGTGGGTGCCTTGCAGCCAGCTCTTGAGGTTGGAGATCACGCGGTGCACCCGCGGCAAGATCTGGTCGATGTCCTCACCGTTGGCACGGGCTGCCCGCTGACTGCGTGGCCGGTGGTCATAGCCAACACTGTTCAGCGATCGGTAGCCGCGCCATGCGTCGGTGTGCACCGTGGTCCCGACGGCGATGTTGTCGCGGACGAAGCCGGTGAGCGTGGAGCCGGAGGCGTCGTCGATGACGGCCATGCGGACCCGTCCGCTGCCGGCACCACGAACCTCAACTCCCACTGCCACAAGGGCTTCTCTCCGCGAGCGCGTCCACCGCGCAGACCTGCCTCATGCCCGACGACGAAGCACTCGTCAACCTCCACCTCCTCGATCAGATGTTGGCGTTCGGGGTTGACCATGGCCCGGCGCAACTTGTGCAGCATCGTCCACGCCGTCTCGCACCTGCTGAGCCCGAGCTGGCGCTGCAGTTGCAAGGCCGACACGCCAGGCGTCGGGGTGCTCATCAAATTGGCCGCCCAGAACCACAGATGCAGCGGCGTATGCGTCTTGTGCAGAACCGTGCCCGCGGTCACCGACGTCTGGCGATGGCAGGCCGCGCACTCCCACACGAGCCGACGCTTGGCCACCGGCCACGCCTGCCCCTGCCCGCAGCGCGGGCACGCAAACCCGTCAGGCCATCGTCGTAGCTCGCGAATATGGTGTCCCTAGACGTGGACGGACGGGGAGCAATGGCTGAGAACAAGACGGTCGTACCGGTGTGGATGCTGGCCGCCGCCGGGAGCGCGCAGACTCCGCCGATCACAAGTGGAGACAAGGCGATAACACCAGAGCGGCTCGACCAGCTACGGACTGCGTTGGCCGCCTTCGCAGACTCCCCGATTGTGACGTTAGAGGCCCACCCGCTCCCGAAGCGGCTCCACCACAGCGGCGGCATTCCGCTCGATGCCGCGAGTCCGCTCGCGCAGAACTTGGCACAACTCATCTCGCGGACCGCGAAGAATGGGCCAGCAGTGGCGAACATCGATGCAGCCGGCGACGTGCTATACCGGATGATTGTGCCGGCTAAGGTCGCCGCGCAGGTGGGCAACGGGATGCTGCGGCCCATGGCGTCGAAGGCCGTCGCGGGCGGCGTGCACAGCGCGATGGTCAACCCAGCTGGTATCGCGGCGCAGGCGACCTTCGTCCCCGTCACCGCCGCGGGTGCTGCTGGCGGAGCAGCAGGGGCCGGAGTGGCGGCGGCAGGAGCAACAGTGTTGACCGTTGCCGCTCCTCTCGTGCTTCTGGCCGTCGCCGTAGGCGTGAGTGCGCACGCCGACCACAAGCGCCAGCTCGCCATCCAGCACCTCACCGAGCTACTGGAGCAACTGCACGAGGACAAGCTCGACGCCGAGCGAAACGAATTGGACGGTTGCCGAGACGCCATCGACAAGGCGACGGGGATCCTTCTCGACCAAGGTCGCATCGGGGCGTCGCTCGGGCTCGACTCCGCTGTCCACGCGATCAGCAAGGCTCTGGCCACAGCGAACCGACGGCTCTCACGCTGGCGCGAGGCTCTGGAGAAGCTGCCGCAGGGCCCGGTCGAGATCGCGGCACTGAAAGACGCGTTCCCCGGCATAGAAGGCGACGGTGGGGAGTTCCGTGCGCACCTCGAACTCGCTTCGTTGACGATCGCGCTGAAGCGGCGAGTGATCGTTCTCCAGGCGGTCGAGCACTCGCAGGGAGACGTCGCCAACCAGTTCGAGAACTTCGTGCGGAGTCTGAAGGCCGACCAAGAGCGCGTCAATGAGGTAGAGGCAGGTATCGCATCGTTACTCCTTCGGTTGTCGTCGTTGGAACTTCGATCGCCAAGACGGCCCTGGGAAAAGCTTATGACCCGCGGCGATGTGGACCACCTACTCCGCGCTTCCTACCGGCTGCGAGAGCTCGGCGACGGCGTCGATGCGGCGATTCGCGACACAGACGTCGTGATCGAGATTGCCCGCAGCTCTGATGGTTCCGTCGTTGTCCTTCCTGCCGAGGCTGCGTACCGGTAGCCCAAGGATCGTCTAGCGACACAAGATCGTCGAGGCTATGTCCTCCGCGTTGGGGGGCGACCCAGCTCCGCCTCGGCGGTGATTACTGTTGGCCAGACCTATAGCATGTGAGCTATGGCCTGGGGTGTCGTCCAGCTGGAGCCGGAGGTTCAGGAGTGGCTGGAACAGCTCTCGACGGCGCACTTCGCCGCGGCGGCCTTCTACGTGGACCTGCTGGCCGATCAGGGACCGTTGCTCAGCGAGCCGTACACCCGGCAGCTGGACGGCAAGCTCCGCGAACTGCGGTTCCACCTGGACCGGCAAGCCGTGCGGATTACCTACTGGATCGCCTCCGGGCGGCGTGTCGTGCTCTTGACCGTGTTCGCGAAGACGCAGATGCGCGAGAGCCGGGAGGTCGAGCGGGCGCGACGCGCTTTGAGACGCTGCCAGGCAGAGGAACACACGGTGGACGAAGGGACTGAGGACGATGGTTGAGCGCACCACCTGGAGTGAGCTGCGAGAGCGGCGGATGAGCGAACCCGGCGCAGAGGACGGCTATCACGCCGCTCGACTGGCCTACGAGCTCGGCCGCGTCGTGCGTCAGCTGCGCGAAGATCGAGGATGGAGCCAAACCGAGCTGGCCGGCGTTGCCAGCATGACCCAGTCGGCCGTGGCCCGCTTCGAGGCGGGCGGCACTGTGCCGACCCTGCCGGTCCTCGACCGCCTCGCACGAGCGTTGAACGCAGACCTCGTCGTCCAGGTCAACCCCCGAGCCGGTGTCGGATAACGCGATGGTCTTGTGGTGTTCAGTTGGGGTGGGCGTCGCGCCACGCCTGATGCACATCGGGTGGTAGCCGGCCCCGGTCGGCTACCGGGAGTCCGTGCTGGCGGGCCCAGGCCCGTACCTCGGCCGCGGACGGTCCCATGGTGGACGGCCTGGCTGCGGCCGGCCCGCTGGAACTGATGCGGGTGATGGCGGTGGGTTCGTCGGCGGCCCAGGTGTGGGCGGCGGCGAGGTAGTGGTAGGTCCATTCTTCGGCGAGTTTGCGGGTCTCGCAGAACACGATCGGGATGGTGGGCCACCGGACTTGCAGCTCGGCCAGGCCGTCGGCGATCTGCGCGGGGCGCACGCGTTGCAGGGTGAACACCTGCGAGTAGCGGTCCTCGACCACGAGAGCCGCCCGGGCTACGGTGGCCAGTTCCCCCAGGGCGTAGCGCAGCGTCCCGTTGATGAGGCTGGACACCAGATCCGCCAGCGACTTGCGCTCCACCGACGCCACCACCGCTCCGTCGAGCTCCACCGCGTAATCACCGCACGCCAAGGCTCGTTTGGTAATGCTGACCTGTTGGCCGGTGAACTTGTAGGGGTAGCGCTCGCGGGAGTCGACCACGATGGGCAGCTCGGTGACGCCGGCGGCGCGGGCGGTGGGCAGGCGCACGTCGGGTCGGGCCTGCTTGCGGGTACGGGGGGACTGCCAGAACACCATCTCCCGGCCGCGGGCCCGGGTGAACACGATCTGCGAGCGCTGCTCCCGGGCCCGGTCGGCGATGACGTCGATGGCCGCACCCCGCCGGGTACACGCCCGCAGCGCTACCCGCTCGACCACCTCAGGCTCCACTGGCCACTCCTGGGGGGACACCGGGTAACAGAACAACGCCGCCTCCCGCGGCCAGGTGCCCTTCGTGCGGAACACCACACCAGCCCGAGCGGGACGCGGATCAGAAACGGCAGGGTGCTGTCCGGGTCGGGGTTTCGGGCAATCACCAGCTCCACCAGGTTCAGTCTGCCCGTACCCCGACCAACGAGGGCACGCACCGCAGCCGGCGAATAGCACCGATCCGCATACGGGGCACAGGTCCTGGTCGACACGAGGTGGACCGTGCCAGGCGCAGGTCAGGGTCTTCGAGGCGCTGGGCATCGCCGAGAAGCTGTCCCTGTTCTCCGAGCATTGGTCACCCAAGGTGGTGGCACGACTCAACGAGTACGAGATCACGCGTGTTGACCGAGCAGGTTCCCAGTGAACTCCCCGGGGTGGTCACCGTCGAGCCGTTCACCGAACAGTGGACGCCCAGTGATCGCGCGCCAAATAGCGCTGACAGAACACGATGCTGTGATGACGTCTGGCGCGTAGATGGTCAATTCGCTGGAGCCGACGCCGACGAGTCTCGAACGTCGCTCCCGCCGTGAGGACAGGTGCCGTGACGCTAATGGCTAATGCGGCTGGGGATGTGGTGGCAGGCGCTTCCTGCCGCCGTGCTCTTGATGTGGCAGTTTCTGGTTCACCGGGACCGTCGGTGCAGGCAGGGTGGCACAGTTTTTCTCCTGGCGGTCGAGTGTGCTCTGCGGAGACGGCAGTGTCGGGAACGACGTGTTGTGCTGGTTCAGGCGCAGGGTGGATGTCAGGTCGCCGGTGGTGGACCGCCGCCACGGGCTGAGGTTGGGTACTGGGGCGCCGAATCGGGTTTCCACGAACCGCAGCAGCGAGGTGTGGTCGAACACCTCGCTGGAGACCCAGCCGCCCTGGCTCCACGGCGAGATGACGATGGTCGCCACCCGAAATCCCAGTCCGATCGGCCCGGTGACTCCTTTGGCGCTGGGGGGCAGCGGCGAGGCTGTCAGGTATTCACCGGGTGTTCCCGCCGGCGCCGTGGGTGGTGTCACGTGGTCGAAGTAGCCGTCGTTCTCGTCGTAGGTGAGGAACAGCACCGTCTTGGCCCAGACGTCGGGGTTGCGAGCGAGGATGTCGAGCACGTTGTAGACGTAGAGGGCACCGTTGGCCGGCAGGAACTTCGGGTGCTCACTGTCGCTGTAGGGACTGTTCAGCCAGGAGACCTGGGGAAGGTTGCCGCTCGTGACGTCGTTGGCGAAGTCGGTCAAGGTGCGGGACCGCATGCCATTCTCATACAGCGGAGAACCTACCGGAGCTGTCGCGAACTGCTGGAAGTACGGCAGCATGCTGCCGTAGTCCTCCTGGTACATCCGCCAGGAAATCCCCGCGTCCTGCAGCACCTCGGGGTAGGTGGTCCAGGACAGGCGGCCCGCTTTGGCGTCTGAGTTCGTGAGGATCGGGCCGCCCTGGTCGCCGTCCGGGTCGATCGTTCCGGTCTGGGCGTACATCCGGTTCGGCCGGGTCGGGCCCAGCACGGAGCAGAAATAGTTGTCACAGATCGTGAATGCGTCGGCGAGGGCGTAATGGAAGGGTATGTCTTGCCGTTCGTAGTAGCCCATGGTGAGCGGGCCGCGGCTGTCACCGTTCGCTTTGCGGTGAGCGGTGATCCACCCGTCCATGGTGCCGTTGTCCCAGGAGCTGTGCTGCGGGATCCATTCGTGGCTGAGGTCGGGGGTGCAGCCCGCGCTGGTGGTGAACGTGTCGAGGTGGAACGGCAGCTCGTAGCCGTCCGGGTTGAGCGGGTCCGGCTGGTAGAAGACGTTCCTTCCGCCGGGCTTGCGCGCCTGGGGGTCGTCGAAGCCACGTACACCGCTCAGCGTGCCGAAGTAGGTGTCGAACGACCGGTTTTCCTGCATGAGGAAGATGACGTGTTCTACGTCTTCCAAGGAGCCCGGCCCCCGCTGCGGGTTGGCCAGCACTTTCCCCATGGAGGGTGGCAGTGCGAGAGCACCCGCTGCCCCGGCGGTGGCGCCGAGGAACTGCCGTCGACTCAGTGTTGGAGCATCCATGATCGTGTCCCTTCTGATCCTCGTGGTTAGTTGCTGAATCGGTTGGTCTACGCCCGTGGTTGTCACCGTGAGCGCTCGGCGACCCGCACAAAGCCAACCGTGGTCCGGGCCCCTGGTCGTGACCGATCTGATAGACGTCGGCTCAGTTGTGTTTGGTTTGTCCGCGTGAGGTCGGGGCCCCGGTGTTCGGGTCCAGGAACAGTGGTTTGGCGGTGGGCTTGGTGAAGTCGAACATGTTGGTCAGCGGCCCGGCGATGGCGTCGAACGAGCCGTCACCGATGCGGCCGGTCTGCCAGTTGTCCTCGATCAGCTTCAAGATGGAGGACTGGTCGGTGATGCTGCTGTCGACCGTGTTGACCTTGGCGAACGGGGAGATCACGAGCAGCGGCAGGCGGGGGCCGTGCCCGCAGCGCAACTGGTAGCCACCGAGTGTCGGGCCGCCGGTGCCGCACTGCCCGACCCCGGTGAGGGAGTCCTTGCTGGACTGGGAGTGATTCACGATGGGGCTCATCTGGTGGTCATACCAGCCGTCGGAGTCGTCGTAGGCCACCATGATCGCGGTGTCCTTCCAGTCCTTGGACTGCTGGATCTTGTTGGTCAGGTCCACCAGGAAGTGTTGCTCGTCGAGGGGGTCGGAGTAGGCGGCGTGCCCGTCCTGGGACTTCTTGGCCTTGACGAAGCTGACCGCGGGCAGGGTGCCCGCATCCAACGCCTGGTCGAAGTAGGACAGGTCGTACTGGTGGTTCGCCGCCCCGGCGTGACCTACCTCGGCGACCGACGCCGGTGGGGTGTGCGCCGGGTTCGCGGTGGACTGGTAGTACTGGAACGGCTCGTGATGCGCGCTGTAGTCCTGCGTGGTCCCCGCACCGTGCTGCTGGCTGTAGGTGCCGATCTCCGAGCTGGCGGTGCAGTCACCGAAGCCGCCCTGAAACCACCCCCAGGACACGCCCTTGTCGGTGAGCAGGTCGCCGACGTTCTTGCCGGTCAGCGCCGCCGTCGCGTACTTGGGGTTGGAACACTTGTCGAAGGCGGGGTCGGGGTCGTTGATGACGGTCCCGGTGCCGGTGACCCCGGCCTGGTTGGGGACCGCGTAGGGGTCGGTGGTGCGCTGGCCGGACGGGGAGACGGCGTAGGCGTTCGCGGTCTGCCCGGACACCAGGTTCAGCGCACCAGGGGTGGAGGGACCGAATGTGGTGCCGTAGGAGTTGTCGCTCATCGCGAAGTGCTGGGCGTAGTTCCACAGCGCGGTGACGGTGTTGCCGTCGTAGTAGTCCAACGCCAGGTGCGGGTCGGTGGCACCGTAGGCCGGGGCCTTGCAGGTGTTCTTCTGGGTGTACTGGATGAACTTGTCCATCGCCCCGTGGTCGAAGGCTTGCTGCTCGGCCGTGTAGTCATGGTCCTGGTCGCACGTCAGCGCCTGCGCCGGGGTGAGCCGGGCCGGGTTCATCCCGTTCGGGTTGTTGCTCAGCAGGTCTGGGCTGAGGCCGTTCACCGACGGGGTGCCCGGTGCCGCGGTGAAGGGGGTGCCGTCGGTGTTCGCGGCCTTCGGGTAGGTGCCGAAGTAGTGGTCGAAGGACACATTCTCCTGATACACCACCACCACGTGCTTGATCGGGGTGGTGGTGTCACCGACACCACCACCACCACCGCCCGGCCCGTGGTGCCCACCCCCGGCGGCGAAAGCCGACCCGCCGGTGGCGAGCCCGGCGATCATCAACCCGGTGCAGGCGGCCGCGGTGACCGCCCACCGCCGCCGGCGGACCGGGTAACGCGTGCCTGTAGTGGGGAACACTGTCTACCTCCTGGACCAGGACTGTCCGGTGGCGCCGGCTCCTGGACCACCAGGCGCGGCTACAGCGTCCTGCACCCAGACAGCATCCTCACGGACACAAGATGACCGGCAGGTGAATACCACGGGCACAGTCGCGTCGGATGCAGATTGACCACCCGCGTGACGCACGGATGCTTGCCCACACGGTGAGCGCTGGAGCCCGGTGAACGTCCACTGGGGCGCCTTCGGTGTGGTCTTTCTCGTCGCCTTCGGCGCCGCGGTTGTGGTGCTGTTCTCCCTCGGGGTCGGCTTCATCGCCGCCCGCGCCACCTCCTCTGGACACGGCATGGCCGGTGTCGCGGCCGGGCTGTGCTTCGCCGCCTGCGCCACGGTCATCGGCTACGGCGTCTACCTCCTCGCGGTGTGAAGGAGCCGCCAGCTATCCGCGGCCGTCGCGTCACGTCGGGGCACCCCGGTGGGACGCACGCACCGCGCGGCATCGGCTGCGTGCGCGTAGCGACCGTCACCGAGTCGTTCCTGCCTGAGGTCAATGGAGTCACCCGGCCGGTGCTGCGAGTGCGTGGAGGTCACTGGGTTGGCCACCGCGATGACGGGAGTGGTCGCCGCCGGGGTGTGCGTCAGGCGGCTTGCTGCTGGGGCATGGCGAGTTGGTAGCGGGTGGGGACCGCACCGTGGTGCGCGGCGAGGTCCAGGGCGTCGAGCACCGCTTGGAGTGGGCCCGAGCGGGTGAGGTCTTTGGCGTTGATGTGGACCCGCACCAGTCCACCGCGGCGTGCGGTCCGTGCGGCGCCCAGTACCAGCGCGCGGCAGCGCCAGGGTTCGGTCTTGGTGCCGCCGCCGATGCGCAGCACCCGGGAGCTCACCGTGGTACCTGAGCGCAGGTCGCGCACCGCGCCGTACCCCGCTGGTTCTACTGGGCGCCCTGCTGGCGATGGGTCTCGTGGGTTGCGGGCCGGCCGGCATCACCGCAGACCGGCTCGACGCCGCCCTCGCCCCGACATTCGCCAACCTCTACGTGCACCAACAGCAGCTGCTCGGCCACCCACCCACCACGGCAGCCGCGCTGCGCACCACCACTTCCTGCACCAGGGGGCACCCCGGCCACCCCCGATGAGGGCGCTGGTAGCGACTGGGGATGCGTGGTGACATGGCTGATCGACGGTAGCGGCACACCGGTGCTCGCCCGCTACGACGTGACCATCAAACCCGACGGCTGCTACACCGCCGACGGACCACCGGCGACGATCGGCCCGCGCACCATCCCTCCCTCGTGTTCTGTGTCAGTTGGTCTGAGGCACTGCTGCTGCGCTGAGCTGCGGTGCCTCAGATGCAGTGGCTGTGGAGCGGCCCGGAACTGTCACTGGAGTTGAGGCAACTCGTCGGGCCCCCGTCGGTGACGATCTTGATGTGTGCTCGCCACTCGCCGTGACGATGGCCAGCGCCACTCGCAGGCCAGCCCGTCAGACTTGCGGTCTTATCCGCCCGCGCACGATCACCACCGCCTCAACTTGCTTGTCGGCGCAACCAACCTCACCGCCGCCGCCTCCCGTGGTGAGTACCGCTGAACAGCACGCCGAGCAAGCCCTACGCACAGCACGCCGCGAGGTCACCCCGGCGGCCATAGCCAAACTCGTACTGCACCCCATACCCCACGACGACCCCGACAAGCGCTCCGCGTGGCTGCACCTGGTGCGGGGTGGGATGACCCCGACCCCGGCCGCCGTCGCCGGACTCGTGGCCGACAAGGCAGCGCGGCGGGCCCGCCGGGTTCAGGAAGCCGCCGACGTGGCAGTGATCGCCGCCCGGGACGGCGCGGCCGCCGCGGTGGCCGTCGCCCGCATCGTCGATGACACCGGCACCGGACCGACGTGGACCGAACTCCGCGCCGCATGGGGTGGCCGCGCCGCGCATCCCGCGAGATCATTCCCAAGCTCTTACAAGCGGGGTGGCTCACCAGCACCACCGAGCACCGCTCCCTACGCCCCGGACCACGACACACATCCACGCCGCGCGGTGAGGATTGATAGGGACGCGACCGCCGTGTCCTCAGCCCGCACGAAGCGCAGCATCTCGCTCAGCTGCGGCCGGTCGACGTCCTTGCCTGAGAGCCGGTCGGTGAACGTCTGATCCAGCGGTATTCCCTCGAGCTGGCGCGCCGGGTTCTGCTCCAGACTGCTCACCCGTTAATACCCGACGCGCTGCCCGCTCATCCCAACCCCCACCATCTGGCGAATGTGTCCGGTGAAGTCTTAGACGTTGCCCGCGTGGTGTCAATCAAGGCCGAGGGGAACCTCAGCTGGTCGCGGTCTGCGCTGGCCACCTGACGTCGGGTTGGGGTGTACCTCAACCCGACGGTCGCGCTGTCCCGTAAGACGCACCTGAGCGAGAATCTTCACCGGGCGGGTCTACTGCGAATGCGCAGGTCCAGGTCGTGACGTAGACGACGGGGACTTGGGTATGTGCGGTGGTGGTTCCTCTTACGGGTACGCGCGTTTGCTCTGGCTAACGACGTCGAACACGCTGGTACTGCAGCACTGACCGGTGGCGGGTGGTGCGCTGGGTCAGTCGAATGGTGAGACCGATTGAGGACCGTTGCGTTGAAAGCGTCGAGGGCGGAGAAAGCGTGGGTATGTCACTGGATCGAGTCTCACGTGGCCACCCGCTTACGTGTGTTGCGACTACCGTTGGTCGGTTCACCGCCACGTTCGGGCTGGTTGATCTCGGCCCACACCGCATCGAGGGATAGGCCGAGGACCTCGGCGATCGCCGCGATGGTCGGGAAGGCGGGAGTTGCTACGCGGCCCGTCTCGATCTTTCGGAGGGTCTCCGGTGAGACCCGTGCCTTGAGCGCGATCTCGAGCATCGAGCGCTCTCCCCGAGCGCGACGCAACAGGGCACCGAGGCGCTGTCCACGCTCGACCTCTGCGGGGGTGAGCGGCAGCCTGACCATGCCTCCAATTCTAGTACCGGGATAACATTGCCGGGATAGTTGTTCGTTACGTGAGGGAGGCGCCGCATGATCGAGATCCTGAACCTCACCGAGCTGGCCCGAGCGAGGGACGTCGGCGCCCTGGTAGCTGACACCTTGCAGACGCTGAAAAGCCGCAGTGCAGTAGGCACGAACCTCCTGGACATCGATCGGTGGGCCGAGGCCATGATCGTCGAGGCCGGCGCGCTGTCCTGCTACGTCGACTACGAGCCATCGTTCGGACGGGGGCCGTTCGGCCACTACATCTGCACGTCGGTCAACGACGCCGTGCTCCACGGACTGCCTCACAACTACACGCTGGCCGACGGCGATCTGCTGTCGCTCGACCTCGCCGTCTCCAAGGCAGGAGTCGCTGCAGACTCCGCCATCAGCTTCGTCGTGGGCGACTCACAGCCCTCGGAAAGCGTCGCGATGATCAGCGCAACGGAACGCGCATTGAGCGCAGGGATAGCCGCTGCCGGAGCCGGAGCCGGAGCTCGCCTCGGCGACATCTCCCATGCCATCGGCTCAACCCTCGACGACGCGGGGTATCTGATCAACACAGAGTTCGGCGGTCATGGCATCGGATCAACGATGCACCAGGATCCGCACGTTTCCAACGTCGGACGGCCCCGCCGCGGGTACAAGCTGCGGCCCGGACTGCTGCTCGCACTGGAACCGTGGGTCATGGCGGACACCGCCGACCTCATCACCGATGCCGATGGGTGGACGCTCCGAAGCGCGACAGGCTGCCGGACGGCACACAGCGAGCACACGATCGCCATCACCAGTGACGGAGCTGAAATCCTCACCTTGCCGAAGCCCGCGCAGTCGTGAGGTCGGAGCCACGACGGCTCCACACTCGTGGCACACCAGCGACGCGGTCGCCGTTCCCAACGCCGCGGCCACCACGCTCCCCGCAACGGAATCTCGGAATGCACCGCCGTACAACGATCGGGCAGCGGGACGCTGCTCACCGTCCGATCGGTTCCCATCTTTTCGGGCGGGATGCTGGCTGAGTCCTCTCGCCAGCGGACGAGAGGTGTCGCCGACCGACGGCCCTTGCGAGTGCCGAGTTGCTCGGGTCCCCTTGGGCCCGACTGCCTGTTCGCACGGCGCTCACCCAGACGGCCGCGCCTCGGCGTAGGCGGCGGGTGTCTGCCCGATCGCGGACCGGAAATCCCGGGTCAGGTGGGCTTGGTCTGCGTAGCCCAGATCAACGGCGACCGTGGCCCAGGACACCCGTTGTCCGTCTCGGACTCGCTCGGCGGCCTCCAGTAGCCGGTATCGGCGTAGCACCCAGGTCGGCGGCACGCCCGCGTGCTGCAGGAACATCCGCTGCAGGGTCCGCGGACCGAGACCGGCCCTGGCGCACAGGTCGGGCAGCTGCCGCAGTGACCGGTCGGTCTCGGCCAGTCGACCCAGCTCGGCCACCTGCCGGGCACGGCCCACCCGCGTGGGGTCCGCTGCAGCGAGGACATCTTCGAGGGCAGCAGCCAGCACGGCAACCCGCGCCGGTAGGCCGTCCGCCGCGGCGATCCGCACGACGAGCAGCTCCTCGTCGATGCCCAGGACTTGCCCGAGGGGCACGGCGCGGTCGGTGAACGCCGACGCAGATCGGGTCAGGAAGGCCCCCAGACCGCCGGGCGTCGTCATCGCCGCGACGGTCCACCCTAGTCCGACCAGGACGCGGGTGGTCAGCTCTCGGGCCACCCCGTTCAGGCGAGCCTCGATGTGCCCTGGTGGGTGATCGGTCGTACGGGCATCGGCGTGGCCGACGGTGAGGTTCGCCCCGGGATGGGTCAGCACCTGCTGGCTGTGCACGGTGTGATCGGGTAGGTCCCACTCGACAACCCAGAAGCGATCGATCAGTCCGGACAGTGTTGGCGAGGCCGGGTACCGGGTAAGACGGACCCGCTGCCTCAACAGCCACGGGTCAAGGATCCCGCGGCTGTCCTGCTCGACCGGTTTCGGCCACGGGCGTGCCACGAGTGCCAGGCTATCCACGCGACTGACGCAGATCTTCAAGCCGTCGCGTTCGCCCGCTCGTAGCGTCGTTTGCCATGACCACTGATACGGACAGGACTGCTGACCTGCTGGAGGCGGTGCTCGCCGACCTCGCCCCCGTCCTCGGCGCCATCACCGACGACCAGCTGCACGACCCGACACCATGCTCGGACTATGACGTCGGACAGCTGCGGGACCACGTCCTGGGCTGGCTGAACAACTTCGCCGCTGGCCTCGCCGACCCGCACGGGCAAGCACCCCAGGCAACCGTCGAGGAGTACCAGGCGAGCGATGATCCAGCGGCTGAGGTGCAGGCCGCCGCCGAGCTCTTGGTCCAGGCGGTCCGCGGTGGGGCTGCCGCTCGACCGCTGAAGCTGGGTGAGGCCGCCATGCCCGGTGAGATGGCTCTGGGCATGATCCTGTGGGAGTACGAGGTGCACGGCTGGGATCTGGCCCGAGCCACAGGGCAGCCCTGGCACCCGCCAGCGGCCGCGGCAGAACAGTCGTTGAGCTTCGCCCCCACGATGCTCACCGACGACTACCAAGGCGAAGGCAAGACGTTCGCGCAACCCGTCGCCGTACCCGAGGACGCACCACCGCTGGACCGCCTTCTCGGACTATCCGGCCGACGCCCTGACTGGATCGTCGAGCGGCACGGCGCGAAGCACGTGCAGGATGAGCGGCATGGTTAACACCGCGAGGGGCATCTTCGCCGTCACGATGCAACCCGGCCCGGCGGAGCTCGACGGAGCGATCAGCCGCTTCGAGCTGTCCAAGACCTTTCACGGTGACCTGCAAGGCACCGGTGCGGGCGTCATGCTGTCGGGCGGAGATCCGCAAGCCGGTGCGGCCGGTTACGTCGCGATTGAGACAGTGGACGGCAACCTCGGAGGGCGGCAGGGCAGCTTCGCGTTGCAGCAGTTCGGGTCGGTGCACGGCGGATCGCAGACGTTGCACTACGAGGTGGTGCCGGGCTCCGGCAACGGCCAGCTGGACGGGCTCACCGGCATCCTGCACCTCAACATCGACGAGGACGGCACCCACCACTACGAGCTCGAGTACGAGCTGTAGCTCCGTTATGCCGCTCCGCAAGCCGATCGCTCAACGGCCTGGCGCGAGGTGCGTTCAGTCCACGGTTCCGGGCGGGACGATCCACTGTTGAGCCTGTCCGGTGAGTTGCGCGATGTGCTCGAAATCGTGGTCGTGATGCAGCAACGCCAGGCGTGCGCGTTCAGCGGCCGCGGCGATGAGCAGGTCTGGCACTTTGCGCCCCTTCAGCCCGGCAACGACGAGCATCCGCTGAACTTGCCCGGCCCGGCGGAAGTCTTCCGCGGTGACCTCCACGCCGGTGAACGCTGCGGCGGCCGCCTGGATACGGTCCCACTCGGCAGCGTTGCGTGCCGAGAAACCGAGTTCAAGGTCGGTCATGGCGCAGCGGACGATGACGGCCGAGCCGAACAGTCTCTGCAATGCGTCCTGCACCTGCGGTACGGCGAGCCGAGTGAGCACACTGGTGTCGGCGAGGTAGCTCAACGCCACGCGGCCGACCGATCCTCGAATTCTACGGATGCGAGGGTCGCCACCGCGGCTGTGAGGTCATCATCGGCGGCCGAGCCTCCTGAGGCCAGCCGCAGTGCGGCGTTCACCGTCGCCTTGATTGTCGGAGTTCCCAGGTGTCGCTTCGCGCGCTCCAAGACGTCGTCATCGACGTCGACTAGGTGCTTCATGGCACTCAGTATATCTCACTGGAATGCTATATATACGATGCCCGCAACGGGATCCCCAACCGGTAACGGGTTCGGGCGTCCGCTGCGCAGCCGGGCCATCCGGGGCCCGCCACGGTGCCGGAATGCTCGTTGATGTCCGCGCCGGGGTGGGTTCTCGGTCGAGAATGGGGTGTGGGCTCGCCGCGAGGACCGCAGTGTGTGACTGCTGCGGGCCGAAGTGACTCGGCACGAGAGGCCGCGGTGGGCAATCCGGATCACGCTGGGGCCCGTCGATCTTTAACCATCGGTGGGCGGTGCACGACGCACCTCGCCCACGGCCGTTGCCATCGGTTGTCGGTGGAGTGCACCGCGCGCGTCTCAGCGGTGCGCGAGAGCGCTGGGAGGGATGACGGACCCGGTGGAGCGGCCTTGGTCATCGAGTAGCCAGCCGACGCGTTTCGGGGTTCGGAGGTTGAGGCCGCTGTCACGAATTTCGATCCAGGGGGCGAGCTCTCCGATTGTTTGTTCGATGGTTTCGACTTGTCTGAGGTCGCGGGCCCAGACGGCGATCACGAGGTTGGTGGCGCCCGTCGTGGAGGCGCACAGGCGTAGCTCGGGCAGTGTCGCTAGTGCGGTGACGGTGCGGTGCACGTCGGCGGCGGCGACCCGGGCCAGCCACAGGAAGCTGATGGGGTATCCGACCGCGGAGTTGGCCACTTCACAGCGGAGCGAGATGGCACCTGAGCGCAGTAGGCGGGTCAGCTGGCGGCGCGCGGTGCTGGGGTCGCGTCCCAGGCTGCGAGCGAGGTCGGCGGCTGGGGCGCGGCCGTCGCGAACTAGCGCAGCGAGGAGCGGACCTGCTCCGGCGGGGACTGGTTCTGCCGGCTCGAACGCGATGGGTGTCGTGGTGTCGCGGAGCTGCCGTGTCTCGTCTCGGCTCAGCGCGTCGAGGGTCCACCGGCTGCCGTCGCGGTGGACGCTGGTCATCACGTAGGTCCGCTGGCGCTCCACTCCTGGTAGGGCCGTGAGCTCGTCGAGTACGAACGTGCTCAGCGCGGCCAGGTCAGGGGACATCACGGTCAGCAGCAGATCGCGACCGCGGGTTGGTTCCTCGACGGTGACGACGCGAGGGTCCTGGCACAGGCGGGTGGTCAGGCTTCGCAGCATGTTCGACCGGCAGTCGACCTCCACCAGGGCGAAGACGAAGCTGTCGAAGCGCCCGCCTGGGTAGGCGGCGACCCAGGCCAGGCCCTCCGACTGGAGCCGCTGCCACCGGGCGGCTTCGGCCTGGGCGGAGACGCCGAGCACGCGAGCGAGGTCGGTCCACGAGATGCGCGGTGCGACCTGGAGTGCGTGAACCAGCCGCAGCTCCGCCTCGTCGAGCAGGTCGGGTTGCATGATTCTCCTCGTCCCCCCGGGCCGTCAGTGCTCGAACTCTATGGACTGGGAGGCTGCGCCCACCAGATCCACGAAAACGCGGTCTCGGTCAGGGCCACTCGGATGGCCTTTTCGCGGGGGGACCCGTCGAGCAGCTGACTCGGCGTCAGGCGCGGCGCGCAGTCCGGCCGCGCCAAGGCATGGACGCGCCCCCCTCCCGTGTGCACCGCCTCATCGACTCGATTGATGTGCACGATCGTCTGCTATATGAGGTTGATGGTGCCCGATTCCTACAGATCTACGGTCTTTACCGCGTGGTCTGGGCAGAATCCTCTGGTCACGTCCACCGGCTAGGGAGTTGTGATGAGTGACCGTCGATGGGGCGTGGAGATCGCCGGCGCGATGACGGAGGTCCGGGAGGCGATCCACCGCAGCCCCGAGCTCGGACTGGAGAATCCCGACACACAGGACGTGGTTCTGCGCGCCCTGAAGGAGCTTCCGCTCGAGGTCAGTACCGGCCGCGGTTCGACGTCGGTCACCGCAGTCCTACGCGGCGGGGCCGGGCCCACCCACGGTTCCCGCAGGTCTGTGCTGCTGCGCGCGGACCTGGATGCTGTTCCGGTCACCGAGGTCACCGGGCTGGACTGTGCCTCCGAGCGTGACGGTGCGATGCACGCCTGCGGTCACGACCTGCACACGGCGATGCTCGTCGGCGCGGCCCGGCTGCTGTGCCATCACCGCGACGAGCTCGAGGGTGACGTGGTGCTGATGTTCCAGCCCGGTGAGGAGGGCTGGGAGGGGGCCCAGGTGATGCTGGACGAGGGGGTGCTCGACGCCTCGGGGACCAGGGTGTCCGCGGCCCTCGCCCTGCACGTCTTTTCCGCCGAGCACCCGAGTGGCCAGTTCTTCGCCCGCCCCGGGCCGATGATGGCGTCCTCGACGTCGGTGGATGTGGTGGTCCGCGGGCGGGGCGGTCACGGTTCGATGCCGCACCTGGCCCAAGACCCGATCGCCGCCTGCGCCGAGATGATCACCAGCCTCTACGCGATGGTGGCGCGGGACTTCGACGCGCTCGACCCCCTGGTCCTCACCGTGGGTGTGGTGCAGGCCGGGACCCGGCGCAACGTCATTCCCAGCGAGGCGCGATTCGAAGCGACGCTGCGAGCCTTCTCAGCCGAGACCACCACCACCGCGGGCCGGGCAATCAAACGGCGGCTGAGTGGCCTCGCGGCAGCTCATGACGTCGACGTCGAGGTCGACGTCTGCCCGCAGCGTCCGGTCACCATGAACGACCCGACCGAGTACGGCTTCGTCGAGGACCTGGTGACGCGGGAGGTCGGAGCCGACCGGTTCACCCGGCTCGAACGACCGATGACCGCCGCCGAAGACTTCTCCCGCGTCCTGGCCGACGTGCCGGGCACGTTCGTCGGGCTCGGCGCCGTCCCCCCCGACGGCGACCCCCTCACCGCCGCGGCCAACCACAGCCCCCAGGCGGTCTTCGACCCCGCCGTCATGCCCGCCGGCGCGTCGCTGCTCGCCCGCTGGGCCATCGAACGACTGCGCACCTCACCCACCAAGGAGACCCACTGATGACCAGCACCGCCGCTGCCGCCACCGACGCCGGGCCCCAACCCCGTCGCAGCACCACCCTGGTCGGAATCGGGATGGGTCACGCCCTGGAGTGGTACGACTGGGGGATCTACGCGGTCTTCGTGCCGTACTTCGCCAGCCAGTTCTTCGCCGGCGGAAGCCAAGTCACCGACGTCCTGGCAAGCCTGGCCGTGTTCGCGGTCGGCTTCGCCGCCCGACCGCTCGGCGGGCTCTTCTTCGGCCGCCTGGCTGACCGGGTAGGGCGACGAACAGCACTGTCCGCCACGGTGTCCTGCATCGCGATCGCCAGCTTCATAATCGGAATCTGCCCGACCTACGCCCAGATCGGGATCTTCGCACCACTGGTCCTCGTCGCAGCCCGGATCTTGCAGGGGCTGTCCTGCGGTGGGGAGCTCCCCTCGGCCCAGACCTACCTGGCCGAGTACGCCCCCACCGCGAAGCGCGGTCAGTGGTCGAGCCTGATCTACATCGCCAGCGTCTTCGGCAACACCATCGGCGTCGGGCTTGGGTTCCTCCTGGCCCTGATGCTCTCCGACGACCAGCTACACGCGTTTGGGTGGCGGGTGCCGTTCATCTTCGGTGGCGTCTTCGGCCTCGTGGCGCTCTACATCCGCCGCCAGCTCACCGAGACTGCCACGTTCGAGGCCGCCTCCCAGGCGCCGAGCGAGCAGATCAGCACCTGGCAATCGATCGTGGTCCACCGGGGCAAGGCGATGCAGGTGATCGGCCTCACGGCTGGGCTCACCGTGGCCTACTACGCCTGGGTGATCGCGGCGCCCGCCTACGCGATTACGACCTTCGGCATCGACGCGTCCGCGGCCCTCGCCGCCACCGTCGTCGCGAGCCTGTTCTTCATGGCGCTGATGCCGGCCTGGGGCCGGCTGTCGGACCGGATCGGGCGACGACCTGTCCTGCTCATCTCAACACTCGGTGCCGCGGCGGCACTAGTTCCGGCCCAGGCCCTGCTCGGCGACAGCGCTATTCGGCTCGGGTTCGCCCTGGCACTGGAAATGTTCTTCATCGCCGCCGGGGTGTCGATCTTGCCCGCGGTGTACGCCGAGATGTTCCCCACCCGCATCCGGACCACCGGGCTGGCGATCCCGTACTCGATCGCCGTCGCGCTGTTCGGGGGCACCGCGCCCTACCTGCAGACGTGGCTGTCGGACATCTCCAAGGCTGGGGTGTTCACCGGGTACGTCGCGGTGTTGCTGCTGGTGAGCGCCGCCGTCGCCTCCCGGATGCCCGAGACCCGCGCTCAAGGCCTGGACTGAGGCGGCCGCGGTGCATGTGACCGACCTGGGCCTTGACGGTCCCCGCCGGGTGATCGACCTGTCCCAGCCGTTCGAGGTGGGAATGCCGTGCTCACCGACCCACCCGGGCTTCGAGATGTCCATCGAGGTTGCCCATGGCGATGTGCTCCGCTCGGACGGGATCACCGGTTCCCACGAGAAGGTTACGTTCGGCGACCACGTCGGCACCCATGTGGACGCGCTGTGTCACGTGGCCGTGGACGGCGCGATCTTCCCCGGTGTCCCGGTCGCCGAGGCCGTCGCCGACGGAAGGTACGTCGTCGGCGGCATCGAGCAGATGCCACCGTATGTCGGGCGGGCGGTGTTCTACGACGTGCCGCGGCTGCTCGGACGACCCATGAACCCCGGCGAGGCTGTCACCCGTGAGCACCTCGAAGCCCTCGGCGATCAGGGCGACCCGTCCCACGGTGAGGCGGTCCTGGTGCGGACCGGGTGGGGGGCGCGGTGGCCCGGCGCCGACTACGCCCGACCCCAGGACGGGATCCCCGGGCTCGACCTCGACGCGGCGCGTTACCTCAGCAACCGGGGGGTGGTGCTGGTCGGCGCGGACACCATCGCGGTCGAGCAGGTCACCGCCGAGCACGGCCTGAGGAGGCTCCCGGTCCACCGCCACCTCCTCGGGGAGCGCGGCATCCACCTGCTCGAGTCCGCGGACCTCGAACCACTGTCGGACGTCACCGGTGCGGCCGTGCTTCTGGTGTGCGCCCCACTCAAGATCGTCGGCGCCACCGGCGCACCCGTACGACCACTCGCCATCATCGATCAAGGAGCCTGAGCACCACCATGACCACCGCACCCCTCGACCCGCTCACCCCCCGGAGCTGGACGGTCGGCGACCTCGTCGTCCACCTCGTTCCCGAGACGACCTTCTCACCGCAGACCGCCGCGTGGCTGCTGCCCGAGGCCACCCCCGCACTCGTCGCCGACGTCGACTGGCTCGGAGATCCCTGGACCGACGCCGACCACCGGCCGCGGCTGGCCAGCCAGAGCTACGCCCTAGAGGTCGACGGGCAGCGCATCCTCATCGACGCCGGCATTGGCAACGGCAAGACCCACGACAACGACGCCTTCCACAACCTCGACACCGACTTCCTCGACCGACTGGCTCAGATCGGCTTCACACCACAGAACGTGGACCTGCTCCTGCTGACCCACATCCACGCCGACCACGTCGGCTGGATCACCCGGCACGACGGCGAGCAGTGGGTGCCCACCTTCCCCCACGCACGCCACCTCACGTCGCGAACCGAGTGGGACTACTGGGCCACGACCGACGTCGAACCCTCGCGCCGTCGCATGCTCGACGACTCCGTGCTACCGGTCGACCAGGCCGGACTCGTGAACCTCGTCGACCTCACAGCCGGCGGGGTGCAGGTGGCCCCTGGCGTCACCCTCATACCGACACCCGGCCACACCCCCGGGCACGCCTCGGTCCGCATCACCAGCCGCGGCCAGACCGCCCTCGTCACCGGGGACGCCGTCCACCACCCAGTGCAAGCAGCCTTCCCCGACATCAGCAGCTGCGTCGACGTCGACTCCGCCACCGCCGCCCGCACCCGACGCGCCCTGCTCACCGAAGCTCTGGACACCGACCAGCTGCTACTCGGCACCCACTTCCCGGCCCCCGGAGCGGCCCGTGTCCGCGCGGCCGACGGCTCCTACCGGCTCTCCGCGCAGGAAGGCAGCGCCAAGAACCCAAACTTAAGCGAGTAGACCCGTTTATGCGACTCCGAATGGACGGGCAGTCGAAGTAGTGGTGATCTCCAGTTGCAGCGTTCCACTGGCGCCAACCTGGCCGCTTATTGACCCAGACCTCCGCTACCGGGCTTAGCTGCGGGCTCAGCGGTAGAGATCACTGACCCCAACCGCGCTGGCGAGGTGGTCGAGGCTGGCGCCTCCGGCAACCGCAGCTTCGATCTGAGAGCGGGGCCACTCGGTCGTTCCCGTAAGACGAACCATCACCGACACTATCTGCGTCGCCAGCAAGCCCGTGAGCAGGGCTGTTGCAGATGACCTGTCCGGAGCCTTTTTCGATAGGGGGGCGTTTCCTGGCACACTGTTCACAGTGGAGCGTTTGCGGATCGGCTATGCCCGGTGCAGCAGCGTCCCAGAGGATCTGGACAGCGAGCGGGAGGCTCTCGCGGCGGCGGGTGTTGCTGCTGATCGGATCTACCTGGACGTCGGGCTGAGCGGCATCACCCGAGCGCGGCCGGCAATGATCAGAGCTGGCAGCCCGCCGGCGTTGCCGTAGAGGTTGGCCGGCGCGACGACGCAGCTACGCACACCGCTGTCGGCGGCGCCGCGGACCCGGTCAACGACGCCAGGACGCCAGGCAACAACGGGGGGCGGGTCAGCGGGCGCTGCTTCGGTGATAGCGGAGCCCGAGCCGTGAATCCATGCCCCGCCGGTGTGGACGTAGGGACGGTCCGTGCCGGCGAAGGTCGGCAGGGCCGCGTCGAGGACAGCGTTGTCCACCGACGCGCTCATGGCATCGTTCGGCGAGGCTGCGTGGATCATCCCCCCGACGCCCGACAGCCGGCCGGTGAGCCAGCCGGTGTCAGCGAGGTCGCCAGTAACCGTGTCGATTCCCATGCTGGCGAGCTGTGCGGCGGCCGTGTCGGACCGCGCGTGCGCGAGGACCTGATGACCGTGAGCTACCAGCTCGGCGAGCATCGCGCCGCCGAGATAGCCGGTTCCTCCGGTGAGAAAGACTTTCATGCGGCCACCTTCCGAGACAGGTTGCTCACGGGCAGGAGATAGGGCCGAGGGGCGCCGGTCCGCGGCGGCGGCGGCTCTCAGGACGACGACCTGCGCGGAAGGCGTAACCCGGTGAGGGGGCTGGCGTGCACGATGTCCCGCAAGACGCGTCCCAAAGATTGCGTGCTGATAAATCCCTTATCTGGCCAGAGAGGGTCGATGGCTCCTCCCGGATCAAAGATCGCCGAAGGAGCGTAGGGCGGCCCGTGCGACCGGGTCGCCCCACTCCTGCACGAAGTGTCCCGCCTCTGGGAGGACCAGTGGCTCCGGACATCCTCGTATCTGGCGGCGGAGGACGTGCATCACCTCCGCATCCGGGTCGTTACCGCCGATGGCCATGAAAGACCGTCCCGTCCACTCGGTGGACCAGAACGCGAGCGCCGCCCTGGCTTCCGCGACTCCGTCCATGTCGGGCTCCACCATGGCGAGGTCGGGGAAGGTCCGGGCGCCGGCTTGGAAGCGGACGTCGGGGAACGGGGCGTCGTAGGCAGCCAGCTCCCCGTCGGTGAGGTGTGGCGCCGTGTCCCTGATCCACTGGCCTACCGGCAGGTCGGGCGTGCCGCGGACCACCGACCCCCCCACTGGTAGAAGTGCGTCCCTAGTGGCTCGCCTGTAGGCAGGACCGTGTTCATCACGAACAGCCTGTCCAGGATGGAACGGAAGCCGAGGTCGACGGGCAGTGTGAGTCCCAGCGTCCCTCCCCAGTCCTGGACGACCAGGGTCACGTTGCGGAGCGAGAGGTGTTCGACGAAACGCAGCAGGAACTCGCGGTGGAAGTGAAAGGTGTAGGTGGAGTCCTGCACCGGCTTGTCGGAACGTCCGAAGCCCAGGAAGTCGGGGGCGACGACCCGCGCACCACTCTGCAGCATCGCCGGGATCATCTTGCGGTACAGGTAGCTCCAGGTCGGTTCCCCGTGCAGACAAAGGAATGTGCGATCGGCGTCGGTAGGTCCGAGGTCCAGGTAGTGCGCTCGCAAACCTTCGTATCCGGGCAGGGTCTCCACATAGTGTGGCGGGAACGGGAAGTCCTGGAGATCGACGAAGCGGTCCTCAGGCGTTCGCAGGGCGTCGACGGTGACCACTGAGGTTCCTTCGACTACTTGTTGCGGTAGCGCTTGGCCTGCGCCAGCAGCGAGGCGAGCCGCTCGGCGTCCGCCGGCTGGGGGTTCTCAAATGATCCGTCCGCGCCGTAGGGGTAGGTGATGGCGCCGCTCTGGTACCGCCATCCTTCCTTGAGCGGTCCGACGTCGTGGGCGTCGTAGCCGATGTCGTCGAGGAAGCTGGTGACCGTCCGCTTGGCGGTGTCGTCGTCACCGGCGATGGGGACGGCGCTGCGGTCGGGCGCGCTGTGCGGGCGGTTCAACGTCGTGAGGTGTTCGAAGAAGACGGTGTTGAGCGTCTTGACGACGTGCGAGGTGGGCAGGTGTGCCTGTAGCAGTTCGGAGACTGTGGTGCTGTCGTCGTCGAGTTCGGCGATTTGTCCATCGCGGTCGGGATCGTAGTTGTTCGTGTCGATGACGACCTTGCCGGCGAGCGGCTCGGCCGGGACCTGACCATAGGCTTTGAGCGGCACGGTGACCACGACGATGTCACCAGCTGCGGCGGCGTCGGCCGGCGTCGCGGCTGAGGCGCGCGGCCCGAGCTGCTCAACAAGGTCGTTGAGGGTTTCCGGTCCGCGGCTGTTGCTGATCACCACGTCGTAACCGGCGCCGGTGGCCAGCGTGGCCAGGGCGGTGCCGATTCGGCCGGCGCCGATGAGCCCGATGGTTCCCGTACCAGTCTGACCACCGCGCAGGAGTGCGCCCTGGGCCGCGCGGACGGTATCGACGAGCGGCGTGGCGGGGCGGCCCAGCAGTTGTGCCAGGTCCTGACTGTGGGTTTCCAGGTCGCCGTGGCCGATGGAGGCGTCCAGAGCAGCGACGAAGTGGGCGGTGTCCTCGTCGAGCCCGGTTTCCTGCAGCGCGGTGACATACTCCTGGACCGGCAGGTCGCGATAGCTCACTGACGTGCCGGTGACCTCGCTGATGACCCGGGCGAGATCGGTGAGGTCGAACGCCGGGCCGCCGAGCTCGTACGTCCGGTCGCCTGCCTCGTCCTGCAGCAATGCGACCGCGGCGGCGTCGGCATAGTCCTGGCGGGTGGCTGCTGAGATCTTGCCGTTGCCGGTCGCGCCGACAATCTCTGCGGTACGGACATACTGGCCGAGCTGGTCGGTGTAGTTCTCGGTGTACCAGCCGTTACGCAGCACGGTGTAGGCCACGCCCACCTCGCGCAGCGCCTGTTCGGTGTCTCGGTGTTCGCCGGCCAGCGGATTGGTCGAGTCCTCGGCGTCGAGAATGCTCGTGTACACGATGCGCGATACGCCGGCGGTCGTGGCGGCGTCGATAACGTTGGTGTGATGAGCAACCCGTCGCCCCGCCTCGCTGCTGGAGATCAGCAGCAAGCGGTCGACGCCGGCCAGTGCACGACGCAGGGTCTGCGGCTGAGAATAGTCCGCCTCGCGGACCTGCACACCGCGGTCGGCCAGGTCGGTGGCCTTACTCGATGTGCGCACCAGCGCGACGACCTCGGATGCGGTCACGCCTCGCGCCAGCAACCGCTCGACGGCGAGCCGCCCGAGTTGGCCCGAAGCTCCGGTAACAGCATAGGTTGTCATGGTTCTCCTCGGTAGCAGTCTGACGAAAATTCAATGGATGATGATGCAGCGCCACGTGCCGGGCCGGCCAGGTAGTCGTGGTGCCCGGGTTCCGCACGGGGTGAATCCTGGGAACGTGCCGAAAAATCGGTCGGAGTCCGGGGGGCTCAGTAGCGAAGTTCTTCAGTGAAGTTGGATTGGGTTTGTTTGACGCCCAGGCGCTCGAACGTTTGGCCTATGTCGGCGCCTTTGCCGTGGAACTCCCTGCCCACGGCTTGCAGGGCTGCGTCCAGCGATTCGGCACTGTCCCACCGAACGACATTCACGAACTGGGAAGGCCCGTGCACGTCGGTGGCTCGGTGACCGACCCCGTCGATCATGCCTGGCTGCTTGGACACAAAGCCCTGAATGTCATGCCAAAAGGCAATGAATTCATCGACGTTCTCGGGTGGGAGCTCGAAAAGGACGATGGTGGTGATAGGTGTCATGACGCTCTCCTTGTCTAGGTTAAATCTGCGGTGCTCGGGCGCCCGATCGACCTGCCGCAGGCCTGGGTGCTAGGCGATTGCGATCTGCTGGGTCATAAGCGGAATCCGGAACACGTACTCCTCGACGAGCAGCTCCTCCTCCCACTTCGCGGTAGTCGAAAAGTCGAGCTCGAAAGACTTGCCCGTGCCAGGGATCGACGTGCCGTCGGGGAGGACCATCTCGCCACTGAAGGTCCCGGTGACCTTGCAGACCACCGTCATCCAGTCGCCGTCCCCAAACTGGATCGGATAGGGATCGTTGTCGACGTGAACGTCAGGGAACGCACGGAACATGCCTTGCATCGCTGCAGCGTGCGCGGGCCGCCCGTAGATCGTGTCGCTTCCGGTCACGTGGGCGATCATGTCGGGGTGATGGACGGCGTTCATCGCATCGATGTCTTGGCGGTTGAACGCGTCGTCGCCCTGCTTCATCAGCGACAGAACGTGCGCGGTGCGACCGGAAGGCTGGGTTGAGACGGTCACGAGGCTCCCCTCTCGGGCGACGCGCGCCCTTGGTCGGTGGGTGGTCCGATCCAACATAGGGACGCGCGATCCTAGGTTCCTAGGAGATACTGACCGGATGACCGCGACGACGGCACGCCGGTGACGACTCACCCAGCGGGCGACCCCCGTTACGATCCGTGCCCGGTGTCTCCGGTGATCGACGTGGTGTTCAGCCGCTGGACGACCCCGATCCTGTGGCTGCTGCAGCACCGCGGCCCGTTGCGTTTCAACGCGATCCGCGACACGCTCGGCACGATCACCGCGAAGACACTGACGCACCGGCTGCGTCAACTGGAACGTGACGGCTTGATCACTCGGACGCACTACCCCGAGGTGTCCCCGCGAGTCGAATACGAGATCACCGAGCTCGGTCTGTCCCTCAGCCCCGCATTCCGGCTGCTGGTCGGCTGGTCATCGGACAACATGCCGAGTGTGCAGGAAGCTCGCGGGCGCTATGACCGGGCCGGTCGCCCCATGCCAGCCTGAACCGGGACGGGGCTCCCTACCGCTTCCAGAAGGTCGGGGAACGGCATCATTCCCGTGAGCGAGTCCGGCGGCGCGCTGGGCACTGGAGTCAGGGTGCTCCCAGTGGTCACCGGGGTGGGGGCACCCGAGGAGCACCCGGCGCGCCGTCGACGTCGGCTGCTGGTCGGGTGCTCTGCGCCCGCTGAGCTGCCCGTTCGTGGTGTGGCCGAGTCGGTCCCGTGACTAGGTCGGGGCTCACCCCTAACCTCACATCGGCTCCGCGTCGCGGAGGTGCCGACCGTCCGATGTCGCGCTCCACTGGCTGTCTCAATTGAGGAACGGCGGATTCTGGGGGTGGTCGCAACACGACGTGTCAGTGAGTCTATTCGGGTGGGAGTGTTCGGGTCGTGGTGGGCGGTGTTGCACTGTTCGTTGCGGCGGCGTTGGGCACCGGTGGTTCCCGAGGCGTGCCCGCCGCGGGCTCGGTAGGCCTTCTGCCGGCAGGCCGGGGAGCAGAAGGTCATGCGCCGGCCCGCGCCGGGTAGCGGTCGTGGCAGCGTGGCGCCGCACTGCCCGCACATAGACATACCGGTAACGTAACGCGCCACGCTGTCGATGTCGAGAGGTGTGAGTGGAGGGGTGGGGCTGTGCTTACTGCTGCAATAGCTCACCGATCTGCTCGATCGGCTTGGCGAAGCCGAGCCGTTTGCGGGGCCGGTCGTTGAGTTCTTGGGCAACCCAGTCCAGATCCGCGGCGCTGTGCATCGACAGGTCGCTTCCCTTGGGGAAGTACTGGCGTAGCAGGCCGTTGGTGTTCTCGTTACTGCCACGCTGCCAGGGCGAGTGGGGTCGCAGAAGAAAATCTCGATGCCGGCGGCAACGGCGACCTGTTTCCAGTCGCGCATCTCCGCGCCCTGATCCCACGTCAGGGTGCGACGCACCGAATCAGGCAGCGTTTTGATCTTCGCTGCGAGCACGTCGCGGACCTGCTCGGGTGCGTACCCATCCGGCAGATGAAGCAGCATCGTGTAACCACTGGAGCGTTCGACCAGGGTGCCGATGGCGGTCAAATTGCGCCGACCGATGATCAAATCCCCTTCCCAATGTCCAGGCACAGCACGGTCGTCGGCCTCGGCCGGACGCTCGGACACGTTGACCATGTTCGGGATCCGATTCTTACGCTGGCCGACCTTGCGGCTCGGGCGCCGCACCGCCCGCCCGGTGCGCAGACACGCCGTCAGCTCACGCTTGAGAGCACCCCGCGATTGCACGTAGAGGGATTGGTAGATGGTCTCGGTCGACACCATCATCTCCGGGTCGTTGGGGAACTCCAGGCGCAGCCGGCCAACGATCTGCTCCGGCGAGTACTTCTTCTCCAGATCCTTCTCGACCTTGCTACGCAACGCCAGGTTCGTGGCCAGCTTGGCCGGCTTCGGGCGTGAGGCCCGCTCGTAAGCCTGCGCGTGCGCGGCCGTGGCACGGTAGCGGCCCTGCCGATCCAGGTTGCGGCCCAGCTCGCGGGAGATCGTCGATGGGCTGCGCCCAAGACGGCCCGCGATCGAGCGCATCGACTCACCCGCCGCCCGACCCAACGCGATCTCCTCCCGCTGCTCGAACGTCAGACAGCGGCCCAACAGACCCCGGCCCCGTCGCGGGCGAACACCGCCAGCCTCGACCAGCACACGGCGGCCGGTGCGCCGACTCGTGTCGATGACAGCAACCGCGTCGGTGATGAAGCCGCCGTCGGCCATCACCTGCCAAAACTGCTGCAACAAGTCCGGACGAATGAAGATCGAATACTCAGCCACAGACAACACCCAATCAGTAGGTGTTGCGACCACCGCGAGGACCCAAGGATCCCCAAGTGGCACAGGTCGTCAGCCCCTCGCCGTCGGCTCGGCACGCGCGGGGGCGGTGAACGGCGTCGCAAGCAGGGCAGGGATGACTCGCTTGTGGAACGGTTTCACCACCGCGAAGTAAGCGCGCCCGACCGCGTCGTTGTACCGGACCTCGGTCGTGAGGCTGCCCCGCGCCCGCACCGGGTCGGTCTCGAACGTCGCCCGGAAGGTCAGATGCTTGTCGGAGTCGCCGCACACGACCTGCTGCGGCGACACCGACTGCACGAGAAGCGGCCCGAACTTGCCACCCGGCGCCAGACAGACCGGCTTGCCGTAGTTGCGCTCCTGGGTGTTGAAACCGAAGCGGCCGGCGACTGAGTCACGCATCGACAGCAGCACGTCGAGCCAGCGGGGCGCGGCCTGCAGGATCAGGGCGCAGAAGCGGGGCGCCTCCATCGGCTCGGGGAGCTCGACGGAGTACCTATCGGCGTAGTCGACGCGCCCGAGGGAGTCAGGGGTCATGGTTGTTGATCCTCCTCGTCGCGGCTAGCGTACGGGCCGCCCGCATGCGGATCCCCGATTGGGACGTTGGTCAGCCGTGTTGCTGACAGAAGGTGTAGATGCGCTGCCAGAGCAGTTCGGTGGCGTCTTGGTCGTACTCCTTGGGCAGGCTCGGGTCGGTGAACAGGTGGCCGTCGCCGGGGTAGTCGAAGCTTTCCACCTGGGCGCCGGCTGCGGTTGCGGATTCGGCCACGGACTCCGCCCACCGTTCCTGCCGGAACGGGTCGCCGGTTGTGTAGTGGATCTGCGCGGGGAGCCCGGCCGGCCAGGCGTCGACGCCGATCATCTGCAGCGGCAGCGCCCCGGAGCACAGCACCACCCCGGAGACCGGTCGTTGGGTTGCGACGTACTCCGCCATGCCACCGCCGTTGGAGAACCCGACGCACAGGAAGCCGTCGGGCAGGGTCTGTACTGCAGCGGCGGCCCGGGCCATGAGCTCGGGAAAGCCCACCTGTTGAGCGAAGGCGTCAGCCTGGGTGTAGTCGTCGAAGACGCGGCCCTCGTACTGGTCGACGGCCAACACGTCGTGTCCTTGGTCGCGCAGCCGCTCGGCGGCGTCGAGCATGCCGGGGCGCATCCCCAGCACCGAGTGGAACAGGGCAATGTTCGCCATCAACTTCTTCCCTTCACATCGTTACTGAACAACGTACAGTTTAGCTGGACGGTGTACAGTTGTCCAGGTGGGGCCTCCTCGATCTCCCGGTCAGCGCGCCGGACTGACCCGTACGGCTGTCCTTGCCGCGGCCCGCGCTCTGTTGGCTGAGCAGGGGGTGGAGGCGTTGACGATGCGCGGGGTGGCCCAGCGCCTCGACGTCGCCCCGAACGCCCTCTACAGCCACGTGCCCAGCAAGACCGCGCTCCTCGACGACGTGCTCGATGACGTGCTCGCCGACGTGCAGGCCCCGGCCCGCGACATCGACGACCCGAGCGTGGGCCTGCACCAGCTGATGACCTCGGCCTATCGCGTGCTGCTCACCCACCCGGGCCTCGTGCCGCTCTACCTCGCCCGCCAAGGCGCCCGCGGACTCAACGCCCAACGCCTCGGCGACACGACGACCACCCTGCTTGTCCGCGCCGGCGTGCGCGGACCCGCAGCAGGCGAGGCGCTGCGAGTGCTGATCGTCTACACGATCGGATTCGCCGCCTTCGCCACCCGAGCCCCCATCGAAGCCAGCGACGACCGACCACTGAGCACCGAGCAGCTGCTAGGCAACTTCACGAACGGACTGCGCTGGCTCCTCGACGGCATCCTGCACACAGCAGCGACCCCACACCATTGACGCAACCAGCGCCCGCTGACCCACCACCTCAGTCGGGCGACACCGCAAGACCATCGTCTACCGGGGCGTCGTGGCGGTCGCCGTCGGCCTGTGTTGGGGGTCGGTGTCCTCCGGCGGCGGGTTGTGGTGGGGCCACCACCAGTTGGCTCGTCCGAGGGCGGCGACGAGTGCGGGGGCGAGGACGCCGCGGACGAGGGTGGCGTCGAGGATGATGCCGAGGGCCAGGGCGGTGGCGAGGATCTTGACGTCGGTGGTGGGGACCCGGGACAGGGCGATGAAGGCCAGGAACAGGATCAGGGCTGCGGAGGTGACGAGGCGCCCGGTGCGGGCGACGCCGTGGACCGTGGCGTGGTCGGTGTCGTGCCCGGTGTCGTGCTCTTCGCGGATGCGGGAGAGCAGGAACACCTCGTAGTCCATGGAGAGGCCGAACAGGAACGCGAACACCGCGATCGGCACCCACACGGTGATCGCGCCCGACGCGGACTGGCCGAACAGCACTTGGGTGCCCAGGCCGTGCTGCCAGATCAGCACGGTGAGGCCGTAGGCAGCGCTGATCGAGACCAGGTTGAGCAGCAGCGCCTTGATCGGCAGCACCACCGAGCGCAGCGCCCGGGCCAGCAGGGCGACGGTGACCACGATGATGATCAGGCCGATCCACCAGGCGTTGCCGTAGACGGCGGTGATGAAGTCCTGGTTCTGGGCGGCGGTACCCCCGACCTGGGCGCCGGTGTTCTCAGCGGCGGAGCGTACCGCGGCGGCGGCGTCGGAGCCGGTCGGGCTGAAGGTGTCCGCGACCGTCCACGCCTCGACCACCGAACGGCCTCCACCAGCGCGCCAGGTAGGTGGTGCGATGACCGCGGCGACCCCGTCGATGCCGGTGACCGCTTGGCGGGCCTGCTCGGGGTCGGTGGTGAGGATCTCGACCGGGTTGCTGAGCCCGGCACCGACCCCGGAGGTGTCGAGCCGGGTGATCGCCGCGGCGGCGGGCCCGCCGGTGGAGGCCAGGGAGGTGTTCGTGGGGGCGCCGAGGCGCAACCCGAGCACGGGGGCGGCGAGGGCGAGCAGCAGCAGCACCGAGGCGGCGGTGGCCGCCCAGCGGTGGGCGACGACGGTGGTACCGACCCGGCGCCACAGCCGGCTCTCGGGGTCGGTGCTGCGCCGGTGCGGCCACGACAGGCGGGGTCCGGCGACGAGCAGCAGGGCGGGCAGCAGGGTCAGGGCGGCGGCCACGCTGAGCAGCGGGATGAGCAGGCCGGTGAACCCGACGCTGCGCAGGAAGGGCACGGGCAGGGCGATCAGGGCGGCCAGGCTGACCGCGACGGTGACCCCGGAGAACAGCACCGCCCGCCCTGCGGTGCTCATTGCCCGGGTGACCGCGGTGGGGTTGTCCGCACCCCGCCCGAGCTCCTCACGCCACCGGGTGACGACCACGAACGACCGGCCATACCAGGGCCCAGCAGCGAGCGAGCCGATCTGTCCCGCTGATCGATCGACGAGCGGGACGATGCTGCGGGATGGCCTTGTCAGTCCTTCGCCGACGCGGTCGGCTCGGGTGCTGTTTGCGTTTCAGGTTCGTGTTCGGGTGCGGCAGGTCGCGTGGACGGTGAGGGCGGCGAGGGCGACGGCGACCGGGATCAGCAGGTGTTGCCAGGCGAAGGGGAGCACGGTGGCGGTGAGCAGGAATGCCATGACCGCGAGTCCTCGGCGCCGCCCGTCGAGGATCTTGACGGCGGCGGCCGTGCCGGCCAGGTAGACCATCGCAGCTGCGACGAGTTCACGGGTTGCCTGTGTGACCGGGGCAGTCGGGATGAACAGCACGAGATGCCCGGCCACGTCAGCCATCTCATCCCACCGGTGCACCGCACCGGGTGCGATCCACACCGCGGACCGTGCAGTGAGCGGATAGCTCGCGAAGTCGATCGAGACCGAGCCGTGCCCGGCCTCGATGACGGCGAGGACGTGGAAATCGGCACGCTGTGTTCCGCCGTCGTTGAGAGTGCGGAGGCGGCCGAAGGTCATCACCTCAACCGCCCTGACGACCCCATCCACAGGCTGGTAGCTCATCTGCCGGATCACAGGCACGTGTCCAGTTTTCACTAGAGCGCGTCTGCTAATTGCGGACGTGGTGGTGGATGATGATGGCGGCCAGGGTGACGCCGCCGAGGTAGGTCAGGGCGTATTTGATGCCCCTATGGATGTCAAGCGGCTGATCGAGCCGTGGGTGCAGCTCTGGTGCTGGTGATGTCGTGGTAGACCTCGCGGGCGATGTAGCGCTTCAGGCAGCGGATGGCCTCGCGCCGGGTCTTGCCCTCAGCGACGCGGCGTTGGACGTAGTCCTGGGTGCGCTTGTCCCAGCGCAGCCGCGCGATCGTGATCGTGTAAAGCGCAGAGTTCGCCTGTCGATCACCACCGCGGTTGAGCCGGCGTCGGTGCATCTTGCCCGATGACGCCTCGATCGGGCTGACCCCGCAGAGCGCAGCGAAGGAAGCCTCGCTGTGGAGACGTTCCGGATTGTCGCCGGCAGCGAGCAGGAGCGCGGCTGCGGTGTCAGGGCCGACCCCATAACGCTGCAGCAGCTGGGGTGCGCGGGCCTCGATTGTGGTCGCGATCTGGGCGTTGAGCTCATCGATCTCGCTGCTCAGCTCGAGGATGCGCCGGGCGAGCAGGCGCAATGTGAACGCTGCCGCGCTCGCCGGGTCACGCGGGGCGGGGTGGTTGAGCTCGGCGCAGCGCCGGAACAGTGCAGGGTTGCTCAGACCGGTCATCGACTCACGCAACGCGGGATCGGTACCGACCAGTACGGCCTTGAGCTGGTTGATCGCCTGACCGCGGGATTTGATAGCGGAAGCCTTAACCAGCTTGAACATTCGCACCATCTCGACCGGTCCATCACCAGACTTCGCGATCGCGGTGGCGCGCCCGGACAGAACCGCGCGAGCAGCGGTCTCGGCGTCGATTGTGTCGGTCTTGCCGCGACGACGTTGGTCTCCTCGGTCGGCTCGGTTGACCTCGATGACGGTGACAGCTTCCGAGCTCAAGTGGCGTGACAACGCGGCGCCGTAGGAGCCGGTGCACTCCACCCCAGCACGATGCAGCGCGCCGAACCCGCGGGCCCAGGCGAGCAACTGCCGGTAGCCCTTGGCTGTGGTCGGGAAGCTACTGGTGGCCAGTAAGACACCCAACGCGGTGAGGACAGCGGCGACGTGGACATCTTTGTGCGTGTCGACCCCGAGTATCACTTCGTCGGCATCGGATGGTTGCGGCTGGGGCATGCTGGACAAAGTCGTTCGTCTCCTGACGGCTCGGGAACGGATGGCCGTCGTCGGGTCGGCGGAGCGGTCAGGACTGTGACGGTGCCCTGTTACTGGCAAGGCCCCTATGGAGACACACCTTGCCGACCCGACGGCAGCAAGCACCGCCCCGGGTCCGTGGTCGACAGATCAAATACAAGGCACCGAAGGCCAGTCGTAACGCGGGTCAGACCACGGTCCGAGGCGGCACCCGTTCATCATCACAGTCGTAGCGGGTGGCGACGCCGCGCCACTGTTTGAGCCGGTTGAAGCCGCGTTCGACGGTGTTGCGGTGGCAGTAGGTCTTGGCGTCGAAGGCTGGTGGGCGCCCGCCGGTGGTGCCTTTGCTCTTGCGGTAGGAGATCTGGTTGCTGCGTTCGGGGATGGTGTGCTTGATCTTGCGCTTGCGCAGCTCTTCCCGGGTGCTGTTGTGGGAGTAGGCCTTGTCCGCCAGCAGGCGCTTGTCGCCGGTGAGCCGGTCGGGGTGGGCGCCCAGCAGCGGGATCAGCATGGGATTGTCTCCGGCTTGCCCGGGCGAGAGCAGCATCGTGAGCGGGGCGCACAGCTCGTCGGTCAGGGCGTGGATCTTGGTGGTCCACCCGCCGCGCGAGCGCCCGAGAGCGTGATCGGCTGGTTCGCCGGGCAGATCCTTGTCATTCGATTCTGCCCCCTGTGTGGTCGTGGAAGCGGGCGCCGGCGGCGTGCTGATGGGCGCGGATGCTGGTGGAGTCCACCGAGATCGTTCCCATCAGCTGGCGGTCCTCATCGGTGGGGTTGGCCTTCACCGCGGCGAACATCGTGTTGTAGGTTCCGTCGCTCGACCACCGGCGGTGGCGTTCCCAAACTGACTGGTAAACACCGCATTCCGAGGCAAATCGCGCCACGGAGAGCCCGTACGAAACCGCCAGACGATGCCTTCCAACGTACGGCGGTGGTCGTTCCACGGCCGCCCCGGTCGCCCGGCGACTCCGGGCAGCACCGGCTCCAAAAGGGCCCACAACTCGTCAGAGATCACATCAGCTCGCACCATCAGTCCAGAGTGGAGCATCAAGGCCCTATGGGTTAGCAGACACGCTCTAGCCGCAGTCCATTCGGATCGATGCGCCGGCAACCGTCACGCGATGCAATGGATTCAGGGCGGAACCGCTCTCGAACATCCCCATGAGAGGAACGAACATGCCCACGATCGATCAACCCGTCCTGCCCGCTTATGACCACCGTCCCGGGACGGGTCCCACTCTGGTCTTCCTCCACTACTGGGGCGGTTCCGCCCGCACCTGGAACCTCGTCACCGACCACCTCGCCGACCGCGGCGTGCTCACCCTCGACCTCCGCGGGTGGAGCCGCTCCAGCGACCTCCCCGGCCCCTACACGCTGCACCAGCTCGCCGACGACACGCTCGCCCTGGTAGCCGACGCCGGAGTCGATGACTACGTGCTCGTCGGTCATTCGATGGGCGGCAAGGTCGCTCAGCTCGTCGCCGCGACCCGCCCCGCCGGCCTCCGCGGACTCGTCCTGGTCGGATCCGGGCCGGCCAAGCCACCGGCGGAGATCACGCCCGAGTACCAGGAGGGTCTGTCCCACGCCTACGACACCGACGAGTCGACGGCCGGAGCGCGCGACCACATCCTCACCGCGACTCCGCTCAGCGGCGAGCTCAAGGCCCAGGTCGCAACGGACTCCCGGTCGAGCACCGATGCGGCCCGCAGCGAGTGGCCGCTGCGCGGCATCGCCGAGGACATCTCGGAGCAGACCCAGCTGGTGAACGTCCCGACCCTCGTCATCGCCGGCGAGAACGACCCCATCGAGCCGGTCGAGGTACTACGCCACAACCTGCTCCCGTACCTCTCGCATGCGGAGTTCATGGTGATCCCACGCACGGGGCACCTCATCCCCCTAGAGGCTCCAGCAGAGCTGGCCGACGCCATCTCCCACTTTTCGCCGGCCACCTGACCCGCGTCCACCGCGCAGCGCGGCCGGTGGAGCAGGACACCGCTTATGACCCCCGCCGGCAGCAGTCGCCGCAGGGCGTCCTGCCCCGGCGGCGACAGCCCCGCTAGGGCCCCGTCCTGCGGCGACTTGATTCCCGCCCGGGCGCCAGTGTGCTGTCCGCGATGGCCGAGCGGGCCGACGGCGAGGACAGGGCCTACAGGTCCGTCGCCACGGACATCGCCTCGGCGTCCCGCGTCTCAGCGAGCGGCCGGTGTCCACGACCAGCCTCCACACCGTGATAGGCGCAGACTCTTACAGGGCTAGTTTGGAAGCATGGAGCTGCAGCGCGTCGCGCACCTGCTCGCCAAGCTCGACCATCGCCCATTGGCTTCCTCCCTGCCGCGATCAGCGCGGCCCGCCGATCGAGTTTGGCCTGGTGCATCGCGATCTCTCGCGCTAGATGAGCCTGAGCTTCGGCCAGCCGGTGCGGGCCGGCCGGGATCCGCCCGCGGACTGGTTGGCCCGCTTCAGACTTATCCCGGCGTGTCTTGGCCGCGGCCGTCTTCTCGTCCTGCTCCTGCTGTTCGCGCCGCATCTGCGCGCTGACTTGCTCAGCTGCTTGCCGGATCCGCTGCAGCCGCCCGCAGCGCTCACCCAGGCCCGCCGGGACCCGATCACCGTCGACCCGCTCGCGGCCATGGGCTTCGGCGGCATCGGCGTGCTCTGCTTCGGCGACCATCGCGCTCACCTGTTCGGCCAGCCAGTCGCCTCCCCGGTTGGCATCGATCGAGGCGTTCGCGCAGATCTTGGTCCCGTCGATAGCGACCGTTCCGAAGTTGCCCAGGCCTGCCTGGGCAACGATCAGCAACACCTGCCGGAACAGACTCTTGAACGCGTTCTGACAGTCAGGCCGAAATCGCGCGATCGTGCAGTGATCGGCACGTCTTGGGGCGCACAGGACCCGGTAAGCGACATCGGAGACACACAGCCGCTCGATCTGGCGCGAGGACCGGTTCCTCAAGGCGATGGTGGACGTGAGTCCGCAACCACTATCGCGGCGTTCGCTGGAGCAAACCCCACCGCCGGCCGCGCAGGAGACACCGGCCTACGAACGCTCCCGGGCCTCCGACATGGCAGGTGCCGACCCGGAGCACGTGGCGACCCGGCTGAGCGTGGCGCAGTCGTTCATTCACCCGATCCGCACCTACACCACCGGCCGCAGCAAGACCGCTGGCGACGGCAGCGCCACCACACCGTCGCGGCGCCAGCAACTCAAACGCGGCAAGTAATGACCGTCACCTACGGAGAGCTGCGGACGGGCACCGTGGATCAACTTCGACGGGTAGGTCACCCTCGTCACCGGTGCCGGTAACGGCAACTACAGCGATTGAGTCTTCACCTGGCTGCCGGGATCTCGCGGTGGATGCCGCATCAATGGTGGATGGCCTGCTCGACGGGGCACAATGGCCGCGTGCTGCTGAACGGAGTCAACCACATCGCCTGGCTGTCGAAGGACATAGCGCGGCTGGGCCGCTTCTACGAGGCGGTGTTCGATGCCGTCGTCGGGCCGACGCGCGAGCACGGTCCTGGCGAGACCATGACCACGATCGACATCGGCCTCGCGACGCAGCTGAACGTGTTCGTCATCGACGGTAACGTCGAAGGGGACCGGCAGACCCCGATGTGGGGGCGCGGCCGCATCGACCACGTCGGTCTCGCCGCCGCATCCCCGGAGGCGTTCGAGACCATCCGGGCCAGGCTCGTCGAGGCCGGGGCGAGCGACGGAAAAGTCAATGACTTCGGCAGCGACCTCAGCATGTTCTTCCGCGACCCCGATGGCCTCGAAGGCGAGGTCCTGCTGCCCAAGCAGTGAGCCCAGGCGATCAGGCCAGGTACCGGTCTAGCGCCTCACGTACCAGCTCGGACGTGCTGACTCCGCGCTGCTCGGCGGTGGCGTGCAGCCGGTCGCGCATCAGCGATCGCCGTCTTCGCGGCGCAGGCTCCCGCGCTTAGCAGGTCACGCACAGCAGCCGCCACGTCGGACTGACCGTCGTCCGCAGCAACCTACACGCGGCCACCGGCGTCCTCGACCTCATCGTCGACCGGGAGCAACCCCGTCAGGGGGGCGCTCGTACTTCCTCATCGCCCAGGGGGAAGGGCGTTGCCGTGGGCGCTTCTGCCACTCGGGTCAGGTGCTTGGTCGGCTCCGTTGCTGGGCGTCGGAGGCGATGCTTGCTGGCGCTGGGTCGTCGACTGAGAGCGTGCTGGCGGCGCGAGGGGCGAGCCGGATGACGGGCAGTTGGCGTGCGCCGCGGCGCTGGTAGGTCCGGAACGACGGCGACCGGTCGATGAACCTGGCGAACGCGGCGGCGTACTCGGTGCCGGTGGTCTCTGCTGCGCGGACCGCGATGGTGTGGACCTCACCGTCGATCGGGGCCTCAATCTCGACGTCTGGGTGCGCGCGGAGGTTGATCGCCCACGCCGGGTCGCGTGGCGCGCCCTTGGCTGAGGCCACGACGAGCCAGTCGGCACCGTCGCGCAACGACAGTGCCGGGTTGACCCGCTCGGCGCCGGT
>JAABUK010002005.1_pt1 | contig 37372 bp, 37 predicted proteins | sample 5559141 | NCBI WGS metagenome assembly JAABUK01 (sample SAMN10711869, study PRJNA513367) | rock metagenome | isolation source: Antarctica rocks | place: Antarctica: Victoria Land, Pudding Butte nord | collected 2016-01-03
CCAAGGCGGCGCCCCGCGCGATGGCCTGAGGGTCGCGGTCGATTGCCCAGACGGTGCATGCGGCCGCTTCTAGGATGGCGGCCGTGTAGCCGCCCCCGCCGAAAGTGCCGTCGAGCACGACCGCGCCTGGCCGGGGCGCCAGGTGCTGCAGTACGTCGGGGAGCATGACCGGAGTGTGGATCATGGCGCGGCCGGCTTTCCCGGCAAGGTGAGGCCGCGCGCGACCACGCCCTTGCGCGCATCGGCGATGCGGCGCGCGGCGGCGGCCGGCTCCCAAATCTGAAAAAGGCGGCCTAGGCCCATAAAAACGACGGATTCTGCCAATTCAGCATGCTGCACCAGAGACTCGGGGACGACGATCCGTCCCTCCTTGTCTGGTTCCACACGCCAGGCGTCGGCGTAAAGAGCCGTTGTGAGATCATCTTGATCGGCGCTGAAAATGTCCAGCCGGTCGAAGGCGACGGAGAGGTGCAGGAAGGCGCTGGCCGGCCAGGCCTCGATGCAGGAGTGCTGGTGCGAGGGCCGCAACACCAGGGCGGCGCCGCCATCCTCGGAGCCCGTGCGCAACGCGGCACGGAACGCGGCGGGGACCGACATGCGGCCCTTGGCGTCGAAGCGGGTCTGATGCGTTCCCATGAACTGGATCAACGGCGTTGGGTCATCGTTGGAAACCCGCCCCCCTGATCACTCACCCGTCCTGCGGCGGGTCCGCTCGCTCCCTGGGCACCACCTTGGGATAACATGGGATAACATGGGATGACATGGGCCGTCTAGTGGTTGAACACATTTCGAAACGGGTTTCAATACTGAGAATATAGCAGAAACAGCGACTTGCTGGGCCTGATCGCGACGCGATGCGAACCGTCGCGTAAACGACACGACTTTCCTGGTCTGTTCTCGGTTTGTGAGGAAACGCCAGACGGCCTGTAAGCCGGGTTCTGTCCGCGCAGGCTCGCGCCTGCGCGGGACGACCATTCCTCTGGGACGCGCGTTGCCGCACGCCTCACGCGACCAACCCGGGGGACGGGGCGGGAACGCCCCTGCGCCACGCCATCGGCGCCGCCGGCCCCCCCTATTCGGTCTTGCTCCCGGTGGGGTTTACCCTGCCGCCCCCGTCGCCGGGCGCGCGGTGCGCTCTTACCGCACCGTTTCACCCTTCCCCAAGGGCCCGAAGGCGCTTGGGAGGTTTGTTTTCTGTGGCACTTTCCCTAGGGTCGCCCCCGCCGGCCGTTAGCCGGCACCGTATTCCCGTGGAGCCCGGACTTTCCTCCACCCGGGACGGACAGCCCAGCAAGCCGGGCGGCGCGTCAGGGGCAGCGGTCGTCCGGCCGTCTGGCGGGGGCGTGATGGGCGCGTTGCCCGGCCGGGTCAAGGGCGGCAAGCACGCCGCCGAGGCGGGCCCGCGTACCAAAGTCGGCACGCCCATTCACGCAAAGCGGCCGCCAATGCCGTTGAAACGCGCGGAGCGTGGTCGCGAGGTCCGGGATCGGGTAGCCGATCCGCCGCAAGGCTTCGCTCACTTGGTCCTCCGTCACGGGCGCGCCCTCAGCGGGCCAGAGGCCGACGCCATTGCGGGCCAGGCCTTCCCAGTCGAATAGCTCGCCCGGATCCTCCTTGCGGTCGGGCGCGACGTCGCTGTGGCCGACCACGTTGCGGGGCGGGATGGGGTGGCGGGCCAGGATGCCGAGGCAGAGATCGCAGACGGCGGCCATCTGCAACGCGGGAAAGGTGCGATACCCCCATTCATGGCCAGGGTTCACGATCTCGACACCGACCGAGCGGTCGTTCAGCACGGCATGGCCGCGCCACGCCGAAACCCCGGCATGCCAGGCCCGGCGGTCCTCGGCCACCAGGTTCCAGACGACGCCGTCCTCCTCGACGACGTAATGCGAGGAGACCCGCGCGGCCGGGTCGCGTAGGCGGTCGATGGCGGCCTGGGCGGATTTCATGCCGGTGTAGTGCAGGATCAGCATGTCCGTGGGCATGCCGGGCGGCCGTTCGTCCCAGTTCGGGCTGGGCGCCCGCCTCAAAGCCCCCGCTCGCGCTTGATGCGGTCCCAGGCCGCGTTGATCCGGGCCACCTTGTCGCCAGCGCGGGCGATGAACTCGGGCGGCACGCCGCGGGCGGCCAGGCTGTCCGGATGGTTCTCGCGCATCAGGCGCAGCCAGGCGCGCTTGAGTTCTTCGTCGGTGGCCGAACGGGCGGCGCCCAGCACGGCATAGGCGTCGTCCGCTTCCGCGGTGGGGCGGGCCGCGGCGCCGCGCGCCTGGTCCCAGGCCAGGTTGTCGAGGCCGAAGGCGTGATGGACCCGGCGCAGCAGGTCGTGCTCGGCCACCGTCAGCGGCTTATCCGCGCGCGCGATCGCGAACAGCGCCGTCAGCACGTCTTCCAGCAAGCCGCGGTTATCGGCGAAGCTCTCGCCGAGCTGCACCGCATAGGGCTCGAAACCGTCTGGGCTGTCCCGCGCCTGGTCGAACAGCCGGCCGATGTCGCGGACGGATTGCGGGGGAATGCGGAACTGGCGCTTGAAGGCGTCGATCTCGGCGCGGACCACCGGGCCGTCGCACTTGGCGAGCTTGGCCGACAGCACCACCACGCCGATGGCGAACAACTGGTCCTTGCGGCCTAGCGCGGCGGCGATCCGCGCGGGGTTGAACGGTGAGTTGCCGAGCGCGTCCACCAGGCTTATGCGCGGTAGCGCGCCGCCATCCGCGGCGTGGCCCAGCGCCGCACCGACCACGGCGCCGAACGGACCGCCGACGGCGAACCCGGCCACGCTGCCCAGCAACTTGCCCCAATAGCTCATACCAAGCACCCTAGCCAGGTTTGCGCGCCCTTGGAAACGTGCGACCGCCCGGAGCAACCACCGACTTGATCCTTTCTTCCAGCCTTGCCCGGTTTGCCTGACGTGCGCGCCCGAGCTGTCCTGCTTGGCGTGGCCGGGTTGCTGGCGGTGCTGGTCGCTTGCATCTGGGTGGTGCCGGGGGTGCTCGACTGGAATCGCTACCGGGAGGGCATCGCGGCGCTCGCGGCGTCCGGGATCGGGCGGCCGGTGCGCATCGGCGGGGGCGTCACCCTGCATTTGCTGCCGCAACCGATCCTGACGGCATCGGGCATCGAAGTCGACGACGCGGGCGACGGGCTGGTGCTCACGGCACAGGAACTCCGGTTGCGGGTGGCGCTCGGTCCGCTGCTGGGGGGGCGGGTGGATGCGCGGGAACTCACCTTGCGCGGCGCGGATTTGCGGTTGCCCTGGCCGCCGCTGCCCGGCGCCTTGGCCCGGCGGCCGCCGGCGTGGCTCACCGGGCTGCAGGCGCGGCTCGAGGAGAGCCGGCTGCAGGTGGGCAACCTGGTGCTGACCGGGATCGATGCGTCGCTCGCCACCGATCCGGACACCGGAACGCTGTCCACGGCCGGACTGGCGACGATGGGTGGCCGGCCCTGGCGTTTCACGGCGCGCCTGGCCCGGCCCGGCCGCGACGGGGCCGCCGGGCTGGATGTAAGTCTGGATGGGCAGGGCCCGTTGCGCGACACGGGCGGCACCTTCTCGGGCGCGCTGGCGGCCGATGGGGCGCTCTCTGGCCGGGTCGCGGGCCGGGGGCCGGACCTTTCCCAGCTCATGCCCAGCCCCGCCGTCGCCTGGCGCGGCGATGGGCGGCTCTCCGCCGCGGCCGGGCTTGCGGTCGCAGACGAACTGGCGTTGGAGATCGGCGGCTCGCCCGCCCGTGGCGCCGTAGCACTCCGGGTGCAGCCGCAGGCCCGGTTGGACCTGGCGCTGGCGGTGGGCCGGCTCGACCTGGACGCATGGCTGCCGGCGCTGATGCAGCGCGCACAGCCGGGAGTGCCGTCCGGTCTCCCCACCGGCATCGACCTGTCCGCGGAGGCGGCGACCTTGGCGGGGGGCACGCTTCGCCGCTTGCGGGGCGCGTTCGACCTGGATGCGGACGGGTTCACGGTGCGGGACGCCACGGCGCTGCTGCCGGGCGACGCCTTGCTCAGCCTGTCCGGGCGGGTGCCGGGCCGGGCGCGAGGGCCGCTTTTCGAGGGCAACGCCCGCCTGGCCGCCCCCGACCTGCGGAATACGCTGCGCTGGCTGGAGCCGCTGGCGCCGCAGGTGCTGGGCGGATTGCCAGCGGATGCGCTGCGGCGGGCCGAACTCAGCGCGAAGGTGGTGCTGGAGCCGGCGCAGACCTCCCTCACCGACCTGCGCGGCACCTTGGACGGCGGCCGGCTGCAGGGCGGCGTCAGCGTGCGGATGGGTCCGCGACTCGGGATCAGCGCGGGCCTGTCGCTCGACCGGCTGGCGCTCGATCCCTGGTCGCCCGACGCCGATGCTGTCGCCACCCCGGCACTTGCGCAGGCGGCGTTGGTGCCGGCGCTGGTCCGTGCCGCCGCTTTCGATGCGGAGCTGACACTGCAGGTGCGGCAAGCGACCTGGCGCGGGGCGGAACTGGGCCAGCTTGCGGTCGACGCACAATCGGAGGCGGGGCGCCTGACCTTGCGCCGGCTGGAGGCGACGCCGCTGGGAATACGGATCACCGCCTCCGGCACGTTGGAGAAAGGTGGGCGCGTTTCGGAGGCCCGGCTGGACGTTTCCACGCAGGATGTCTCCCCGCTGCGCGCCTGGGCCGGGCCGGGGTGGGCCGACCTGCCTGGGCTGTTGCGAGGGCCCGGCAGCGCGCTCCTGATCTTGTCCGGCCCGCCCGAGGCGCTCGCGACAAGGGCGACGCTGGACTTGGGCGACCTGCGGATCGAAGCCCAGCCGGTCCTGAACCTACCGGGACGGCGCTGGGCCGGCCCGGTCATGCTGCACCACCCCGGCGCACCGCGGCTGCTGGAGCTTCTCGGGCTGCCCGGGACGGCCGCCTGGCTCGGCGATGGGTCGCTGTCCCTCCTGGGCCACGTGACCGCCGCCCCAGGCCGGACCGAACTCGAAAATTTCGACCTTGCCGCGGGCTCGATGCGCGCGAAGGGCGGGCTGCTGCTCGACGGGCAGGCGATTTCGGGCCAGGTCCTGGCGGAGTCACTGCCGCTGCCCATGCCGTACCCGCGCTCCCCGGACCCGCTGCCCACCTTGGCGCTGCATGGCAAGCAGGCGGCGATCCGGCTGGAGGCCAAGCAGGTGCTGCTCGGCCTCACCCCGGTCGTGCAGGATGTCACCGCGGATGTCGCTTTCCGCGAGGGGGGGCTGCGACTTGGGCGGGTTACGGCCAAGCTGGCCGGCGGCGCACTGACCGGCGCCGCGACGTTCGATGCCGGCGAGCCGCCCCGGTTCACCGTGCAGGCGACGGCCACGGCAATCCCCCTTTCGGGTCCGCTGCCGGGCTCGGCGCTCAACGTGGCCTCGGGACAGCTCGACGCCCAACTGGCCCTGTCCGGCGAGGGCCATAGCCCGGCGGCGCTGCTTGCCACCCTGAGCGGGAGCGCGAACGCGCTGTTGCGGGGCGGCGTGCTGACCGGATTCGACCTGGCCGCGATCCAGGCGGCACTCGCGAGCGCCGACCGGCCTGTCGTTGCCGACGCGGTCCGGGCCGCCCTGCTGGCGGGAGAAACGCCGTTCACGAGGCTCGATCTGCCGCTCACGATCCGCCGTGGCGTGCTGTCCGGGGAGGCGACGATCGCCACCGAGGCCGGGGCTGCGACCTTGTCTGGCAACCTGGACCTGCTCGGCGGCGGGGTGGACGCGCGTTTGGCCGTGCGGCCCGGCCGAGACCTGCCGGAGCTTGTTGTCCGCTTGAGCGGCCCGGCGGCCCAGCCGGCACGCATGCCGGAACTGGCCGGCTTGGCGCGCTGGCTCGCAGAGCGGCCGTAAGCCTCAATTCTGCGCGCCGGGCCCGTGGTCCAACACCGCATAAACCAGACCGACGATCTGCGACGCCGCCCCGGTCAGTCCGGCGCGATCGGCGTCCTGCGCCAGGGTGATGAGCCGGTCCGCCAGCATCAATGGGCTGAGCGAGGCGGCGCTGGTGAGCATCCCAGAGGGAAGGGGGGAAGCAGCGAAAAGATTGAGCGCCATGGAGTTTCTCCTGCGAGCGGCACTTATTCGCCGCAGGGACAGCATTGCGCAGGAGGTATTGCCACTTCGTTAATGGCGCGCATGCAAAGCGAAGATTCTGAGTGCGGAGGCGAGCGGCTGCTCCGGCTGGCGGTCCGCGTCCACGGCCGCCACCAGGGCGGACAGTGCCTGGCCGCGCTGGTCGGCACATTCGGCCAGCGCCGCCCAGAACTCCGGCTCCAGGGCCACACTCGTGCGGTGACCGGCCAGGCTGAAGCTGCGTTTTGCCAGGCGCAGGCGGTCAATCCCCCAAGGTGGCGCCCGGCTGGACCATGTCGGCCGGCACCACCCACCGGTCGAAATCCTCCGGCGCGACGAAACCCAGCGCCGCCGCTGCCTCCCGCAAGGTCGCGTTCTCCGCCAGCGCCTTCTTGCCGATCTGCACGGCCTTGTCATAGCCGATCCGCGGGTTCAGCGCGGTCACCAGCATCAGCGACTTGGCCAAGTTCTCGGCGATCCGCTCCCGGGCGGGTTCCAGCTTGTCGACCATGTTATGGGCGAAGCTCTCGGCCACATCGGCCAGCAGGCCGGCCGATTGCAGAACATTGTGGATAATTAGAGGCTTGAACACGTTGAGCTCGAGGAAGCTCTGCGCGGCGCCGAACGTCACCGCAACGTGGTTGCCCATCACCTGCGCGCAGACCATCGTCAGCGCCTCGCTCTGCGTGGGGTTGGTTTTGCCGGGCATGATGCTCGACGAGAGCCCGTCGGCTGGAACGGTCAGCTCCGAGAGGCCGGAGCGGGGGCCGGAGCCGAGCAGGCGGATGTCGTTGCCGAGCTTGTTGAGCGAGACCGCAAGCACGTTCAGCACGCCGGACAGCTCGACGAAGGCGTCGTGCGCGCCCATGCCCTCGAACTTGTTCGGGTTCGGTGTGAACGCAAGCCCGGTCAGCGCCGCCATGCGCTCGCAGAATACCCGGTCGAAGTCGCGGTGCCGGTTGAGCCCGGTGCCGACGGCAGTGCCGCCCTGCGGCAGGCTGAGCAGGCGCGGCATCGCGTCGTCCAGCCGGGCCAGGCCCAGCTCAACCTGGCGCGCCCAGGCCGCGAACTCCTGCCCGAGGGTGACCGGCACGGCATCCATCATGTGGGTGCGGCCGACCTTGACGATGCCGTCCCACTCCGCGGCGCGGCGGGCGAGGCTGGCGTGCAGGATGGCGAGGGCCGGCTTGAGGCGGTGCTGCACCGCCTCGGCGGCGGCCACGTGCATGACGGTCGGGAAGCTGTCGTTGCTGCTCTGGCCGCGGTTGACGTGGTCGTTCGGGTGAACCGGCGCGCGGCTGCCGCGGGCCTGGCCCAGCCCTTCATTGGCGCGGTTGGCGATCACCTCGTTGGCGTTCATGTTGGTCTGCGTGCCGCTGCCGGTCTGCCAGACCGGCAAGGGGAACTCCTGGTCCATCCGCCCGGCGGCGATCTCGGCGGCGGCGGCGGCGATCGGGCCGGCGATCTCGGCGGCCAACTCGCCGAGCGCCTGGTTGGCTTCGGCGCTGGCTTGCTTCTGCAAGCCCACCGCGCGGATCAGCACGGGCGGGAACCGCTCGACGCCGATGCGGAACAACCGCCGGGCGCGCTCGGTCTGCGGACCCCAATAGCGGCCGGCGTCGATGTCGATGGTGCCAAGGCTATCGGTTTCAGTCCTGGCGGTTTCAGTCCTGGCGGTTTCAGTCCTGGCGGTTTCAGTCCTGGCGGTCTCGGTCCTGGCGGTCTGAGTACGGGTCATGGGTGCCTCCGGTCCCTATACGCGCGAACGCCCATTCGGCTGCCTCGGCCACCACCGGGTCGGGGTCGGCCCGCAAGCGTTCCGCCGCGGGCAGCAGCGCGGGGTCGCCGGAGTTGCCGATGGCGATCAGCACGTTGCGCACGAAGCGGTTGCGGCCGATGCGCTTGACCGGGCCGCCGGCGAACAGCGCGCGGAAGGCCGCGTCGTCGAGCCCAGCCAGCGTGGCCAGGCTTGGCGCGCGCAGGTCGTCGCGCGCCCGCAGCTTGGGGTGGGCCGCCTGGGCGAAGCGGTTCCAGGGGCAGACGGCCAGGCAGTCGTCGCAGCCGTAGATGCGGTTGCCCATCAAGGGGCGCAGCGCGTGCGGGATGGGCCCGGCGTGCTCGATGGTCAAATAGGAAATGCAGCGCGTGGCATCGAGCCGGTAGGGCGCCGGGAAGGCGCTGGTGGGGCAGGCGGCCAGGCAGCGCGCGCAGGTGCCGCAGCGGTCGGGGGCGGCCTCGTCCGGTAGCAGCTCCATGGTGGTCATGACCTCGCCCAGCAGCAGCCAGGAGCCATGCGCGCGCGAGACCAGGTTGGTGTGCTTGCCCTGCCAGCCCAGGCCGGCCCGCTGGGCGAGCGGCTTCTCCATCACGGGCGCGGTGTCCACGAACACCTTCACGCCGGGCCCGAAGCGGCTGGCGATGAAGGCGGCCAGGTGTTTGAGCATGCCCTTGACGACGTCGTGGTAGTCGCGATTTCGGGCGTAGACGGAGATGCCGCCGCGGTCGGGCTGTTCCTGCACCGCGAGCGGGTCGTCGTCCGGCGCATACGACAGGCCGAGCGCGATCACGGTGCGGGCTTCGGGCCAGAGCGACTGCGGGTGGGCGCGCTGCTCCGCGCGTTCGGCCATCCAGGCCATCTCGCCGTGCTGCCCGGCGGCGAGGAAGGCGGCCAGGCGCGCGCGGGCTTCGGGCCCGAGCGCGGCCGGCGCGAAGCCGACGGCGTGGAAGCCCAGCGCGAGCGCCTTGGCGCGGATGGCGCCGCGCGGGTCAGCCGCGGCCACGGTAGGGGGCCACGCCCTGGTCGGGGATCCAGACGCCCGGCGGGGGCGCGCCGGTTTGCCAGAACACGTCGATCGGCATGCCGCCGCGAGGATACCAGTAGGCGCCGATGCGCAGCCAGCGCGGGCTCAGCACGTCCTGGACGCGGGTGGCGATCTGCATGGTGCAGGCCTCGTGGAAGGCGCCGTGGTTGCGGAAGCTGGCCAGGAACAGCTTGAAGGACTTGCTCTCCAGGATCCAGTCGCCGGGCACGTAATCCAGCACGATATGGGCGAAGTCGGGCTGCGCGGTGAGCGGGCACAGGCTGGTGAACTCGGGCGCGGTGAAGCGCACGAGGTAGTCGGCGCCGGGCTGCGGGTTGGCGACGCGTTCGAGGATGGCAGCCTCGGGCGAGGCCGGTTGCGGGGTGGGCTGGCCCAGTTGGGTGAGGGTCATGCGGGGTCTCCGGCGGCCCAAGCGATGCGCAGCCCGTCCGCGTGCTGCGCCAGGCGTCCGCCGACGATCGCCTCGCGCAGGCCGCGCATGAGGGATTGATAGTAGGTCAGGTTATGCTGGGTGAGCAGCATCGGCCCGAGCATCTCGTTGGCGCGGAACAAGTGATGCAGGTAGGCGCGGCCGTGCCGGGTGCAAGCGGTGCAGGCGCAGGCGGGATCGAGCGGGCGTGCGTCGTCGATGTGGCGGGCGTTGCGGAGGTTGAGCACGCCCTGGCTGGTGAACCCGCGCCCCGTGCGCCCGGCGCGGGTGGGCATCACGCAGTCGAACATGTCGATGCCGCGCGCGACCCCGCCCACCAGGTCGTCCGGCGTGCCGACGCCCATCAAGTAGCGCGGGCGGTCCGCGGGCAGCAGCGGCACCGTTGCCTTCAGCACGGCATACATGGCCGCCTGGCCCTCGCCGACCGCAAGGCCGCCGATCGCGTAGCCCTCGAAGCCGATGTCGAGCAGGGCCGCGGCCGAGCGGGCGCGCAGCGCCGGGTGCACGCCGCCCTGCACGATGCCGAACTGGGCGTAGCCCGGCCGGGCCGCGAAGCCGGCGCGGCTGCGGGCGGCCCAGCGCATCGACAGCTCCATGCTGGCCTCCACCTGGTCGAGGCTCGCCGGGAAGGGCGTGCATTCGTCGAGCACCATGGTGATCGTCGCGTCGAGCTGGTGCTGGATGGCCGTGGCGCTCTCGGGCGTGAGGCGGTGCCGGCTGCCGTCCAGGTGCGAGCGGAAGGTGACGCCCCCTTCGTCCATCGTCCGCAGCCCGGCGAGCGACATCACCTGAAAGCCGCCGCTATCGGTCAGGATGGGGCCGGGCCAGTCCATGAAGCGATGCAGCCCGCCCAGGCGCTGCACCCGGTCCGCGCCGGGCCGCAGCATGAGATGATAGGTGTTGCCCAGGACCAGTCCGGCGCCGGTGGCGCGCACCTGGTCGGCTGTCATCGCCTTGACGGTGCCCGCCGTGCCGACCGGCATGAACACCGGCGTCTCGACCAGGCCGTGCGCCGTGTGCAGCAGGCCGGCGCGGGCACAGCCGTCGGCGGCCAATACGTCGTGGCGGAACGTCATGCCCGCTCCAGCAGGCAGGCATCGCCATAGCTGTAGAAGCGGTAGCCCGCCGCGATCGCGTGGGTATAGGCCTGGTGCATGCGCGCTTGGCCGGCGAAGGCGCAGGCCAGCACGAACAGCGTCGAGCGCGGCAGATGGAAGTTGGTCAGCAGCGCGCCCACGCGGCGGAACCGGTAGCCCGGGATTATGAACAGGCTGGTCTCGCCCCGGAACGGCCGCACCCGGCCCGCCTCGTCCGTGGCGCTCTCCACCAGGCGCAGCGAGGTGGTGCCCACCGCGACCACCCGGCGGGCCGTGTTGATGCGATCCGCCGCCTGGGCGGTGATCTCGCCGCGCTCGCCGTGCATGCGGTGGGCCGAGAGGTCGTCGGTGCGGACTGGCAGAAAGGTGCCGGCGCCGACGTGCAGCGTCACGAGCACGCGGGGAACGCCGGCCGCCTCGAGCGCCGCGAGCAGCGCGGGGGTGAAGTGGAGCCCCGCCGTGGGGGCCGCCACCGCGCCGTCCTGGGCGGCGAACACCGTCTGGTAGTCCGCCGCATCCTCCGGGGTCGGGCCGGTAGGGCGGCTGATATAGGGGGGCAGGGCCAGGGCGCCCGCCCGCTCGAACGGGGCGTTGAAGCGGATTGTGGCGCCGCCGACGCCGTCGAGGGCGACGATGTCGGCGTGCAGAACCGGGTCCGCGTCGAAGGTCAGCCGGTCGCCGGGGCGCAGGCGGCGGGCGTTGCGGGCGAGCGCGGACCAGGTGCCGTCGGGGCGCGGCTGGTCGAGGGTGAGGCCGATCCGCGCCGCGCCGCGCCGGGCTTCGAGCTGCGCGGGGATGACGCGGGTATCGTTGGCCACCAGCACGTCGCCGGGCCGGAGCAGGGCGGGCAGGTCGGCGATGCGGCGATCGAGCAACTCGGTGTCGCCGACATGCAGCAGGCGGGCGGCATCGCGGGGCCGGGCGGGGTGGTGCGCGATGCGGTCCGGCGGCAGCGCGAAATCGAAATCGGCGAGGTTCACGCCGGCGTCGGCGCGACCCGGCGCAGCAGGCGGATCAGCGGCAGGCTGAACAGCACCGCCCAGGCCTTGCCGACGATCTGGCCGCCCAGAAACTCGAGGCTGCCGAAGGCCAGGCCCAGGAATACCACGCTGTCCACCACCAGCCCGGCCAGCGCGGAGAGCGCCACGGCCAGCACCAGCCGGCGGCGCTGCAACGGCGTGTAGACGGCGAAGTCGGCCAGCTCGCTCAGCAGGAAGGCGCTCCCGGAGGCCAATACCAGCGCGGGCGGGGCGATCAGGCCGGAGAGCAGGGTGCCGGTCACGATCGCGCCCAGGCCCCAGCCGGCGCCGAGGCAGCGCTGCACCACATCGCGCAGCACCAGCGCGGCGCCAGCGGCCAGCACGCCGGAGGGCGCCAATAGACCGGGGGCCACCGGCAGCAGGCAAGGGCCTTGCGGGACGCAGACGGTACCGACGTGCTGGATCAGCCAATTGGCGAACGGCACCGATGCCAGGAACAGGGCGAGGCTGGCCCAGCCGATGCGGCGCGTCATGCGGCTCGCGTCATCGATCGAGGTAGGACGCGATCTCGATCAGGTTGCCGTCGGGGTCGCGGCAATAGACCGACTGGATGATGCCCAATGCGCCCACCTTCGGGCCCGGCCCGGCCTCGATGGCGATGCCGCAGCTGTGCAGGTGTTCGATCACCTCGTCGGGGCCGACCGCGGTGATGAAGCACAGGTCGCCGCTGCCGGGTTCGACGGCGGTGCCGGTGATCCAGGCGCGCTTATCCGCGTCGTGCGGGCGCAGGTTCAGCTTTTGGCCGCCGAACTTCAGCGCGGTGCGCCGCTCCTCGCCGAACTCCTCGCGCTCCATGCCCAGCACGCGCTGGTACCAGGAGGCGAGCAGCTCGACATCGTGCGTGTTGAGGACGAGGTGGTCGAGGCGATCGACTGTGAAACGCATTACTCCATCCCGTCGTAGCTAAGCCCCATGCCGATCATTCCATCCCGTCGTAGAAGTCGTTGCCCTTATCGTCGATAACGATGAAGGCGGGAAAATCCTCGACCTCGATGCGCCACACGGCTTCCATGCCAAGCTCCGGATATTCGAGCACCTCGACCTTGCGGATGCAGTCCTGCGCCAGCCGGGCGGCCGGGCCGCCAACGCTGCCGAGATAGAAGCCGCCATAGGCGCGGCAGGCGTCCCGCACGGCGCGGGAGCGGTTGCCCTTGGCCAACATGACGAAGCTGCCGCCGGCGCGCTGGAACTCGGCGACGTAGCTGTCCATGCGCCCGGCCGTGGTCGGGCCGAAGCTGCCGGTGGCCATGCCCACGGGCGTCTTGGCCGGGCCGGCGTAATAGACGGGGTGGTCCTTCAGGTAGTCCGGCAGGCCCTCGCCGCGGTCGAGCCGCTCCTTCAGCTTGGCATGGGCGATGTCGCGGGCCACGACGACGGTGCCGTGGAGCGCCAGCCGGGTCTTGACCGGATAGGCCGAGAGCTGGCGGCGGATGGCCTCCATCGGCTGGTTCAGGTCCACCCGGACTACCTCGGCGCCCAGGACATCGTCGGTCGCCTCGGGCAGGTACTGCGAGGGGTCGTGCTCGAGCTGTTCCAGGAACACCCCCTCGGGCGTGATCTTGGCAAGGATCTGCCGGTCGGCGCTGCAGGAGACGCCGATGCCGACCGGCAGGCTGGCCCCGTGCCGCGGCAGCCGGACGACGCGGACGTCGTGACAGAAATACTTGCCGCCGAACTGGGCGCCGATGCCGAGCGTGCGGGTGAGCCCAAGCACCTGCTGTTCCATGTCGAGATCGCGGAATGCGTGCCCGGCCATGCTGCCCGTGGTGGGCAGGGTGTCCAGCCACTTGGTCGAGGCGAGCTTGACCGTCTTGAGGCACAGCTCGGCCGAGGTGCCGCCGATGACGATGGCCAGGTGGTAGGGCGGGCAGGCGGCGGTGCCGAGCGTGCGGATGCGGGTCTCGAGGTAGGACAGCAGTTTGGCCGGGTTCAGGATCGCCCGGGTTTCCTGAAACAGGAAGCTCTTATTGGCCGAGCCGCCGCCCTTGGCGACGAACATCAGCAGCATCTCGTCGGCGTGATGGTCGCCGGGGGCGGCCATGATGTCGAATTGGACGGGCAGGTTGTTGCCGGTGTTCGCCTCCTCGAACATGGTCAGCGGCGCCATCTGCGAGTAGCGCAGGTTGGTCTCGGTGAAGGTGCGGTGCACGCCGTAGGACAGCGCTTCCTCCTCGTCGCCCTCGACCCAGACGCGCTGGCCCTTCTTGCCGAACACCAGCGCGGTGCCGGTGTCCTGGCACATGGGCAGCACGCCGCCGGCGGCGATGTTGGCGTTCTTCAGCAGGTCGAGCGCGACGAATTGGTCGTTGGCCGAGGCCTCGGGGTCGTCGAGGATGGCGCGCAGCTGGCGCAGATGGGCGGGGCGCAGCAGGTGCGAGACGTCGCGGTAGGCCTGGAAGGCCAGCTCGCTCAGGGCATCGGGCTTGACCCGCAGCACCGTCTGGCCGTCGCAGGCGGCGGTGGATACGCCGGCGATGTCGAGCTTGCGCCAGGGGGTTGCGGAAGGCCCCAGCGGGAACATGGGGGCGTAGAGGAAATCCGCGGGGCGGGCCTGGCTGGGCGAGAGAGGGGCGTTCATCGGACCTTCATCCTTAGGGCTCCTTGGCCGGCGGGCGTTTGCGGAAGGCGTCCAGGCTGACCACCTGGTGCGCCTCGGCCGGGGGCTCAGGCTCCGGCGGCGCCGCTTCGGGGGCGGGCGGGGTCTCGCCGGGCTCGTCGTTGGCGGCCTCTTCGCCTTGTGGGCGGAAGCGCAGGCCGAACTGGACATGCGGGTCGGCGAACGCGGTGACGGCAGCGAACGGCACCGTCAGCGTGGTCGGGATGCCGCCGAACGACAATCCGATGCTGAACCAGCCCGCGGGCTCGTCCACCTGCAGCTCCCAGAATTGGTGCTGCAGGACGATGGTCATTTCGTGCGGGTATTGGGCCAGCAGGCGCGCGGGTACCACGACGCCCGGCCGGTCCGTGCGGAAGCTGACGTAGAAATGGTGGTCGCCGGGCATGCCCTCGGCGCCGACATGGGCCAGCGCGCGCACGACGACATGGCGCAGCGCCTCCTCGGTCCAGGCGTCGTAGGGGAGCAGGCTGTCGGGCCGCTGCGGCGGAGCGCCTTCGTCGTTGTCTTCCATGGGCGCCCCTTTAGCCGTAGTTCCCCAGAAATGGAACGGGGTGCGCCGCGGGAAGAGTAGGGGGGCTTCTGTTGCCCGGTGCCCCCCCGAACCGCGCTTATCGCTTATGCAGCGACAGCGAGCGCCTCATGATTGTCATTGGCACTTGTGATATGACCCGATAACGGCGGTATCATGCCGGGCAAAAAAGTGTTCTTTACCACGCGTGTCGAGCCTGTGTCGCCCCCGTAACCGAACTGGTGGAGGCGCCGGGCACTGCCCCCGGGTCCACAACGTTTATTCCAACCCTCGTTTATCACCATAGTCAGCAAGCTGACCCACTGGATATAGGCTTGTCCGGGACGGGATGCTAGGGGTGCGCCCATGCCGATCACCCCCGACCAGCAGCGCGAGATCGACGCCCAGCGCGGCACCGCCCTCCCGACCCGGCGCGCCACCGTGCCCGCCCTCGAGGCGCTGCTGTATCAAGCCGTCCCCGTGCTGGACCATGGCTTCGTCCGCGTGGTGGACTACATGGGCGACGACGCCGCCGTGGTGCAGGCGGCGCGCGTCAGCTACGGCCGCGGCACCCGCCGGGTCAGCGAGGATGCCGGGCTGATCCGCTACCTGATGCGGCACCGGCATAGCACCCCGTTTGAGATGTGCGAGATCAAGTTCCATGTAAAGCTGCCCATCTTCGTGGCGCGCCAGTGGATCCGGCACCGCATGGCCAACGTCAATGAGTACTCCGCGCGCTACAGCATCCTCGATCGCGAGTTCTACCTGCCCCGTCCCGAGCACCTGGCCGCGCAAAGCAGCAGCAACCGCCAGGGCCGCGGCGACGTGCTGGAGGGGGACGAGGCCACCGACGTGCTCGATATGCTGCGCGCCGACGCCGGCCGGACCTACGACCACTACGCCCACATGCTGAACGAGGACGGCGCCGACCCCAGCCGCCGCGGCCTGGCCCGCGAGCTGGCGCGGATGAACCTGACGCTCAACACCTATACGCAATGGTATTGGAAGGCCGACCTGCACAACCTGCTCAACTTCCTCTCGCTGCGCGCCGACGCCCATGCGCAATACGAGATCCGCGCCTATGCCGACGCCATGCTGGACATGGTGCGGGCCTGGGTCCCGGCCACCTTCGCGGCGTTCCAGGATTACCGGATCGGCGCGGCGACGCTCTCTTCGCAGATGCTGGCCGTGGTGCGCCGCATGCTGGCGGGCGAGGCGGTGGAGCAGCCCAGCAGCGGCCTCTCCAAGCGCGAATGGACGGAGCTGACGGAGATGCTGGCGCGGTGATCACCGTATTCGGCTCGATCAACCTCGACCTGATCTTCGCGCTCGACCGCCTGCCCGGCCCCGGGGAGACCTTGCTCGGCCCCGATACGCGCATCGAGCCCGGCGGCAAGGGCGCCAACCAGGCCGTCGCCGCCGCCCTCGACGGCGCGGCGGTGGCCATGGCGGGCGCGGTCGGCGGGGACGCGCTGGCCGAGGGCGCCTTGGCCGGACTCCGCGCGGCCGGGGTGGACCTCAGCCGGGTCGTGCGCGCGGCCGCCACCACCGGCTGCGCCGCCATCTGCACCGACCCGGCTGGCCGCAACCTGATCGCCGTCGGCTCCGGCGCCAACCGCCTGGCCCGCGCCGACCAGGTCGAGGACGCGCTGCTCGCGCCCGGCCACACCCTGCTGCTGCAAATGGAGACCGACCCAGCGGAAACGGCCACCCTGGTCCACCGCGCCCGCGGCGCCCGCATCATCCTCAACCTGGCCCCAGCCGGCGCCCTCGACGACGCCGCGTTGCGGGCCGTGGATGTGCTGGTCGTCAACGAACACGAGGCGGAGTGGCTGGCGGCCGCGCTGCGCACCGGGGCGGACGCGGCCTCGCTGCACCGGGCGCTCGGCGGCACCGTGGTGCGGACGCTCGGCGAACACGGGTCGGAGTGGGCGGGCCGGGAGGGCGCCGGCAGCATCCCCGCGCATCCCGTGGCCGTGCTGGACACCACCGCCGGCGGCGATTGCTTCACCGGCGTGCTCGCCGCGGCGCTCGACCGTGGCGCCGCGCTGCCGGACGCGCTGCGGCGCGCCAGCATCGCCGCCGGGTTGTGCTGCGCGGGCCGGGGTTCCCAAGGCAGCCTGCCGTCCCGGGCGCAGACCAACGCTGCGGCTTAAGCCGCCGCCGGCCCCACGGCCAACGGCACGGTCAGCACCGCGCGCAGGCCGGGATGGGCGTCCTGCAGTTCCAGGCTGCCGCCGTGCAACTGCGCCACCGCCTGCACCAGCGTCAGGCCCAGGCCGAAGCCCGGCGTGTGCCGGGCCGTCTCGCCGCGGTAGAACCGCTCGGTGGCCCGGGTCAAGTCGCCGGCGGGAATGCCCGGCCCCTGGTCGGTCACCGAAATCTGCAGGCCGTGCTGCGCGGGCTCGCCGCGGAGCACGACGGTGCCGCCCGGCGGCGAGAACTTGACGGCGTTGTCCAGCAGGTTGGCCACCGCCTGCTGGAGCAGCTCCCGGTCGACGCGGACCGGCATCGGCCGACCGGCATCGACTTCGAGATGCAGGCCGCGCTCCTCGGCCACCGCGCCATACAGCTCGGCGAGGTCGGCGAGCAGCGGGCCCGCATCCATCGCCATGAAGGCGGAGCGCCGCGCCCCGGCCTCGATCTCGGAGATGCGCAGCAGCGCCTGGAACACGGCGGTGATGCCGTCGAGGTCAGTCACCGCGCGCTCGATCGCGCTCTTCAGGTCGTCCGGGCTGGCGGCGTGGGCGGCGGCGTCCTCCAGCCGGGCGCGGGCGCGGGTGATCGGCGTGCGCAGGTCGTGGGCGATGGCGTTCGACACCTGCCGCACCCCGTCCATCAGGCGGCCGATGCGGTCCAGCATGTCGTTGATGGTGGCCGCCAGGCGATCGAACTCGTCGCCGCGGCCGGACAGGCGCACCCGCCGCGACAGGTCCCCCGACGAAATGGCCGCCGCCGTGGCCGACACGTGCGACAGCATGCGGTTGAACAGATGCTGCACCGCAAGGGCGCCGGCCAGGCTGAGCGTGCCGATCAGCAACAGCGCCCAGACCAACGTTTTCGCGAGCAGGCTGCGCAGCGCCGCGCGGGGCTCCACGTCGCGCCCGACCAGCAGCGAGTAGCGGGCCGGCAGGTCGAACCGGTGGAGCCGGGCCAGGCTGCGGATGCCGCGGCGCGCGACGGGAAGCTCGTAGACCTGGCCGGTCCGCGACACCTCCGGGGGCCAATCGGCCAGGTTGCCGGCAATCCGCCGTCCCGCCGGGTCCAGCACAAGGTAGATCGCGTCGTCGTCCACGTTGCCGCGCACGCGGCTGTCGATGGTGGCGAGCAGCGCCCGCGCCCCGCCCTCCGCCCACTGCTCGGAGAGCCCCTGCGCGTCGGCGCCGATGGCTGCGTCCACCTGCTCGTTCAGCAAGTTCTTCGTCGCCAGCCACAGCGCCAGGATCAGGATCAGCGCGCTGAGCCCGAACACTACGGCGTAGCTGACCGCCAGCCGGACGCCTGCGGACCGCAGCAGGCGCAGCACAGCCTCAGTCCGCGCGCAGCATGTACCCGGCCGAGCGCACGGTGTGCAGCAAAGCGGTGTCGAACGGCTTGTCGATCTTTTGCCGGAGCCGCGACACGTGCACGTCGATGACGTTGGTCTGTGGGTCGAAGTGGTAGTCCCACACGCGCTCCAGCAGCATGGTGCGGGTGACCACCTGGCCGGCGTGCCGCATCATGTATTCGAGCAGGCGGAACTCGCGCGGCTGCAGGTCGATCTTTTGGCCGCGGCGCCGCACGCTGCGCGACAGCAGGTCCATCTCGAGGTCGCCGACCGCAAGCTTGGTCTCCGGCCCGTTCGCGCGGCCGCGGCGGGCCAGCGCCTCCACCCGGGCGAGCAGCTCGCTGAAGGCGAAGGGCTTGGTCAGGTAATCGTCGCCGCCCGCCTTCAGGCCGCGCACCCTGTCGTCGACCTGCGCCATGGCCGAGAGGAACAGCACCGGGGTCTGGTTGCTTTGGGCGCGCAACGTCTCCAGGACGCGCAGGCCATCGATCCCGCCGGGCAGCATGCGGTCGAGAACGATGGCGTCGAAGGCTTCGCTGGCGGCCAGGAACAGGCCGTCCCGCCCATTATCGGCGTGCTCGACGATGTGGCCGGCCTCCCGCAGCCCCTTCAGCACGAACAGGGCGACGTCCTTGTCGTCCTCGACCACGAGCAGGCGCATCGTGCCTAGCCTTGCTGTTCGGACGGGCGGCGGCCGACGGTGACCGGCACCTCCAGGCTCTGGCCCGCGCGCCGCACCGTGAGGCGGACCGCGTTGCCGGGCGAGATGGCCGCCACCGCTCGGATCAGCCCCTGCGTGCTCTCCACCTTGCTGCCGTTGACCGCCAGCACCACGTCGCCCGGCCGCAGCCCGGCGCGCGCGGCCGGACCGGTGCGGTCGATGTTGGCGATGGCGACGCCGTTGCTGCCGCGCGCCGTGCGGTCGCCGCCCACATCCTGCACCGACACGCCGAGCCAGCCCCGCTCGATGCGGCCCTTCTCGCGCAGGTCGTCCACGATGCGCATGGCGATCTCGCTCGGCACTGCGAAGCCGATGCCGACCGAGCCGCCGGTGGGCGAGACGATGGCCGTGTTCACCGCGATCACCTGGCCCTCCATATTGAAGGTGGGGCCGCCGGAGTTGCCGGGATTGATCGGCGCGTCGATCTGTAGGAAGTCGTCGAACGGCCCGGCGCCGATGTCCCGCCCGCGCGCCGAGACGATGCCGGCGGTCACCGAGATGCCGACCCCGAACGGGTTGCCCGCGGCCAGGATCCAGTCGCCCACCTCGACCAGGCGGCTGTCGCCCCAGGCCACGAAGGGCAGCGGCGTGGGGCTGTTCACCCGGATCACGGCAAGGTCGGTCAGCTCGTCGTAGCCGATCAGCCGCGCTGGCAGCTCCGTGCCGTCCGACAAGGAGACGGTGATCCGGTTGGCCCGGCCGACGACGTGGGTGTTGGTGACGATGATCCCCGTGGGATCGATGATGAAGCCGGAGCCCGCGCCCAGCACGGAGCGGCGGCGCAGCCGGTCGCGCAGCGCGCGCTCGGCCGGGGTGGCGCGCAGCTCCTGCGGGGTCGGCGCCGCCGCCTCGATCTGGCCCTCGACGACGGCGATGTTCACCACCGCCGGCACCACGCGCTTGACCAGCGGCGCGAAGCTGCCCGGGCGGGTCGGCAACTGGGCCACGCTGGGCAGCGCGGCGCAGCCAGATAGCAGGAGCGCCGAGGCGAACAGGACGGCGCGGATGCGGCGGTTCATGCGATGGGCTCCTCGGATTCGAAACGTACCGAATCCCGCCTCAATCATTGGCCCTGCGCGGCGCAAGTTCAATCGCTTCGGCCGGGTTCTCCGGCCAATCGTGGCGCGGGTAGCGGCCCCGCATGTCCCGGCGCGCATCCGCCCAGGCGCCGCGCCAGAACCCCCCGAGGTCCGCCGTGATGGCGATCGGGCGGCCTGCCGGGGACAGCAGCGCGATCTGCAACGGCACCCGGCCCTGCGCCAGCAGCGGCGCGGCGGCCAGGCCGTAGAACGCCTGCGCCCGCGCGCTCGCCACCGGCACGGGCTGGCAATAATCGATCGGGACGCGGCCGCGCGGCAAGGCGAGGTGGGTCGGCAGGTCGCGGTCGAGCCGGGCTGCGTGCTCCCAGCCGAGCCGGACGCGGAGAATGGCGTGCAGGTCCAGCGCGGCGACCCCGGCCATCCGGCTGATGCCGTGCAGGTGCGGCGCCAGCCAGTCCCGGGCGGTGGCGGCGAGTGCCGCGTCGCCAAGCTCGGGAGTGCTCGGGTCGAGGCCGCGGAGCAGGGCGGCGCGGGCCTGAAGCTGCCGGGCGGCCTCGGTCCAGTTCAGGGCAGCCAGGTCGGCCCCCGCGGCCTGGGCCAGGGCCAGCGCGGTCTCGGCCGGGCCCGCGGGCGCCGTGCGGTCTTCCAGCACCAGGGCGCCGAGGCGGCGGCGGCGGCGGGAGAGCACGGCGCCGGTGGCGGAATCGTAGCCGCTTTCGACGGTCTCGGTTACTTGGGCGGCGAGGGCGGGGGGCAGCGCGGCCGGGTCGAGCGGCGCCGCGAGCCGGATGCGGGCGGAGGCCTTCAGGTCCAGGCTGGCGACCACCAGCAGGGGCGTGTTGGCGAGCGCGTCGCTGCCGGGCAGCTTGGCGCCGCCGCCGCCCGAGAGCCGGAACGACCCGGCCTCGCTGCGGCGCTGGGCGATGCGGTCCGGAAAGGCGGCGGCGAGCAGCGCGCCGGGATCGCCCGCCGCTGCAGCCGTGGTGCGCAGCCGGCGGCGATACTGCGCGGCCTGGCGGCGGATGCGGCCGATCGCGCCGCGGTCGACGACCTCTCCGCCCGCGCCGGCCAGGGCATCGAGGCGCAGCCGGACGTCGGCGGGCGCGTCCCGGCCGCGGATCGGGTCGCGTTCCTCGAGCAGGCCGGCGAGGTCGGCCGCCAGCGCCTGCTGCGCGGGATCGGCCGCGGTCAGCATCATGGCGGCGAGGCGGGGATGGGCGCCCAGCGCCGCCATGCGGCGGCCTTGCCGGGTGATGCCGCCCGCATCCAGCGCGCCGAGGCTCGTGAGCAGCGCGGCGGCGGCGGCCAGGGCGCCCGCGGGCGGCGGGTCCTGGAAGGGCAGGGCGGCGGGCGGCGTGCCCCAGGCGGCGCAGTCCAGCACCAGCCCGGACAGCTCGGCCTCCAGGATTTCCGGCCGGTCGTGCGGCGGCAGGCCGCGGTGCAGCGCCGGGCTCCAGAGCCGGATGGCGACGCCCGGCCCCTGCCGCCCGGCGCGCCCGGCTCGCTGGTCGGCCGCCGCCCGGCTGATGCGCAGCGTGGCGAGCCGGGTCAGGCCGGTCGCCGGGTCGAGCCGGGGCGCGCGCCGCCAGCCGCCGTCGATCACGACCCGCACGCCGGGCACGGTCAGCGAGGTTTCGGCGATGCTGGTCGCCAGCACCACCCGGCGGCCCCCGTATTTGTCCCAGGGCGCCGGCCGCAGCGCCCGATCCTGCTCGGCCGGCGGCAGGTCGCCATGCAGCGGCAGCACCAGGGCGCCGCACCCGGCAAGCGCTGTCTCCGCCCGGCGGATCTCGCCCATGCCGGGCAGGAAGGCCAGGATATCGCCCTCGTGCTCGGCCAAGGCAGCGCGCACAGCCCGGGCCAGCGCCTCCGGCAGGTCCCGCACATCGGCGATGTCCCGCCCGGCATGGCGCAGCTCGACCGGGAACATGCGGCCAGCGCTCTCGACGACCGGGGCATCCATCAGGGCGGACAGGCGCGCGCCGTCGAGCGTCGCCGACATCGCCAGCAGCCGCAACTCGGGCCGCAGCACGCGCTGCAAATCGAGGCACAGCGCGAGCGCCAGGTCGGCTTCCAGCGCGCGTTCGTGCACCTCGTCCAGCAGCACCGCCGCCACGCCCTCGAGCGTGGGATCGGATTGCAGGCGGCGGACCAGCAGGCCCTCGGTGACCACCTCGATGCGGGTCGCGTCCGAAACCGCGCTGTCGAGCCGCGTTCGGAACCCGGCGGTGCGCCCGACCGGCTCGTCCAGCAGGAACGCCATCCGGGTCGCGGCGGCGCGGGCGGCGAGGCGGCGCGGCTCCAGCACGAGGATGCGGCCGTCCTCGCGCCAAGGGGCGGGCAGCAGTGCCAGCGGCACCAGCGTCGTCTTGCCGGCGCCGGGCGGCGCCACGAGCACGGCGTTGGACCCGCGCGCCAACGCGGCCAGCAACGCGGGCAAGGCTTCGGCGACGGGAAGATCGGGCAGCATCCGGCCATGTAGCGGCAGGGCGCCGAAATCGGCTATAGGGAGGGATGCTCCGTATCTGCCTGTTGCTGGTTCTGCTCGCGGGGTCCGCGCCCGCCTGGGCGCTGGAGAGCGCGCCCGTGCGCAGCAGCCGCCTGACGGCGACGCTGATCACCGACACCGACGCGGCCGAGGCGGGCCGCCCGTTCCGGGTCGCGCTGCGGCTGCGGATGGCGCCGGGCTGGCACACCTATTGGCAGAACCCCGGCGACGCCGGCGCGCCAGCCGAGATCAAGCTGACCGTGCCGCCGGGCGCCTCGGCGGGCGAGGTCGCCTGGCCTACGCCCAAGCGGCTGCCGGAGGGCCCGGTGATGACCTATGCCTACGAAGGCGAGGTCGTGCTGCCGATCAGCGTGACGCCGGGCGCCGGCGCCGTGGCCATCCAGGCCGCGGCCACGTGGCTGGTGTGCGAGAAGATCTGCGTGCCGGAAGAGGGCACGTTCTCCCTGGCGCTGCCGGCCGGGCGCGCGGCCCCCGCGGCCGAAGCGGCGCTTTTTGCGGCCACGGAGACGCGCCTGCCGCGCCCCTCGCCCTTCGAGGCGCGGATCGCCGCGGACGGGACGCTGTCGCTCGAGGGCGCCGGGCTCTCGCCGGCGACGGTGCGGGACGCCTGGTTTTTCCCTGCCGCGTGGGGGCCGATTGAGCAGGGGGCGGCGCAGCCCGTCACGATCAGGGACGGCATGGTCGCGATCGGCCTGAAGCCCGGCAGCGGCTTCGCGCCCGGGGCGACGCTCGCGGGCACCGTGGTGCTGCGGGACCCCGGCGGGCAGGAAAGCTACCTCGCGATCGCAGCGGCGCCCGGCCCGGCGGGCGCGACGGTCCCGGTTGCGCAGACGCTGCTGCTGGCCCTGCTGGGTGGGCTGATCCTCAACCTGATGCCCTGCGTGTTTCCGGTGCTGGCCATGAAGACGATGGCGGTGGCCCGCATGTCGGGCGCGGCGCGCGGCACGGTGCGGGCGCATGCTGTCTTCTACACGGCGGGCGTGCTGGCGGCCTTTCTGGCCCTGGGCGCGATGCTGCTGGCCGCGCGCGCGGCGGGCGGGCTGGCCGGCTGGGGTTTCCAGTTCCAGTCGCCGGTGTTCGTGGCCGGCATGGCCTGGGTGCTGTTCGGGGTCGGGCTGAACCTCTCCGGCGTGTTCCGGATCGGCGGCGGGCTGGCCGGGGCGGGGCAGGGCCTGGCAGGGCGGGGCGGCCACGCCGGCAGCTTCTTCACCGGGCTGCTGGCCGTGCTGGTGGCCACGCCATGCACCGCGCCGTTCATGGGCGCCGCGATCGCGGCCGGCCTGGCCGCGCCAATGCCGGTCACCCTGCTGGTGTTCCTTGCCATGGGCGTGGGGATGGCCGCGCCCTACGCCGCGCTCGCGGTGTTCCCCCGCGCCGCCGGGGTGCTGCCGCGGCCGGGACCGTGGATGGACGTGCTGCGCGGCGCGTTGGCCTTCCCGATGTATGGCGCGGCGGCGTGGCTGGTCTGGGTGGTCAGCCTGCAGGCCGGGCCCGCCGGCGTGCTGGCGACCATCAGCGGCCTGGTGCTACTGGGGTTTGCGGCCTGGGCGCTCGGCTTGGCGCAGGAGGCCGGGCAGCGCGGGCGCCAGATCGGCCGCGCCGCGGCGGCCGTGTCGGTGCTCGCCGCCGCGGCGGTGCTGAGCGGGATCGCGGCCACGGCCCCGGCAGCCGCCCCGTCCCAGGCCGAGGCGGGCGCGGAGCCCTTCACCCCCGCCCGCCTGGCCGCCCTGCGCGCCGAGGGCCGCCCGGTGTTCGTCAACATGACCGCCGCCTGGTGCGTCACCTGCCTGGTCAACGAACGGGTGGCACTCTCCCCCGAACCGGTGCGACAGGCCCTTGCCGCGCGCGGCGTGGCCTACCTCAAAGGCGACTGGACCCGCGGCGACCCGGACATCACCGCATTCCTGCGCGGACATGCGCGCGACGGTGTTCCACTCTACGTGCTCTACCCGCCCAGCCCGGCACCGCCGACTGTGCTGCCGCAAATCCTGACCGCGGCGGAGATGCTTTCCCAACTCAGCAAGCTCGGAGGCTAGGACCCATGACCACCCTTTCCCGGCGTGCCCTGTTCCTCACCTCGGCAGGCCTCGCCCTCGCCCCGGCCATGTCCCACGCCGCCCCTGTCGTCGGCTCGCCGGCCCCGGACTTCACCGGCCGGGACAGCGACGGCCACGCCGTCGCCCTCTCCGCCCTGCGCGGCAAGCTGGTCGTTCTCGAATGGACCAATGACGGCTGCCCCTACGTCAGGAAGTGGTATGGCGCGGGCGCGATGCAGGCCTTGCAGAAGGAGGCGGCGGCGATGGGCGCCGTATGGCTGTCGGTAATCAGCTCGCCGCCGGGCGAACAAGGCTTTGCCGAGGGGCCGCTCGCCAATGAATTGACCCGCACCCGGGGCGCCGCGCCCGCACACGTGCTGCTCGACCCGGCCGGGGCCATCGCCCGGCTTTACGAGGCCAAGACCACGCCGCACATGTTCATGGTCCGCCCCGACGGCATGCTGGGCTACATGGGCGGCGCCGACAGCATCCCGACCGCCCGGCCCGAGGACCTGGCCCGGGCCACCCCATACGCGAGGGAAGCGCTGACCGCCCTGGCCGAGGGCCGCCCGGCGCCGAACGCGGTCACGCGGCCGTATGGATGCGTGGTGAAATACTCGGCGTAGGGGAGTTGAGGGTCTAGGGGCGGTCGAACCGAGCCCGACACGCGCCTGCGCTGCGGCATGGCGCCACCCGCGCCGGCTGTCGCGCACGGGATTGACGCAATCCGCCACGACCGACAATCCAAGCTGCAGGTTCGCCGTGGCCAGGGCGTTTGCGACCGCGTAACCGGCAGGCCCGATCGGCGCCGCACCGGCGCTCCGCATGGCCTGCTCGATCGCGTCGATGCGAAGGTAGACGGCCCGCAGCTTGGCGGCCAAAGCCTTGGAGATCGTCGTCTTCCCCGTGCCCGGCAGCCCACTGAACACGATCAAAAGCGGACGTTTGCACCTGAGGGTTACGCTCAAGGGATTTTCCGCGTCCCTTTCGGCCTCGCCCGTGACGCCTTCTCCGTGATGCCGCTGACACCCTCGCGCCGTTGCAACTCGGTCCAGACTTCGATCGGGTCCACCCCGGCGGCCACCCACATGACAATCAGATGATACAGCACGTCGGCGCTCTCGGCGACCAGCGCCGCCGGGTTGCGCGCCACGGCCTCGATCAGGCACTCGACCGCCTCCTCGCCGAACTTCTGCGCCACCTTCGCCGTGCCGCGCGCGAGCAGCCGGGCGGAGTGGCTGGTGGCCGGATCGGCAGAGCGGCGGTTGACCACCACCGTCCAGAGCCGGTCGAGCACGTCTGGCCCGATATGATCGGCGCTGGCCGGCGCCTTGGTCTTCTGCCGCTTGCGGGCCGGGGCCGCTTTCGGCGCTTTGGTCATGCCGCAGCCGGGCCCGTCACGCCGGGCAGGCGCACCGGCAGGCCTGCCGCATCCAAGGCCGCCTTTACCTGCGCGATGGTGAAGGTGCCGAAATGGAACACGCTCGCCGCCAGCAATCCCGTCGCCCCGGCGCGCGCGCCCTCCACGAAATGCTGCAGGCTGCCGACCCCGCCCGAGGCGACCACCGGCACGCGCACCGCGCCGCATACCGCGCGCAGCAGGTCGAGGTCGAAGCCGTGCCCGGTGCCGTCGCGGTCCATGCTGGTCAGCAGGATCTCGCCGGCGCCCAACCCGGCCACCTGCCGGCACCAAGCCACCGCATCGAGCCCGGTGCCCTTGCGGCCGCCATGGGTGAACACCTCCCACGCGCCGGGGCCGCTCGCGCGCGCATCCACCGCGACCACCACGCACTGGCTGCCAAACTTCTCCGCCGCCTCGCGCACCAGGTCCGGCCGGGCCACCGCCGCGGAATTCATGCTGCACTTGTCGGCGCCGGCCAGCAGCAATCGCCGGATGTCCTCGGGCGAGCGCACGCCGCCGCCCACCGTCAATGGCAGGAACACCCGCGCCGCCGTGCGGGACACGACATCGAGGATGGTCTCCCGGTCCTCGTGGCTGGCCGTGATGTCCAGGAAGGTGAGTTCGTCGGCTCCGGCCGCGTCATACAGCGCCGCCTGCTCCACCGGGTCGCCGGCGTCGCGCAGATCGACGAAGTTGACGCCCTTCACCACCCGGCCGTCCTTGACGTCGAGGCAGGGGATGATTCGGAGCTTCAGCATGCTCGTGCATAGACAACCGACACGCCCGCTTGCAAGCGCCGGGGCCGCCGCCTACGCGAATGCCTAGACAAGCGAAGCATTCGTCAGCGGTTCGCCCAGCAGGGCAAGCGCTGCCGCCGGGTCGACGCGGCCATCGTACAGCGCGCGCCCGACGATCACGCCGGCAATGCCGACCCCCGCGATCCCGGCCTCGCGTTTGAGGGCGCGCAGGTCGTCGAGGGACCCCACGCCGCCGCTGGCGATGACGGGCGTGCGCAGCCGGGCCGCGAGCCCAAGCGTCGCGTCCAAGTTGAGCCCGGTCAGCATGCCGTCGCGGCCGATATCCGTGTAGATGATCGCCGCGACGCCCGCATCCTCGAAGCGCAAGGCCAGATCGAGCGCGGCCACGCCCGAGCTCTCCGCCCAGCCCTCGGTCGCGACCAGGCCGTCCCGCGCATCGATCCCCACCGCGACCCGGCCGGGAAAGGCGCGGCATGCCGCATGCACCAGGGCCGGGGTCTTGACGGCGGCGCTGCCCAGGATCACGCGGTCTACGCCCGCCTCCAGCCAGTGCTCCACCCCCGCCATGTCGCGGATGCCGCCGCCTAGCTGCACCGGCACCCGCGCCGCTGTGAGGATCGCCGCGACCGCTCCGCCGTTCCGGGAACGGCCGGCGAAGGCGCCGTCGAGGTCCACCACATGCAGCCAGCGGCAGCCCGCGTCCTGCCAGGCGCGGGCCTGGGCGCCGGGATCGTCGGAATAGACGGTGGCTTGGTCCATCTCGCCGCGCCGGAGCCGGACGCAGGCGCCCGCCTTTAGGTCGATCGCCGGAAACAGGATCACGCCTTGCGCTCTTCCTGCAACAGCTTGACGAAGAACACGCCGCGGATCGTGCTGCCGCCGACGCGTGCATAACAGGGGTGCTCGCCCCAACGATCGTAGCCCAGCTTCTCGTAGAGGTGGATCGCGGCGGCCTGGGTCTCGCGCACGTCGAGGTTGAGCACCTGGTAGCCGAGGGCGCGGGCGACGTCCTCCACCCGCCGCGTCATCAGCCGGGCCAGGCCGTGGCCGCGGGCATAGGGGGCGACGAAGGCGTGCATTAGAGTGGCCGCAAAGGCTTGCGCCTCGTTGTTGCGCGGTGGGCGGACGAGCTGGGCGCTGCCGACGATGACGCCGTCCAGCCGGGCGATGAACAGCTCGCGTTCCGGCACCAGCAGCACGCCGCGGAAGTAGCTCTGCAGCGCGAGCCGGCCGGGCGACTTCACCCAGCCGAAGCCGCCCCCGTCGAGGATCGCGGCGTCGGCGGCCTCGCACAGGTCCTGCAGGTCTTCGTCGGGCAGCTCGGCCACCCGCTCGACCTCGTGGCTGTGGGTCAACTCGCCGGGCACTAGGGCGCCCAGCGCAGGAAGTTGCCCAGGATGCGCAGGCCGACGCCCTGGCTCTTTTCGACGTGGAACTGGGTCCCGGCCCGGTTGCCGCGGGCCACGATGGCGGGAATGGGGCCGCCGTAATCCGTGGTGGCCAGCACTTCGTCGTGCCGCCCGCCGCGGAGCGCGTAGCTGTGGACGAAGTAGGTGTGGTCGCCCGGGTGCAGGCCGGCGAGCAAGGGGTGCGAACCCGGCTCGAACGCCAGCGCGTTCCAGCCCATTTGCGGCAGGCGCAGGCCCGGGGCCGGCATCTCGGCCACGTCGCCCTCGATCCAGCCGAAGCCGGGCGTCTCCACATGCTCGAGCCCGCGCCCGGCCATCAGCTGCATGCCGACGCAAATGCCCAGGAACGGGCGGCCGCGCTCGGCGCTGCGCTCAATGGCCGCGCGCATGCCCGGCACGGCGGCCAGCCCGGCCGCGCAGTCCGCGAACGCGCCTTGGCCCGGCAGCACCACACGGTCGGCCTGCGCCACCTCGTCCGGGCTGGCGGTCACGGTGACTACGGCCGAGAGCCCGGCCTGGCCCGCTGCCGCCTCTAGCGCGCGGGCGGCCGAGGCCAGGTTGCCGCTGCCGTAGTCCACGACCGCGACCCGCATCATCCAAGCTGCTCGGCGTAGCGCTCGAGAATATCCGTCCGGGCCGTCAGCAAGCGGCCAAGGGCGGCCTCCTCGTCGCGCGCCGCAAGCACGTGGGCCAACATATAGCCCCGGCGGCCAAGCGACCATCGCACCACGTCTCGGCCGAGCAGCCCGGCAAGCACGGCGAGCCCAAGCGTCAACGGGCCTTGCAGCGGCCGGGGCGTGAGGGCCAGCACAACGACGATGAGGGCGCCATGGAGCAGCGCCGCGATCCCGGCGCGGTGAGCCAGCAGCCATAGCGGGCCGAACAGCACAGCACCCCAGCTCCAGCCCTCCCGTACCAGGACCGGCAGGCGGCCGTTCTTCAGATGGGCGGTATAGGTGTTCATAGGGCGCCCTTGGTGGAGGGGATGTTGCCCAACGCGCGCGGATCGGGCTCGGTCGCCTCGCGCAGCGCCCGGGCGACCGACTTGAAGCACGCCTCGGCCACGTGGTGCGCGTTGTGCCCGGCGCGCTGCGTGACATGCAGGGCCAGCAGCCCGTTCATGGCGAAGGCGCGGAAGAACTCCTCGAACAGTTCGGTGTCCATCTCGCCTACCTTGTCGCGCTCGAAGCTAACGGACCAGGCGAGGAAGGGCCGGCCGGACAGGTCCAGGGCGGCGTCCACCAAAGCCTCGTCCATCGGCACGACGGCATGACCGTACCGCCGGATCCCGCGCTTGTCGGCCAGGGCCTTGGCCAGCGCTTGACCCAGCACGATGCCGACATCCTCGGCGGTGTGGTGGAAATCGATGTGCAGATCGCCCGTGGCCTCGATCTCAAGGTCAAACAGGGCGTGCCGGGCGAGCGCGGTCAGCATGTGGTCGAGGAAACCGACGCCGGTGCCGATCGTGGACCGCCCGCTCCCATCCAGCGTGAGCCGGACGGTGATGCGGGTTTCCGAGGTGTAACGGGTGATCTCGGCGGTGCGGGCCATGGGGAAGACCTAGCGGAAAGCCCCGCCGGGGGAAACCTCAGGCGCCGACCGAAACACCTTTCCAGAACGCGACCCGGCCGCGGATGCTGGCGGCCGCGTCTTTCGGCTCGGGATAGAACCACACCGCGTTGGCGTTCACCGCACCGTCCACGGCCAAGCTGTGGTAGTGCGCCGTCCCCTTCCAAGGGCATTGGCTGGTGTGGCTGCTGGGCTCTAGGAGCGCCGGATCGAGGCTGGCCGCGGGGAAATAGGCGTTCCCCTCCACCGTCACGATATCGTCGCTCTCTGCCAGGACGCGGCCGTTCCAGGTGGCTTTCACTCCACCGCCTCCGGCTCGCGCTCTATGCCGCCCTCGTCGCCGTCGCCCTCGGCCTTGCTGGTCGCCGGTGGGACGGCCTCCGTGTACTCGAAGTCCAGCTTGTCCTCCTTGAGTGCGACCTTGACGGCCCCGCCCTTCACAAGACGGCCGAACAGCAGCTCCTCGGCCAAGGGCTTCTTGATGTACTCCTGGATGACCCGGCCGAGCGGCCGGGCGCCATACAGCCGGTCGTAGCCCCGTTCCGCCAGCCACTCCTTGGCGGCCGAGGACAACTCGATGGTGACGTTCCGGTCGGCCAGCTGCGCCTCGAGCTGCATAACGAATTTCTCGACCACGCGGCCCACGATCTCGGGCGTGAGGCCGGCAAAGGTGATGGTCGCGTCGAGCCGGTTGCGGAACTCCGGCGTGAACAGGCGCTTGATGGCCTCGTCATCCTCGCCCACCCGGACCTCTCGGCCAAAGCCGATCGCCTCCTTGGCCATGTCCGACGCACCGGCGTTGGTGGTCATGATGAGGATCACGTTGCGGAAATCGACGACCTTGCCGTTGTGATCGGTCAGCTTCCCGTGGTCCATCACCTGCAGCAGGATGTTGAACAGGTCGGGATGGGCCTTCTCGATCTCGTCCAGCAGCAGCACGCAATGGGGGTGCTGGTCGATCGCGTCGGTCAGCAGGCCGCCCTGATCGAACCCAACATAGCCCGGCGGCGCGCCGATCAGGCGGGAGACGCTATGACGCTCCATGTATTCGCTCATGTCGAACCGGGTCAGCTCGATCCCCAGGGTAGAGGCAAGCTGCCGGGCCACTTCGGTTTTGCCGACGCCAGTGGGCCCGCTGAACAGGTAGTTGCCGATCGGCTTCTCGGCCTCGCGCAGCCCGGCGCGGGACAGCTTGATCGCGGCCGCAAGAGCCTCGATCGCCTTGTCCTGGCCGAACACCATGCTCTTGAGGTCGCGCTCCAGATTTCGCAGCGTCTCCTTGTCGTCGGCCGAAACCGATTTCGGCGGGATGCGGGCGATCTTGGCCACGATCTCTTCCACATCGCGCAAGGTCACCATCTTGCGGCGCTTGCCTTCGGGCTGCAGCATGCGGCTCGCACCCACCTCGTCGATGACGTCGATCGCCTTGTCGGGGAGCTTGCGGTCGTTGATATACTTGGCCGAAAGCTCAACGGCGCCGCGGATCGCCTCCTCGGTGTAGCGCACCTTGTGGTGCTTCTCGTAGTTGGTCTTGAGACCGCGCAAGATTTTGACCGCATCCTCGACGGAGGGCTCGTTCACGTCGATCTTCTGGAAGCGCCGCACCAGCGCGCGGTCTTTCTCGAAGTAGTTGCGGTATTCCTTGTAGGTGGTGCTGCCGATGCAGCGCATGTTGCCCGAAGCCAAGGCGGGCTTGAGCAGATTGCTGGCATCCATGGCACCGCCGCTCGTGGCGCCCGCGCCGATGACGGTATGGATCTCGTCGATGAACAGGATCGAGCCGGGATGCGCTTCGAGTTCCGTCACCACCGCCTTGAGCCGCTCCTCGAAATCGCCGCGATACCGGGTGCCGGCAAGCAGGGCGCCCATGTCGAGGGCAAAGATCGTGCTCTTGGCCAGGACCTCGGGCACGTCGCCTTCCACGATGCGCTTGGCCAGACCCTCGGCGATGGCGGTCTTGCCCACGCCTGGGTCGCCAACATAGAGGGGGTTGTTCTTGGTCCGGCGGCAGAGGATTTGAATCGTGCGCTCGATTTCAACGTCGCGCCCGATCAGTGGATCGATTTTCCCCGCGGCGGCCTTCTTGTTGAGGTTGACGCAGTAGTTCGACAACGCATCCTGCGCGCGACGGCCAGGCTTCTCCTCACGCTCGTTTTCCGCGGCACCCTCCTCTTTTGCTCCTTGCACCGGCCGCTGCGCCGTCCGGCCCGGCGCCTTGGCGATACCGTGGCTGATGAAATTGACCGCGTCGAGCCGGGTCATGTCCTGCAGCTGCAAAAAGTACACCGCGTGACTCTCCCGCTCGCTGAACAGCGCCACCAGCACGTTGGCCCCGGTCACCTCGTCCCGCCCGGAGCTCTGCACATGGATTGCAGCCCGCTGCACCACGCGCTGGAAGCCAGCCGTCGGCTTCGGGTCGCCGGCGCGGTCCGTGGCCAGGCCCGACAGGTCCTTGTCGAGGAACTCGCCTAGGTCCTGACGAAGCTTGTCCAGATCGACGCCGCACGCGCGCAACACGGTCGCAGCGTCGCTGTCGTCCGCGAGGCCGAGGAGAAGGTGTTCGAGTGTCGCGTATTCGTGCCGGCGCTCGCTCGCCAAGGAAAGTGCGCGATGCAGCGTCTGTTCAAGGTTGCGTGACAACATGATGTTTGACGCTCCTTCGCGCTGGTCTCGCTGTGCCGTCTTGCAAACCGGCGGCCACCGCGCGGCCAGTGAATTCAATAGTCCCAGATGGGTCGGCTGCCCGGCCTTTCAGCCTCATTCCTTCTCGATGGTGCATTGCAAGGGATGCTGGTTCTGCCGGGCGAGGTCCATCACCTGCGTGACCTTTGTTTCCGCAACCTCGTATGTGTAGGCCCCGCAAACGCCGACCCCCCGCCGATGCACATGGAGCATGATGCGCGTCGCTTCCTCCCGAGTCTTCTGAAAGAAGCGCTCGAGCACATGCACCACGAACTCCATGGGCGTATAATCGTCATTGAGCATGAGGACCTTGTACATAGCGGGCTTGCGCGTCTTCGGCCGCGCCTTGACCACCACGCCGGTATTCGGTCCCTCTCCGTTGCCGCGTTTATCGTTGTCGCTCATCCGTCCTGACATCCTGGCCGAAACCCATCGGCCGCCGCATCCCAGCGGCGCCCCGACCTGGAACGCCCTTGAAGCGCGCGTGCTCCACTGGCCACCATATCGGAATGCGCGCGGCAGGGAAAAGAGTACGCGTGGTCCTTCCCGGATATTCGGCTAGGAAGGTTACGGAACCATAAACGGCAAATGGCCCAGGGCGTGCCCTGGGCCATTCTGATCCGTCTTGTGCCGGGCCAGACGGCCCGGCCGACGCAAGTCTCGGCTAAGCGGCCTTGAACGACTCGACCGCCAGCGTCACCCGGCTGGCAATCGGCCCCATCGCCTGCTCGGCCAACTTGAACGACGTCTCGGTGACCTGGCCACCCTGGCTCATGGCCTTCTCGAGCGTGGAGCGGGCGAGCGTCGTCTGGAGGTCAAGAGCTTCCTTGACGGAACGCACGGTGGTCAGCGCACGGAAAGTCGACATAGTCTCGTCCATGGCGGCCTGCGCGTTGGCGGCCATCTGCTTTCCAAGGTCCTGCAGGCCGCTGGCGAAGATCTGGCTGGACTTGACCAGCGCCTCGATGTTGCCCTGGCCGAACGTCACAAACTGCTCTGCGCTTTTCATCTTCGTATTCCTTGTGCAAGCCAGGCTGGATGCCCAGACTTCGTCGGCGTTTGCGACGCAGCACCAGGCTTCCTCCCCGGGTTTGCTGCACTGCAACATCACCTAATTGGGAGAATGCGCGCCGGCTGTCAAGGCATTTTTGTGCGGTGCACAATGCGCTTTCCGCAAGCCTTGACCGCGCATTAAGAGCTTCTTAAGAGCCTGACCCTATAAGTGCCTGGCACTGCTGCAAAGATGCTGGACAGCGCACCTGCTGCCCACCTAGACTGCCGAGCCAACGATTAGGGATGGGGCCCGATGCCCGGTTTGTTCATTCGGCCACAGCTCGTTGCGCGGACCCTGCTAGCGCTAAGCCTGCTTTCTGGTCTAGCCGCTGGGCTCGTACGCCCCGCCGCCGCCCAGGTGGGCTCGGATCGATACTCTTCTATCGTGCTCGACGCGGCGAGCGGCAACATCCTGTCCGCTGTGAATGCCGATGATTACCGCTTCCCGGCCAGCCTGACGAAGATGATGACCATCTATATGCTGTTCGAAGCGCTGCGGGACCGCCGCGTGTCGCTCAACGACGCCGTGCCCGTGTCGGCCTGGTCGGCATCCATGTCGCCTACCAAGCTTGGATTGCTGCCAGGCACGTACATCACGGTGGAACAGGCGCTGCTCGGCCTTGTCACCAAATCCGCAAACGACGCCGCCGCGGCGTTGGGCGAGATGATGGGGGGCGACGAGGATCGGTTTGCCCAGATGATGACCTTGCGTGCCCGCGCACTGGGGATGTCACGGACCACCTTTCGGAACGCGTCCGGCCTACCCGATTGGAGCCAAGTCACGACAGCGCGCGACATGGCCATCCTCGGCCGCCGCTTGATCCAGGATTTCCCGGGGTTCTACCATTACTTCAGCACGCCATCCTTTCAGTTCCACGGCCGCACCATCTACAATCATCAGCGCCTGCTGCAGAGCTATCCGGGAGCCGACGGGCTGAAAACCGGCTATATCGAGGCTTCGGGCTACAATGTCGTCACGTCGGCGCTTCGCGGCGATGCGCGGCTCGTGGCGGTCGTCATGGGCGGTGCGAGCGGGGGAGAGCGGGACCTGCATACCGCGTCGCTGCTCGACCAAGGTTTCGACCGGATGGGCGTTCCGACCTTCATGGCAAGGCGCGACCCCGCCCCCTATCGCCTGCCTGCACTGATCAGCCTGGCGCAGGCCACCCCCCAAATCCGAGTCGCGCCACCCCCGCCGTTGCCGGTGCAGGTTGCGGAAGCCCGGCCGATGCGGCCACGTCCCACGCGGCCGGCCGAGTTCCGCCCTGCTGCACGCCGGCCGACGGAGCCGCGCCCAGACCTGCGGAGCGAGCGGCCGCGCCCGGTCGCCGCATCGCGGGGGCCGATCGCCTTTTACGAACCGCCGCCCCGGGTTGCCCAGGTGCGGGCCGGTCAAACGCGGACGGCGCACAACCCGGTCTGGAGCCGCTTCCCCGGCTAGCCTTGCGAGGGGCAGCCTTGCACGGGTCCTTTGGCCGGAAACGTGCCCTTGCGCGTCAGACCTGGGCTGCGCATTTTGGAGCGACACGGCAGGGGACTTGGTCCGTATGGACGGTGGCAGCGATGCAAGACGGATCACGATCCACACGCCGGCAGATTTCGCCGGCATGCGGACCGCCGGCCGACTCGCGGCCGAGACACTCGACATCCTGACCCCGCACGTGGGAACCGGTGTCACCACCGGCGTGCTCGACCAGATTTGCCACGACTTCATCCTGTCCCGTGGCGCCGCCCCCGCGCCGCTCAACTACCGGGGCTTCCCGAAATCGATCTGCACCTCCATCAATCATGTCGTCTGCCACGGCATCCCAGGCGACCGGAAGCTGGTCGATGGCGACGTGCTGAACATCGACATCACCGTCGTGTTGGATGGCTGGCACGGGGACACGAGCCGGATGTATGTGGCAGGAACGCCCTCCACCCGCGCGAGCCGGCTGATGGACATCACTTACGACGCCCTGATGCGGGGCGTCGCGGCCGTCCGCCCCGGCGCCACCTTGGGTGACATCGGCTATGCGATCCAGTCTTTCGTCGAGGCCAGCCGATTCAGCGTGGTCCGGGATTTCTGCGGGCACGGCATCGGCCGCCGCTTCCACGAGGCGCCGAACATCTTGCATTTCGGCCGGCCCGGCGACGGCCCGGTGTTGCGGCCGGGCATGTTCTTCACCATCGAACCCATGGTCAACGCGGGCCGTCCGGAGGTGAAGGTGCTCGATGACGGCTGGACCGCCGTCACCCGCGACCGCAGTCTCTCGGCGCAGTTCGAGCACATGGTTGGCGTAACCGAGGATGGTGTCGAGGTATTCACCATCTCGCCCGCAGGGCTGCACAAGCCACCGTACGGCTGATGCCGGCCTTCCCGACCACCCATCGCCTGCGTTTCAACGACACCGACCGGCTCGGCCACGTGAACAACGCCGTGTTCGCGGTCATGCTGGAACAGGGGCGCTCGGAATTGGCGGTGGCGGCCGGGCTGCCCGTGGAGTCCACTGGACAGGCGCTGGTGATTGTCCGGCTGGAACTGGACTTTGTGGCCGAGATGTCCTGGCCCGGCGACGTCACAATCGAGACCGAGCTCGCGCGAATCGGCACGCGCTCCTTCACGCTGCGGCAGCGTCTGGTCCATGCCGGCGCCCTGTGCGCCCGCGCGGTAACGGTGCTCGTGGTCATGGACCGCACAGCCCGTCGGGCCGTGCCGATCGAGCCTTGGCGCGCGCGCCTCGAACCCTGGCTGGTGGCGGAGGCCTGAACGCGGAATGGCCGGCGCCGAACGAGACCTGCTCGCGCTGCACCGCTCCGAAACGGCGGTGCCGGGCGACCCCCAGCCTGCGAGCCCGGTCAGCGCGGAAGGACACCGTGCCAGATTGCGCGCCCGCCTGCTGACGGCGGGGCCGGACAGTGTCGCGGACCACGAGCTACTCGAAATGGTGCTGTTTCTGGCTTTGCCGCGCCGGGACACCAAGCCCATCGCCCGGGCCTTGCTGTCCCGTTTCGGCAGTTTCGCCAACGCGGTGTCCGCGCCGGTAGCGGACCTGCGAACGGTTGAGGGCCTCGGGGACGCCGGGGCGGCCGCGTTGAAGACCGTTCAGGCAGCCGCCCTTCGCCTCACCCGGTCGGAAATCCTGGGCCGGCCAGTGTTGAACAATTGGGATCGGCTGATGGAGTACCTCAACGCCGCGCTATCCCGCGAGCGGGTCGAGCAGTTCCGCATCCTGTTCCTCGACAGCAAGAACCGCCTGCTCGCCGACGAGCCGCAGTCCCGCGGCACCGTGAACCACACGCCTGTCTACCCCCGCGAAGTGATCAAGCGCGCGCTGGAGCTGCACGCGACCGCATTGATCCTGGTTCACAACCACCCCAGCGGGGACCCGGCGCCCTCACGCGACGACGTCGCCATGACCGCCGAGATCAAGCAAGCGGCCGCGGCGCTGTCCGTCACCGTGCACGACCACGTCATCGTGGGCAACGGACGCTGGCTGAGCTTCCGCAACGAGGGACTGCTCTAGCAGAGACCGCGTTGGGGACGGCAGGCCTAACCCGCTGCCACCCGGTCCGCCATTCGCATGAACATCGGCACCGCAGCGGCCAGGGCTGCCAGGCTGACCTGTTCGGTGGGCGTGTGCGCCTGGGCCAAATCGCCGGGCCCGAACACCAGGCACGGCCCCAGCGCCTGCAGCTCGGAGGCATCGGTGCCAAACGGCGCGGTGCCGGGCGCCAGGCCCGTGAGGTTGGTCGCAAGTGCCACCAGCGGGTGGTCTGCCGGCAGCTCCGGCGGGCGGCCTTCGCGGCTTTCGGTGAGCTGCAGGCCATGGGCGGCGGCGGCCTCGCGCACCGCATCGACCACCGGCGCCGGGTCCACGCCGGCGCTGTGGCGGTATTTGATCCGCACGGTGGCCTTCGGGACCGTGACGTTCACGGCGGCGCCGTGGTTGTCGATGACGGGGTTAAAATCGCTGAACACGGGATCGTAGGCCGCGTCTTGCAGCGCCGGGTCGGTCCGCAGCCGGTCAAAAATCTGCTGCATCGCGGCCAGGAACGGCACGAGCGCCCAGTTGGCATTGCGGCCTTGCCCGGTGCTGCTATGCGCCTGCACGCCGG
>JAABUK010002006.1_pt1 | contig 37371 bp, 47 predicted proteins | sample 5559141 | NCBI WGS metagenome assembly JAABUK01 (sample SAMN10711869, study PRJNA513367) | rock metagenome | isolation source: Antarctica rocks | place: Antarctica: Victoria Land, Pudding Butte nord | collected 2016-01-03
CACTCACTCACTCACTCACTCACTCACTCACTCACTCACTCACTCACTCACTCACTCACTCACTCACTCACTCACTCACTCACTCACTCACTCACTCACTCACTCACTCACTCACTCACTCACTCATTCAATCAACCAGTCAATCAATCAGTCAATCAATACGTGTCTTCCCCAAAGGTCAGGTACATACAATCCTGAGCAGCTCCCTGCATGATACCCTCTTTTGGCACTCAGCGTCCCAACCTCCATGCATGTTGCGAGTGATCCCTTCCCTGGGCAGCCCGGTACAATACTTGGCTTCTCATTAAATTGACGCCGAAAGGCGTAGTCTAGTGTTTTCTTTTCTTTTCTTATTTTTCTTTTCTTTTCTTTCTGAGCTATTCCTTGTGCTCCAGATGGTGTGCTGGATGAGCCCAATGAGCAGCTGGTGGATCTGTTGATGCGGGAGGAGGTAGTGCGCCATGTGACTGCCATGTACACCCTGGAGCGCATTGCTGCCAGGGACTGGGCACGCACGCGCACCCTCATGGCCTCCATCAACCAGGTCAGCCCAACTGGTTCATAGACTCTGTAGTTGCGCAGCAAGGAAGTTTACATTGAAGGCTTTGCTATCGAAGGGTCTCTATTGCCGTATACGCAACATCTTAGGCCTGCAGCATGTCTTTCACGGTCATGCAGGCTTCTGCTGGCATCTGCAATTACAGCAGAAAGCGTGGCAGAGCCCTGGGCGGGCTTGTACACAAGCAAAACAGCAGTCAGCAGCTTTGCAGCAATGGCTCACAATCACAGACATATCACAGCTGGCAAGATACAGCTCACACTCGTCACTCAATTCATAGGCGGACAACAATGCATATCACTCTTACAGATACAACTGCTTCTTATACATATGCTCAGCTTTCTGCATGCCAGAGCAGTATTTGCTGACTCATTCAAATTACAGGTTTGCCGACGTTTGCACTCCACAAGGCCTTGTTGGTGTGATGCAGGCCCTGAGCTTGTTGGATGAGAGGGCCCTGCCAGAGTGGGCAGCCTTTGCAGCAACCCTGGCCAGGAGGATGGCCGAACTGCTCCCCCAGCAGCAGGTGGGGCTGGGGGACCCCGTCTGGAGGGCCTGTGTTGACACCTTCCTTCTCAAGGCAGTCGACATTGACTCCCAGGTTGCTACACCTCACTGTTGATTTGACAGTACTAGTCACATGCATCAGGTCTTGCAAGGATATGTGACGCCGTGTTTTGCAAGCTCCAGAGAGCTGGGCCTGCAGCTTGTTGATGTCCTGCTCTGTTATGTGTTGTATACAGTGTTGGCTGCTGCCGTCTGAGATGCCGGCATCATGCTGTGCAGCTGGCAGTGATAGTGCCAGATGAGCTGTAACACAGGATGCTCAAAGGCCGTGTGAAGCCTGCATCCACTCTGTTGTGATGCAGCATGAGTAGTTTGAATGAAAACCATGTGTGGCACAGCAGTGTGCAACATGCAGCGTGATGACTTACATTGCCAAAGGCTGCTTCATTGTGTCCAAACGTATGGAGTGCTTCTTGAAGTTGGTCAGAGCAGCAGACAAACCGAAGCTTTGACCTCACTCATCACATGGCTTCAGCTGCATCATCCACACTGATGCTGCTAGAAGACTAGCTCCTGTTGCAAATGCAGAGCACCCAGCAGAAGTGCTAATTGATTGCAGCTGTGAGACCCACAAGCCTGTCTGGAGGGAGCTGACTGGCGTTGCATGCACCTGATCCCTGCCGGCTAAGCCTGCATCTCAGTCATTAGTATAATATAGTAATGTAAAACAATATCAACACACTACTATGGAGCGGTTGGTGTCATGGTTGTCATGAAGCCTGGTGTGGTGTGTCCTCAGGTGCATGGAGAGGTGGTGCGCATTTTTGCAGAGGGGGCGGACCAGCACCTGAAGCATGAGGAGCAGGCCAAGCAGCGCAAGGCCAGTGCAGCCAAGACAGGCACCAGCTACCAGCCCCGCCTTGACCCCTTCCCTGTGCCGCTCCTGGTGGACTACCTGCACAAGTGCCTGGCTGCTACCAAGCACAGCAGAAAGTACACCTCCACAACTTTGTATGAAGCTCACCGCATTCTGCAGTGCGCTGTAAGCACTTGTACATTTGGTGTTGCGCATCCAGAAGAGCAGGCCAAGCCTGTAATTACAGAGCAAGGTACAAAACAGGACAGCTTGCTGTACATTGTGTGCGATAGATGCAATCCATGTATGCATGCATGTTATAGACATAATGCAAGACATGACACCAGCTTGCCTACTTAGCATGGAGTTCTCAGGTGCTTCTGTATGCCTTTGCACATGAGCAGCCTGCAGACTGCTTATCTTGTAGGTATGCATGCATGGGCATGGCCTGTTTGTGGAGTGCAGGCGGCATAGGAAGCGCAAACAGGAGGAGATGCAGTTCATCAAAGGCAACAAGAAGCACCGTGGAGGGTACAGCTCGGGGGGCGGCCTCACCAGCAGACCCCCCATTGTGGACGGTGAGGCTCCCTTTGTTTGTACCTTAGAAGTTGCAAAAGGCTTGTCAACAAGTGCATGCAGCAAGCAAACAGACTGTGCTGGCTGTGCATTCTGCTTGCTGGCTGCATGTAGTCATTGACAAGCCTTTTGCAATGTTGCTTGAACCATATATCATGCAAATTTCTGATGGCCGTTTTGATTGCTGCTCTGGTCTGTTATGTCATTGATGGTTCATGTCGGCGTTGTCACAGTCAGTTGAGCAACTGACTCTCAACACACAAATCATCCTAGCATGGTTGTATGCAGATATGGATCAGCAAGATCGCCTAGATGTCAGTCCAGACAACACGGATGGGGTAAGGAGTGAGTATGCTATTCTGGCACCCTCTAGCAGTGGAGAAAGCAGCGGCTTCTCTTTGGGGGACAGACTAAAACTCACCAAGGACATGGCCCCAGACCTGTTCAGCTACCTCAGAATAGACTGATTTACACAACTGGGTTGACTCTTCCATACCTCCTTTGGGCCCAAGCATGACCTGAATTGTTAGGTCCAACACAGTTGTCAAAAAGTCCGAGCCATTCACTAGCAAAATGGGAAGTAAGGTGATATCACTGATTAGCAGTTGTCACAAGGCACTTGCAGGCACTTGGCACTGTGCCATTCGACATCTGACTAGCGAAATTACAAGGTGCACAAATCACACAGCTGTTTGTCTTTAGATGTTACGCCTACGACACCCAAGTATGATATCTACATCCTGGCACAGAATGCTACATGCCACATCAAATGCCGTAAGTATCAATATGAGTAAAAATGCAGTGCGAAATCAGCTGCTTGTTAAGGTGCTAGCTGTGCTAACAAGACTTGGTGCCTCCACATCAGAGAAGATGCTGCAAACATCAGTGGAGCAATAGCAATGCTTGCTTGCACTTGACTCATCTATCAAAGAAAGGGCTTTGGACCCTTACTGCAGGTAGCCACAGTGGCTGCAATGCATGTGACCAAGCTAGTGATGCACAGTATGTATTGCACCTGTACAGACATGTCAATCATGACATGCGTCTAGATGTCAACAAAGCAGATTGTCAGTGGTGTGTTGCTGATCACGCAGGGCCAAATGGAGTCAGACTGGTAACCGCTTGCTATGGCTGCATCTGAAGTCAAATCTCAAAAGTGGGAGCCTTGGCGGTATCATCAGACAGCAACTGGTTGCTGCGCATGAGCCCCATTGCCAGATTCCTGCCCAGAAGGCACTTGACTGCTAGCACTGGAATACGAGATCAGCTTGTTCAGAGCGCTGATGTAGGCCCTAACACTGCCAACGATGACATCCTCATCAGCGCCATTGCCAGAGAACACTCGCTGAAACTGACGACCCTGCAGAACAGGTTTGCTTGTTGTGTTCAATGAGCTTTTCGATCATGTCTCCTGAGCCACACAGGGAAGCTGCCCAATGCACAGACACTGAGACACTACATCAATAGCACTTTTGGTGATAGTGACAGCAAGACGCCATAAGGCATCAAAATAGCAAGCAGACAGCACAGGGACGAGAAACAGTGCGCACTGATGCTTGCATAATCTTTGATGCAAATGAAACCCATTTTCACTGTGGCTTCTGTAGCTTGATGTAGATGCAAGGTGTGAGGTTCACCTGTGGGGTGACTCCTTGCTTGGGCTGGTCAACAGGCCGAATGACAACTCGCGTGATGGCCATTGCATCGATGCCTTGAGACACACTGTTCATGCCGTAATCTACAAGGTCCACCTGTGCACCATTCGTAAAATTTTCATCAGAATAGGTGAGGTGCAGCAATCAACAGATACAGCCAGTGATGCCTCTCACAAATTAGCCAGGGAAAATTAGCAGCGCTGCTGTGCTTCAAGACTGCAACAGGTCTGGTTGGAAAGGCACTGGGCAGGATGTTCACGCGTCTTCTGGGCTAAAAAGGGCTAATCCTGATGGTTCAAATAGACAATTTATTGAGCAATCCGGCTCGTGATTGTGCATTCCTTGACAGCATGGGTGACAGTGCAAGCTCAACCATAATTCATGACACCTCCACAACAAGAGCACAGCCGCACCTGCACTTTGACTATGCTGTCGATGGCTTTGTAGGCAGCATCAACTGGGCCTGTGCCCATGCCAATGCCTATTGACTCCTGCCCATCAGGGCCCTTCAGGCGTACTGTTGCTGTTGGCAGTCCCATCGTGCCGCTGACAACCTGACATCACCAGGACAGTACCACTCAACTAACAGAGCCAACAGTGGCATTGAACCATTGGGACCAAGGTAGGATCCATCAAACCACTGAACCCACAGTGGCTTGACACTAAATGCACTCCATGCGATGACTGTGCCACATGCAGCTGTGTACGCATTTCATGGCACTGCCTGGGCTACAGTTTAAGCTGTCAGTGTCTACAGATGCAAGTGTGAGCAAGGCAAGATGCATGATTGATACCAGGGCAGGAGCAGCTGAGCCGAGGTGAATAAGCTGCCGGTGCAGTGACAACAGCATAACAGAGAAGGAAGCACAGAGCTAACTCAGGTACAGGCAAGCTGACCTGCAGATCAGAACCAGGGCAAAAGCAGCTGAGCCAGGGTGAATACGCCAATGTAGTGACAACAGCATGACAGAGAAGGAAGCACAGAGCTAACTCAGGTATGGGGAAGCTCACCTGCAGATCCAGCAGACTCCAAAGAGTGACAGGCTGGTTGACCTCATCTGTGATGAGCGCCAGCAGGTCATCGTCTGTGATTTCTTTTTTCTTGTCGGCCACGTCCTGAATCATGCACATACTTGCTGCTGCCTGCTGCTACTGGCGTAGCCGGATTTCAGACGTGCTTCTGAAAAGAGTCATAGTCACATGGTGTGCTTCATTGGGAGACATTCAGTAGAACAGCAGCTGAAAAACACAGAATGGCTCGCTATTTGATAAGCGACATTGCCAGCAACAGATCTGCCAGAACAACAGGTGCCGGCTGCAACATACCTTGAAGCGTATAAAGATGTCAGCCATCTGTTCCTTGGTCAGAGTGTACCCAAGGCCCTTCAGGCGGGAAGTCACGGCTGCCTGCCCACTCAACTTGCCTGCAGGACAAAACAAAGATGATGAGCTGCCTGCTCCAGCTGCTTGTGTAAGTCTGGTATAGCGCCACACAATTCTGGGCATGTGGTGAGCTGGGCATGTGGTGAGCTGTGTAAAGGTTTTGTAGCCAGAGATCACGCAGGAAGGTCATGTTGGGGAACAGCGTCAAGTGGATTAGAATACAATGCAGAAGATGAAAGAGATGGAGACCTGAAACAATTGCAGCCACTCAAACAGCTGTGAAGCAGTCCCGTGACACAAAGCCAATACTGCACCACATGATGCTGAGGCATACCTAGCACAATGCCAGATTCATCAGCTCTTGTCAGGCCGATGTACTCGGGCGACATGATCTCGTATGTCGACTTGTTTTTCATCATACCGTCTTGATGGACCCCACTAGCATGCTGGAAAGCATTTGCTCCCACTATTGCCTGTGCATCAACACAGAGGCCTCGATTTGGCTTGCTGCTGTCCTGAGCACTCAGGATTCTAAAATCTGGCCAAGGCATAGCCAGAATACAGCAGACTGTGATCTAGGTCCAAGTAGTTGCTGATTGGAGTTGTGTGACAATATCTGCCTGAGTGGACACAAGCAAATATGCAATAACGAGCATGTCTGGAGCAAGTAGCATGCTTGCCAGGTGATAGATGCGCACCTTGTGCGGTTGTATGGGCATGCCGCTGAAATCTGTCACCATCTTGCTGGCGGAGGCAATGTGCACTGGCCTGATGCCTGTGCGCAGGCCCCCCATCTGATCTGCCCTGCATCTCATTGCTGACATACTTCAGTCAACAGATGTGACATAGCACCTCTTGATTGCTCATGAATATTTGATGATGCACGCACTGCGAGTGTGACAGCCAGCAGGAGCTACGTAGATAAGTTGTTGTTGATATAGTATAACAAGCTGGTGATCTGAATGCAGTCGAGACCTGCTACATGCAGCTTTGATGCCAGTCATTGTACAGAAGGCAAGGGCCTACCCTCTCAAGTCAATGGCCATGACAATCTCCTCAAGAGATGCATTGCCAGCTCTCTCCCCAATGCCATTGATTGTGCACTCAAGCTGTCTGGCTCCAGCTGCCGCACCAGCCAGACTGTTGGCTGTAGCAAGGCCCAAGTCATTCTGACAATGTGTAGAGATGACTACATTTTCTGCTCCTGGGGTCTCAGCCTTGATCTTGCCGATTAAGTTGGCAAACTCATGAGGTAAGGCCCATCCAGTTGTGTCTGGAATGTTGATTGTGGTTGCACCAGCTATGATGACCTCTGACAGCACTCTGTATAGGAAGTCAATTTCTGATCTGCTGGCGTCTTCTGGGCTGAACTCAATGTCATGGCACCCTCGGGACTTGAGGTGCTGGATAGCTTTGACTGCATTGTCCACAACCTGATCTGGTGTCATTTTGAGCTTGTACTGCATGTGGATGGGGGAGGTTGCGATGAAGACATGGACGCGTGGCCTCTTGGCATGCTTGACGGCATCCCAGGCTGCATCCAAATCCCTTTGCTTTGTCCTGTAAGTCAGCGTTTAGTATCAAGCTGCAGCAGACTGTGGTAGGGCATGTTAGCAACAAGTCGCGATATTGATATGTACTCTATCTGCGATTTTGACATCTGCAAGATGTAACTGCAGGCAGTGTCGCGGTGCATACCGAGACAGCCCACAGATCACTGGCACATAGCCGTCTTCATCTACTGCATTGCCGACATCCATTGCGATGCCACGGACAGCTTCAAAGTCGTCTGGGGATGCAACTGGGAAGCCTGCCTCGATGATATCCACTCCAAGCTTGGATAACTGCCTGGCGATGTCAAGCTTTTCCTTGCTGGTAAGAGTGGCACCTGTACAGGACCAATTGTTCACCTAGAGATGCACACAAGCAGTGGAGCTAGAAAATCAACGCTAGTCTGCGTGCTGGCACCTGGTGATTGTTCGCCGTCACGGAGTGTTGTGTCGAAGATTCTAACATAGTTGGGGTCCTCGATTCTTCCAGGGATATACTCGGGACGAGTCTTGCTTTGTGCTTGTGCCTTTTCGACGGCATTTAGAGCTGAAGCTGACACACGGCATACATTTCTCCTGTAGCTTTTACCTACGGGAACAGCTAGCTTCGCTGACAGCCGAGACTTGGCGGCCAACAGCAGGGAGGCGTGCAGACTTTTGTTTGTCTGTGCCGCACACGGCATATCGAGCTTGCAGAGCGGCAATTGGAGCCTGATCATACCACAATTCGAGACGGTGATAACCCGTAGCGCAGACCTTACGGAAGCCCAGCTCGAGCCGAGCTCGAATACGAAACGTTGTTGCTCTTCTTCATGTTCCAAAAGTTTCTCCGAAAGCAACTTGTCACGAGATGTCATCAGGTGACTCCAGCAACCTGCACGGTTCGTGTACCTCAACGAGATACCTGCTGTCAATTATCCAAATCGGCAGCTGGTGTTTGTGCTGATTCTTGCATGAACAGGCACTCGGCTCTGCCACCATCAACTAGTCGCCATCCAGTGATCTGCTTTCGCTTTCTGCTTTCTGCTTCTAAACCTGCGACGCGCTTGTCAATACAGCGGCCACGCCGAGCATTGCAATCAAGCACCAGTAGCCGGCTGGGGCTTATGTACAACCCTTGACTGGCGTTCGTGGTTAGGCTATGTTCCTCAAGACAGACTTCAACGGATATGCCGTCAAGTTCTCCCCATTCGAAGATGGGAGAATAGCTGTCGCCACGTCCCAAAACTTTGGCATCGTTGGCAATGGCCGGCAGTACGTTCTGCAGGTGCCAATGCTGGTCAGCTAGTGCTGTGTAGCCCAGCTACTGCTGTGCCTGACTGCAAGTATGTCAAGCGCAGGCATCACAGCAAGGACTAGTCCAGATTGCTGCATTTGACACCAAAGACGGTCTCTATGATTGTGCATGGAGCGAGGTGCGCTTTGCAAGCCACTGACCTGCAAGTGAAGTGTTGCTACCTTGCATGCTGATAGCGCTGCACCTGTGTCGTTGCATTGCAGTGCAGCATTTGCAAACATGAACAAAGTCGTGAACAAAGTGCATGATGACATGCACAGGAGAATGAAAATATTCTTGCATCTGCCAGTGGGGATGGCAGCATCAAACTGTGGGATTTGGCAGCGCCTCCTCAGGCAAACCCTCTGAGAAGCTTTGAAGAGCACACCAGAGAGGTACAGCCCAGGTTGCTGCACACACAAGCTCATCGTACCTTTCAAACCCAGTGTTTTCAAAGCAAAATGGTGCCTCACACCTGCAGCACATTCAGCATGCAGCCAGCATGTCATCCCTTGATTGTTGTCAGCACATAGAGTAGAATAACTTGTACCAGGTCATGTCTGGCATTTTGAGTTATAGTAGTCTTCACAAATGTGCCCTGCAGGTTTACTCATTGAATTGGAATATGACGCATCGCAATTTGTTCTTGAGCGGGTCCTGGGATGACACCATCAAGGTGTGGGATGTGCACCGGCCTGAGTCAGCGGCCACCTTTGCAGAGCACACGTATTGTGTATACGCTGCCAACTGGTGAGCATCATGTAAATTGCTGTGAAACCACACATCATCTGCTCTCTTGCTATGTTGTCTGGTTCTTGATTGCTGAATGCTAACTTGACTCATCATCTGTCTGTGCACAGCTCACATGCTTTGTGTTTGCCTGACGTGGTGATGCGGCAGTCAGTTGCCACGACACACTTTAGCTGTCATCTTTCACACTTGTGTGCTCTTTGATGACAAAGAGTGAAGCTACCACATGACATGTACCCAATGAAATACTTCTGCACCCCATCATGATGTAGAGCTCATGCACACCCTCTGAGCTGACTGCAACTGTTGCACAGGAACCCAGCAAATGCAGACATCTTTTTGTCTGCGTCTGGGGACATGTCGCTCAAAATCTGGGACTTGCGGAAACCGGCCTCCACGATGACCATCCAAGCACATGCATATGAGGTTCTCACGGCTGACTGGTGCAAGTACAATGACTGTCTTGTTGCCACTGGCTCTGTGGACAAAAGCATCAAAGTATGGGATCTTCGCCGCCCTGACAAGGAGGTCTTGGTCCTGTATGGGCATGGGTAAGCACTACTCCCTCAAGAAACCAATGTGCACAAGTTTTGATGCAACAGCTGCTTGGCAATCAGAGACCATGCTGCTGCCATTCATGCATATTGAGGCAGTGGTCCTGCTGTTCTGAATCTGCCTTGAGACTGCAAATCTGGTTACCTTGCTGGGTCACTGGCTCATCAGCGCCTCATATAGTTTGTGCAATGCATGGACCGACCATCAACTGCACAGCCTTTGCCTGTCAAAAGCAAAAGAGGCTGTGCCTTTCATCGTCAAGAATGCAAATATATTTTCATTTGTATCTTCAGATGCATGTCTGCCCTTTTGGTTGCAGGTACGCTGTGAGGAAAGTTGTGTTCTCACCACATGCAGAGACCATTTTAGCCTCTTGCAGCTATGACATGACAGTGCGCCTCTGGGACATTGCTGCACCAGAAGATAGCCAATTACGTGTCTGGGACCACCACACAGAGTTTGCTGTCGGTTTAGACTTTAGCTCCTTGTCAGAAGGCATGCTTGCTAGTACTGGCTGGGATGAAATGACTTATTTTTGGAATCAACGTGAAGATGCTAGGTAGATATGTTTGAACCTGAGGACAGGATCTTATTTAAGCCACATTCCCTGCTACATTATGCTGTTAGCATGTGGCATGCCTACTACTGCAATCATGCCTGCAGCACTAGCCCTTCTGCCACGAGGAGGCACACAAGGGCCAAATATATTTGGTTTATACCTGGCTCAGTGGCTGTCAAGCAAGGCATATGCATGTCTGGGTGTGATGCCTGAACTAAGGGGCGCCCAAGTCATAAGCAAAGCAGCCTCACTGCTAACGAATTTTGTGCGCCACACAACTGAATTCAAGAGAGTACAAATGTGCTTGCAAGAAAGGTACATGGGCATGAATTGGCTCGAATTGCCATTTCAGAACATGGTGTGGAATCACAGTGGAATCTGAATTGGCCTTAACACCTGCTGTTGTCGGGGTATTTGTTCTGCTGTTTATGCGCCATGAACACGTCTGCTCGCTGTGATACCGATTGTATGTTGTGCAAGGGCTCAAACAGATTTTCATAGTGGTCATACAGTGACAAGCTGCATCTGCTCCACTGCTGAAACAGCTTATTTCAAAACTTTTGTCGCACACAAACTCATAATATGACGAGCATTTTCTCCAAAAGGCTGCGGGAATCGCTGATGAAGTCGAAAAGCAGCGTGGGGCTGGCTGGTTCTGGCGTAACAAACATATTTCCCTCTACTCGACGGTTACAGTCTGGACTTCCTGTTCCTACTCTTCCTTTATGGCTCAAGGGCTTCGCAATCTCCATGTACCACAAAGGCAGAGGCACGTCCCTGATCGCTGGATGATGTGCACTTTTGCAGTACGCTGTCATCTCTGCAGTGCAGCTGCGTGGGATGCTTATTATGTTGCTGGCCTGACAGGCTGGACTCCAGACAAGGGGTCAGAGAAAAATGAGGCTTTCAGAAAGCAAACTAAGGAGCCTTCCCTGGTTTCCACTGGCAAGTAAGCTCTTATGGACTCTGTCCTCACATGCCTTCAAGCATATCAGCAGGACATTTGGCACACTTCAAAAGTGTTGGCTGCTTTATTGGCATTAAATGGCATGCAAGGCTGCAAGCTCTGCAGGCTATTGCATGTGGTACCTGAGTCACCAGGACTTTCTTGGCTGCAGAAATGCTGGAGCTTCCAGAGTTGAATGGATGCAGCATTATACGTTGGTAGTACATGAATGGCGGCGAGGTGTGCGTTAGCATGCCAAGTGCTGATGCTTGCATGGCACTTGATTGCTTCGTTGCACAGCCACTGAACACGCCTTGTTTCCTGCTGCAGACTTCTTCCACAGCTCCTTGAGTACACACTTCGGGCTTGTGGTGGCCTTCATATGTCTGGTCTACACAGCCACATTTTTCTTGTTTGGTGTCTTTTGGTGGGCTGAGCTGGCGTAAGTTTCAGTCTTTGCAGCAAGTAAACTGCAGGGACACCCACATTGATGCATCCAGGATCATGGCTTTTGCCTGGGCATCAATTGCCTGCATTTGCATGAATGTTGCAGTGTCAAAGCGGTCTTTGCTCTCAGTTGCGTCAGAGTGCCTTTTATATCCATGCAGATGCTGTTGTATGCTGTGAGTACCTTGCTGCAACTAAGTGGTGTACCTGCGTGGCAAGGCACATCAGTACATTAGAAATATGTAAGTATTTCAGCCATGAAATGCATGATGGCGTGCTGCAGGGAAGACAACAGCTGCGTAGAGAATTCTATTGGTCTGGAAGGATTTGCAAATGGCCACATAATGTCTGTGATCACTGCGCAAACCATTGGTAAGCCCACTGCTGTGCTGTTCCCAGCATCACGTTATACACATCCCTTGACGTCGTGTGCTCAAGCCTGTATGTCTGTGCGATGCATGTCACTGCAGAAAATTTGGTTTGGTCTGTGAGCCTGCCGGACATCCTGATCTGTACAAGGTCATCAGCTGCTTAGCTGCCTTGCTAGTTTAGTAGTCAATGTACATCAGATGCTCCAGCTAGCTTGTTTGTTGCATGACTGTTCCCCAGACTTGGCCAAATGCCCTCTGGATCATGCGCATACGCACAGTGCAGATGAGTGTGAAGTGAACAGAATACAGCAAGATTAGCTCAAACCCAAACTAGTACTCCAGTACTTACATGCGTTACGCGTGTGCAGGGTATGGCAACACATGGCCCAACGAGTGCTGGCAAGGTGCCTGGCTGCTCATTGTGCACCAGGTTTTTGCCATGATTGTGAACGCTGTCACTGTCGGCATCATTTTCTCGCGAGTCTCCTTTCCCCAGCAGCGAGGGCGCACCATTGCCATCTCAGACTCAGCCATCATTGCCAGACGAGACGGCATTCTCAAGTTCATGTTCAGGATTGCAGACATCAGGCAGACACAGGTGACTCATCTCATTCACGTACTCATTCAGATTTACACCTATGCGCTTCATACTATTCTCTACAGTCAGTCCTGAGTAGCTGCCTATATGAGTTCTGAGCATGTCACCTCGTCCTTGCACTATCCAGATCCACTTGTTGCCTGTACATACTGTTGGTCCTAGGATTCCCTAACTGAAACTGTATCTGACAATGCTCTGTTGCTGCATTCACACCGCAAGACTTGCTGCGTTCACACTGCAAGACTTGCTGCCTGTGTAATTCCTCTGACTGTCCTTTTGCAGGTGATAGCACCAAGGGTGAAGGCATACTTGTACACCTGGGGCCCACCACGCTACACAGCAGAGGGTGATCGTATCCCAGCCAAGATTGAGAACCTGGAAATCGGCTACATTGATGGAATGCTGCTGCTGCCCCTTGTAGAAGAGCACAACATAGATGAGCGCAGCCCCTTGTGTGGGCACACCCATGAAACCCTGATGTCGGTGAGCTTTGCCACTGCACTCGCATATTGTATTTATTCATTCGCTTATTCACTCACACACTCACTCACTCGCTCGCTCACGCACGCACGCACGCACGCACTCACTCACTCGTTTGTTCACCTCAAAGCTATTGCCTGCCAAGCATGGCATGCGTCGGCCCTCCTGAGGCTGTGCAGCTGCTGCTCACTCCAATTGGTCACTCTGTCTGCGCAACAACAGAAGCCAATATGCCCCTCGTTTCTTTTCATTGTTGGCGTGCTGTGCAAAAGCATATGAGCCAGCAAGCCAATAGAAGTCTCGGTACTTTGCATCTACCTGCTGGCTCTTGCACGTCGACATTGGACATGGGCTGCGCTGCCATATGCTTTATGTGCAGGCAACGTTGAGATCAGTCATTAGTCATGAGCCCGATGCCTTCAACCTGCAGGTGAACGCAGAGATTGTGATCACGTTTGAGGGCACAACAGAGTTTGGGAATGACTTCATGGCCCGGCAGTCTTACCTGCCCAATGAGCTCAGATGGGGCCACTGCTTTAAGGACATGCTCAGCCTCCCTGCTCCTGGCACCTCACAATACAGAATCGATTTCTCAGGGTAGGTTTCTGCCTCAGTTGTGAACTAAACATCTGCACAATGTAGAAGCGCATTTTCACTGTCCCCAGACATGTCTCTATTCAGAGTTCTAGTGCAGGGATGACGTTTCTGAATTAAAATAGACGTGTCAGGATTGAAAAGAGTATATGGGCTGCGTACCAAGCAGAAACAGAAATGGGAAGTTGACACCATCATTCTTTTGTACCCCTCAGCGCTGATAGCTGTAGCTCCCTAACGACATGAAGGCAAGTGCATTATGCAAGCAAGGCTCACAAACGACTGTGACAATGCACAGATGTTTGTGCAGCTTTGCTTCTGCACTGGGTAGGTTGTGCCATGTGTGTTTTGGTACAAACCTGGTAGGTTGTGCCATGTGTATCTTGGTGTAACCCAGAATACCTAAAGCGTGCTGCCTGAGTGGTTGGCAGGCAATGCTTTGGCTTGTGGGCTGTCCTCAGACCTCTATGGTGCACATGTGTTCGGGATTATGCATGCCTGATCCCAGCGCAAGACACATATCTAGTGCGTAATGGTGGCAGACCCTGCAGACATGTCAAGATCTGACCCATGTCACTAGTGACCCTCTCACACAAACATGATTCAAATCACTAATGACTAATGTGGCTTTGGATGTTGTCCAGGTTTCATGAGGTCCTGCCACTGATTGGTTTTGAGAACCTGACGCAAAGCCAGGCATGCCAGCAAACCATTCATGGTGACCCTAACAGCATCCCATACCCTCTGCTGAATGAGAACACCTTTGTGATCAGCAGCAGCATGGTCCTCAATCATGGCACGGACAGAGAGCATCCCCGCCTTCAGTTCAGAGTGGGGTGGGTCCTTTTCCCTGCATGCCTAAACTAAGGGACCAGGGTTTGGGATATCTTTTATCTGGTTGCAATGCTCAGCTACAATTTGACATTAGTCATGGCAGCAGAGCATGTAATGATGCAGGCACAGCATGCATGCATCTTCCAATCTTGAAGTACTGCAGCTAAGTGCATTTTGATGGCAGTATAAGACCAGTTGACAGCACGGCTGTTCCTAAAAGACACAAACAGTACAGCGGTCTGGGATATGCGCTGCCGGCAAGTGGCTGGTCAAGAAGATGTCAAAGAATCCAAGCTGGTTTGCTTGACACTCTCCTGTCTTCCGACCTTCTGACAGCGCGCGTTTCAGACCATTGTGCGGTTTGTGTATCTTAAGAAGAGCTAATGTTTGAGGAAGCATGTCTTGGGTGACAAAAAGGTTGAAATGGTAGCACACATTCGGTGGGCATCCACGGCTCTGAGGCATTACTGTGAAGTCAAGAAGCTGTGCACCAGATCAGCCACATGCTTTGCAGATGGTCTACATTGTGCAACTCACTGCAGCACTGTTTCTATGAAAGCCAGAAAGCTGTCTACTGACACTGATACTGACATTCCACATGCCTGAACACTGCATCATTCAACAACAGCAGCAGGGCTGGCATGTCGCCAGCAACTTACCAAGAATGGCATGCCTTTGCAGAGACACATATCCAAATCACCATGTGGGCATCACAGTGCGTGCCCTCATCTACCGCTGGATGGACAGAGATGCTGCTGGAGTGCCTCAGGTATGTATGCATGCCTTTTTCCAGAGCAAGCGACCCTCTCAGAGAGCTTTTCCCCATGAATCAAAAGGATTTTTCAGATCTCAGTGATCAGTGAGGCTCGTTCCTGCACTCAGCAGGAATCAGCATCACTTTGGCAATTCATGAATCAAAGGAGTTGTGCAAATATGCACGGCAATGTTTCATGACATACTCTTTGCCCTGGAGGTTTCATTTCAGCAGCCTGCAAAGCAGCCTGCATTTTGAAGCTGCTGCAGTCTCAAGAGAGCTGTTTCTTGCTCCGCACACAAGCTGTTGGGGTCCTTTTTGGAGTTTTCTGCCTTCTTATTTGTCGGATTCCCCATAGGCCGCCTCCATTCCCATGCATGGCTCCAATAAGTGGCAACCCGGCTGCCTCTACATCATATCCTTTGCCTTCACATCAAGAGCTGATCTGCAGTATCAGCTGGCACACAGGCTTGCCAGTGTCCAGCCTATAGGCTTGCAGGGCCGATTAGTCAGAGTGCCGTAAATGGGTCGTAAGCTCGATCAATCCACAAGTTCTTATTGCACTGCAAAAATACAATTGAAAAACATGTGAAATTGCAGGACTACAGTGTGCAGCCGTTGGAGATCGGTTTTGCCAGTGGGCAGGACCGGCTGCTGCTGTGGCTGCCCATGACTATGACCCATGTCATCGATGAGACTTCGCCGCTGTCCAACTGGAAGATACCTGAAGATGCTCTACAGGATGCTGACGCCACCATTGTCATCCTGGTACATATCTAGCATCTAAGATGAAGTATCCAGCATCTGTGGTCTAAGTGCAGCCACCAAAGAGTACCAGTGACATGCTGTGCATCACGATTGTGTCAAAGCGCTGTTCTGCTGGCTGCAATATTGTTTTCAGACATCACGCTGTTTGTCATCTCTCCTGGCTTGAATGGCTCCAAACTATGTGTTGTTGTGCTTCAGCAATGTGCCTAGCCATGCCGTTTGTCTCAGTGTGTCATTCATCATGCAATATCCTGTACCTTCATGTCTAGCCTTTTTGACTGAATAAAGCAATTTCTGTGGTTGCAGTTGGAAGGGTACAAGTATGCTGGGAACGACCAGAAGAAAGACATACGCATGCGCTTCTTCCACACTCATCAGAACATCCACCCCAACCATGTCTTTCAGCCCGTCGTGTCTCCCCCCACAGTGGACGACAGGAAGCCTCGTGTGAATTGGGTGGACTTCCATACTGTCACGCCAGTCGACTCCATGGACACTAACCACTCGGGTCGTTTGGAAGCGCTAGCTGGACTGTGGCGCACATCAGGTCCTGCCACTCTTGCCATTCATTCATGCATTCATTTGTTCATTTAATCATTCATTCAATCATTCGTTCACTTGTTCATTCATTCATTCAGCCATTTAGCCATACATTCATCGTCCTTATCAATCTTTGCTGACATCCCTGCATCTCTTAGCTTCCATTAGCATGGCGTAGAAGCAGTGCATGGGTAGTAGACAAGCAGCGGCCAATTGCACAAACTGGCAGCATCATGCTAAATGCAGTGATTTGCCTCTTCATCAAGCCATGCAATCTGCTTGCTGAGACTTTCCCAGGTGCATGCATCTGCCAGGCTCCTTCATGCAATGGCATGCACAGGTCAAGCCACCCTGCCTTCCCTCATAATAGCCGTGATGTCAAACTTCCTGAACAGCCAAAGTGCCAAGGGAAGCTTCAGAACACCTCAAACTGGTTCATATTGATGAAATGCTTGACATCATTGTCAACTCTTGTTTGCCCATGTCTTTCAAACTCAGACTCAGTGCTAAGCAGCAGATGTTGTTGGTACAGGTGTGAGTCAGAGTCACAGTGGCACGCCTTACTCCAATGAGCACACAATGCACTCGCTGCCACACAGCTGGCGCCCTGGCTCCTTCCATGCTTCCAAGGCCTTCCCCTCAGATGACAGCAGTATAGGCAACCCCAGAAAGGGCCGCACCTGGCTGCCCTTCTTTGCCAAACAGCAGCAGGTTGCGGGCATGATGGGCAAGTGATTGCCTCACTGGCTCATGGGGATAGAGGGCTCTGGTGTGGTCCTGCCTGCATCATGCGCGGTGAGCATTGGCTGAGCAGCATCAGCCTCCAGCAGCAGAAGCTGAAGCTGTTGTGCAAAATGTCACCAGATGGAGCCATGGGAACAGGCAGCAGGAGTGGCTGTCAGCTATGAGGGTTGCTGTGAAGCGCCAGCTGACTGAGGCAAATTATTCAAAGCTCCACAGCTGTAGGAGCAGGATGTCAGCCAGTTGGCTGGCAGCAGCATACCCAAGTGGGAGGTTGTTTATGATTGGGCTAGCATGGCACAGCGAGTCCCAGGGCGCTGCCTTTCTGGAAGCTGATGCTGGGTCCGCTGAAAGGCCCAAGCTTTTTCTGCTTTCCGCAGTGAGCTTCGTGTTGCAGTGGATCTTGCCTGATTAGAACATGGCAGCCGCTCTGTACTGTGCACCAGGGCTGTACATTTCGTGAACTCATCCAGGCAGCATTCAGCTGTCAGGGGACACGTAAGGTCCATTGACAATATAGCATGCTGTTTACAAAATCTTCCAGCTTTTGCATTCCACCAAAAGCGTGCTATCAAGGGTTGTATCTTGTCAACAGCAGCTGCTTCTAGACAAACACCTGATTTGACAGATGTTGCATGCACCTGCGACAAGGCAATCATACATTTTGAACTTTTCTAAAAACTTTTTAAGACTGTCTAGTGCAGCTGATAAATACTAGACATGAAAGACATCATGTGTTGTGGCAAGCCATTCCTGTGCAGCCGGAATAGAGTGCTTGTGGCATGAAACTATACAGGTCTCACTGAGCCTGACAGGCTCGGCCACACAAGATGTCCATGCTGATGCAGGCGAGCCCCTGAGAGGTGACCCTGGTTAGCTGTAACGAGATTACAATACATGTCACGGGATCATCATAATCAGTGCTGCAGTACTTCGAAGCAAGGGGATCGTTTCTTTGAAAGCTGCCAACACAATGATAGCAAATTGCAAGCTTGCAGGGACTAGACCTTTACTGTAGTAAGCACAACCAACAACAAGCAGGACAAAAGAGACAACATTGTAAGCAACAATTGTGCTTCATGTAGCCAGCAGTGAGGCCACAGGTGTGCAGTCTTGGCACAGTGCTCATGCACCATGTCAGTCTACCTAGCTATTGCTGTATATCTAGTTGTCACACTATGACGTCTACACATCACCAGCACCACCAAACTCATTATTTTTTATACTAACGACAATCAAGTACATGTTCAAAACCACGATCAGCAGAGCAACAAATGCTGCCAACAAAAATATGGTCCAGTTGTTCACAAAGCGCCCCATCTTTTTACGAGAGCTAGTGAAGTGCACAAGGGGGATCACTGCAAAGGGCAATTGCAGGGAGAGAATGACTTGACTCAGCACAAGAAGCTTTCCTGCGCCTTCATTGCCAAGCACGCCAGCAACAATGGCTGCTGGAATGATTGCAATGGCGCGTGTGATTAGCCTTCTGACCCATGGTGGCAAGCTGATGTGCAAAAAACCCTCCATGACTACCTGACCAGACAGTGTTCCAGTGATGGTGCTGTTCTGACCACTTGCCAACAAGGCAACAGCAAAGAGATACTTTGCTGCTCTTTGACCTACTGCTGGAGCTAGCAGCCTATAGGCTTCAGTCAAGCTGGCAACACCAGGATTGGGGTTGGTGCCGTAATGAAATGCAGCACCTGCTAAGATCAAAATGGCTGCATTGACAAAAAAGGCTACAAAGAGGGAAAGGGATGAGTCTATTGATCCATACTTGATTGCCATTCGTTTTCCAGCACCAGTCCTGGGATAGGCTCTGGTCTGAATGATGCTGGAATGTAGGTATAGGTTGTGAGGCATGACTGTTGCCCCAAGAATTCCAATGGCATTGTACAGAATTGCTGGATCCGTCACAATCTTGCCCTTGGGGATGAAACCCTTCCCAACATCCCCCCAGTTTGGCTTCACGGCTGCAAGCTCATAGACGAAGCAGCCAGTGATCACCGCACACAGCACAAACACAAACATCTCCAGAGATCTGAAGTTGTGAGTGCCAAAGATCAAGATGAACAGCACGTCCACAGATGTGATCAGGATGCCGGCCCAAAGCGGAATGTGACCATTGCTGAGGAGGTACAGTGCAGTAGCAGATCCAATAACTTCTGCCAGATCAGTTGCAGCTATAGCTATCTCTGCCAGTAGCCACAATATGTAGCACACCCACCTGCACCAGCAAGAGCAATGTATAAGCCAAGAGAACTGTACCAACAACAAGGTGAATGTGTTAGCAACAAAAGAGATCTGTTAGCAACAAGGGGATTTCTTTTACCAAACAGCGTACCCTTGCCCAAGGGTATTGCCACTGCAAGACCTGTTGATAGATTGGTACAGGGATGTATACAAATTGTAGGTATCATGTTTACCTAGGGTAGGCGTCTCTGCAAGCCTGTGCCAGATCTCTTTCTGATACTGCACCTAGCTTGATGCAAAGCGCCTGAAGAAAGATGGCTATAAAGTTGGCCATGAGGACGACTATCAACAGTGTGTAACCAAAAGAGGCTCCTCCTACATTCCACAACTCAGAGTCAAAAGGCTGTTGCCAGCTCAGGAGTGATGCCAATGAGTGCAATGCTGTTGCAGTCATTATGCATCTGTGTGTGTTTTGAGAGACAGGACATCTGCTTGCAGCAGGTACTGAAGGGCTCTAACCTGTCAGATCTGTTGCCCAGTTTCCAGGGTCAATATAGCCAACGCTAATCATGAACCCTAAGCCCACAAAGGCTCCAAACTTCTTGGTCCAGGGGCTGTGAGGACTCGGAACTGGTATGGACGCGTGCACTTCTGGCAGTGAAGGCATTTTGTTTGGCTTTCTCCATCCTAATAGCAGTTGCTCGGACTCGGACTGGTCAGCTCTGCAAAAGCATACGCCACCACGTCACAACTCGGGTATGAGAAGTTTTAAGCTCAAAACCTGCTTACCTTTCAATGTCTGTTGGTCCTTCGTTGTCTTCGTCTTCGCCAGACGTATCAGACATGACTGCGTAACTGCCTGACAAGCCGGGGAGCTACGTTATCAGCCTTTGCACAAGCGACCTTCGACGCTTACTGTTTGTAATCGCGCTACCTAAGATAGGTAGAGCTTGTTGCGATCACAACCACCTATCCTGCGCACAGGAGCCGATATCTGGAAGTTGCACAGACGTTGTTAAGGCAGACACAAGCCAGTGCTGTAGCTCGACGTGTGGATTGCAGCGTCGCGGCGATCACAAACCACGAGATGCCACAAAAGTGCCGCTATGTTGTGACATCGCACGTGGCTTTGACATGTGAACAAAAGCGCCAATTCTTTCACACATTATGACGTGGCAACACATTTGTCGGGTCCATGTTTGGGATAAGTAATGGCAAAATGGCCTGATTCGCATGCAATGTGTGAATATGCCCGAGTGGTTAAGGGGGTAGACTAGAAATCTACTGCGGAAACGCGCGTAGGTTCAAGTCCTACTATTCACGGCTACGTTTTGCCCGATTAATAACGGCCATCTTTTGCCCAATGACAGTGGGGTCAGATCGATGACTCTGAATTCAAATGAAAGCCGCACTGATGCACAGAGCCTGGACCATGAAACACTGTGTCAGATACAAGGCTGCAACTGCGCCAATTTGCTTTAATGCATTGAGACACATCCTCGAGTCGACTGCTGACCATGCCAAGTTGATAACAAACGTTTGCAGCATATACTGCGGTTGAGTTTATACTTCATTGCTGCTGCCCAAGCTTTAATTTACATGTTGAGCTGAGAACGCGATTTGTGTTGTCGTTTATGTGGTTTGACATGAGGCACATCGAGTTATGTCGCATGACGCAATCAGCTGTGTAGCACTGCTGATTTGTCCTAGTCAGTATGATCAGACTGGTTCAGTCCACGTATCAACGAGCCAATTTTCGGGACAAAATCGGCCATAGGAGGACCGGTCCAAAAGACACACCTCATCATGCAGCTTTGCAAAATAGCTGCCAGGGTTTTCCACATTTATCATGTCAGCTGTCACATCACTTTCTACCTGCTCAAAAACCCGACTAACTGCTGTTGATCAATGTTGATCGTCACATCCCTGCAAGTAACTACCTGGCCAGTTAGTGACTAGGAGCTGTAGTACACTAGGGCCATGTCAGAGCCCAGCTGCTGCTGTTGCAGATCTAGATGACATCAGGCATCTCATGAAGAATAAGGTGGCTTAGACCACAGCATCAACTTCCTTCAACAGGTTGTTGGCCTCCGCGATGGCATCGTTCACAGGCGCACCCTGCATTGTGCCATTGCATGTGTTCAATATCTGACGGCTGCATGTACATAGACTTGCAATGATCATGTGGGGTTTGCGCACACGCCACATACGTGGGAGTCTAGCATGGGCTCGTTAAAACTTCAGCAGAAGAGCCCGCATTGGGATTCCCTATAACATGCCGATAAGAGTGGGCCAGTCAACCAGTTGTGGCTATGCTTCATTCCTCACAATGCTGCACTTGCATTAAAGCAGTCTTGACCACCGGCACTCCCCCCAGAGAAGCAGCAAAACATTCTGACTGTGTGCATTACGATGCTCTGCATTCAGTTTGCGTATGTACATAGTACTCAATGGTTCACACCATCAACAGCAAAGCTTTCTTGGGCCTGAGCATAAATGTGCATTTATGTCGCCTAGTAACACACCAGACTCTTGTTATGTGTGAGGCTACAAAATCCTAACCAGACAAGGAATTCCACGCATGTCAAAACTGTGCTTGTGCCAACATTGCACGCAAGGACACAAGCAAGGCGTTACCTGTCGTGCTGAAGTCTCAGGGCTGATCTGATTGACGCGCCGCCGCAAGCTGTCCCGCGCATCGCGCACATTTACCTTGAGCACAGGTGCACGTGACAGCTCAACATTTGCTCGCAGGTCAGACAAAGCTTCTCTGACCCCCGAAACTGCTGTTTGAAGCTCCGCCAGCTCCTCAGCTGCATGACAGGTACACGTTGTATTTACATTTACTGTGTTATGTACTGTATTATTTACATGTACTTTGAGAGTGTCACTCTTGCAGCCTAGCTTGTTGCATGAAGGGGGTATTGCTTATCTCACTTTGGCTCTTGTGATACTCCCATTTTGCCTTCTTGCTCTCTTCGCTGTTGTTGCAATTGAGAGACGTCTGCTGAGCATAGCGCCAGCACACAACAGTGATCGACACACACAGGTACAGGCACATATGCACAGACACTTTGAGGGTTCCATGAGGGTTCCACTAAAGGGCAGAGCAGAAACAAAAGCAAGGTAGGGCTACAAGAGGGTTCACGCAGGTCTGGTAATGAACAGGGTACTCATGACGTATGGCTACTCCTGAGAAGGCAACAGTGCACCAGGGCAAGCATTGGCCTGATGATTGCATCTATTGCAAGACCTGCAAGTGGAGTTGCATACCAGATTGACTAATGGACAGCTGTTCAGCAGACAGGGGCGGCTCCTCATAGAAGGCTTCCTGTGCTTGCTGTTGAGCAACAGCTGGACTCTGAGGTGCCACATTTCTCAGCTCACTAGGGATGAGCTGCTGGAATTGCTCTGGCAAGACTTGTTGCAGCGAGGCAACAATCTCTGATTCGGCCATCACACCTCGTTCCACCAAACTGGCTATCGTTGCCTCAACTTCCTGCCAGAAGTAGGTTGCTGATTATTGCAATTACATGGACAAACAACAACAGCATGCGATGGCCTGTGGACATGTTGTAAAACATACATTGTAGCCAATTGCACATGCTGAATTAATGCTGTTAGTGCCTATGCATACAGACATTCTGGGGACTACAGCAGACATGCAGGTAGACACTTAGCCATACAAGGTTAGCGCTTGCTGAATGATAGCTTACAACTTTCAAACTTTACCTGCGCAAGCACTGCTTGTTTTTCCTGGAAGGGACGCGGATCTTGTGCGAGCATTTGTAGTTTCTCCATCTCAGCTGGCCTACACATAGAGTGAACATTGAGACACACTCATGCGTGCAATCAGCAGGCAACTGAAAACGTGCTTACATGGCTTGTGCTAACTCAGCCGCATTCAGAAGTGCTCCTAGGGTTGCTCTGGGGCCTAGAGCCAAGATATCAAAAGGACTCCGAAGCCACTGTTTGAGCTGGGGGCCTGCTACTGATCCTGCAAAAGTCTGCGAAACTTTCAGGCCGTTCGTATGCCGAAATACTGAAGAAGGCTATCTGAGACACGCAGCCACTACATTCCACCTGCAACTGTGTCGGTGCTAAACTGTGGCTCCGGTGCTGTCGCAGCACGCGTTGCTTGAGAGTGTGGCCGGTACTCAGCTGCAGGGCCGTTATTGCTCTGATATGCCGCTGTCACATGACGTGCTCTTTGACATCTACGGCACAAGGAGGGCTTGGACAGCTGCGGTGATCGCGGTGGTGCTAAGCACGTAGAAGGTTGTGCGTATCCTATGCAATAGCTCATCTTGTGCGATTGGGCCTGAAACACCTTGGCCAGGTTAATCAGCAGCTTTTGCAAGTGTTTTGCGCTTGAAGTCGCGCGTGTTTGGTGTGCGTTGACTTGCGCTTACCGGCAGATCTGCCGGCAGATGGATATGTTTAAAGCCAGGGCTTTGAGAATCCCTTCCTCGAGAGCGCATGCAACATCGCTGACTCGCACCGCTGGTTCCGACGATCGACGATCACCCGTCTGCCCTCTCAGCAACGCTAAATCTGCATCAAGCACAAGTGCTGGTGTAGTCGCTGTCTGGGCCCTTCTTTGTAAGTCTATCCTCGAACCGGACGGCACCGTTGCTGACGACGTCCTCTTCTGGAGGTCTTATCACCCCCGTCACCCACTTGCACCGCCGCTAGTCATGCTTGGTCCATCATGCATGACGTCCGGCCGGTCCCTGCCGGTGCAAGGTTTCCGACAGCCAGGTAGAACCTGCATAGATGGTGGCCCTCCTTTCTGTCAGCAGCTTGTGCCAGGGTCAGTGTTAATATAGGACGTCATGCTGCTCTCTGATACAGGACATCGCAGTCTGGCAGCTGTGCAGAAGTCTCGGCGCCTGTTTGGCGGCAGAGGTGGTCTGCAGGTAGATCAGCTTGAAAAGCAGATGCATCTGCTGATTGAGCAGGGTCAATTGATATGATCCGTGATGCTGCTGCACAGCAAAGCTGATATGCTTCTGTGACACGCAGTGCTGGGCTGGGACTGCATCAGTGCGCTTCTCAACTCAGCGTGAGGTCAGTGTCTCTTTGATATTACACAACTTCTCCAGCTGCATCTCAATTATGGTCTGCGCACTGCATTCCCTGTGCCTCGCCAAGCGTAAGGTCTGTAGCATCAGGCAGTGTTTGAGGTTGCTGCCTGCGTCCTGAGAGCGTGATTTAGCAGGTCTCATTTGGTGAGAGTCACAAGGTTGTTGGAGGCCACCCTTGTCTTGGTGACTGGGATGTCAGCAATGCTCCCCAGATGCAGTGGAATGACGGCAATGTCTGGACTCTTGATGTCCAGTTGCCTGAGGGCAGCGATATTGAGTTCAAGGTAAATCGCCATTGTTACTGTTACACATACCACATGCAAAAGCAACAACTTCAAGCTACATTTCTTGCCTGCTCGTTTACTACATACGTTATGCTGCTGCAGCGAATGGTAGGGTAAAATTCCATAAGAAACTGTATCATTGAGCTGTTGTGTTTGGCTGTAGTGTGTCAAGGTTGCCAACAGCAATGCAGAATGGGAAGCTTGTCAGAATCACATGCTCAAGGTAAGCTGCTTGTCATGATCATAGAACACAAATGCTATGTAACCATCAGTGTAGCAACAACCTACCCAAGCTGCAGCAAGAAACTTCTGGGAGGTTGCTTCTTGCTAGGTTCCATCTGGAGAAGCCATGGTGGGCTTTGAGTGGGGCAAACAAGACTTGTCAGTAAATGGCAAAGGTAACCAACAGCAGCAGCATACTCCACACAACAATGGCAGCAGCAGCCACCATCAACCCAAGGTAGGCAGTGTGCTCAGCATGATGTTGCATGCTGTTGATTTGCCAAACAGCATCACCTGCAAAGTCGAGCATTGCTGCCTCTGCACAAGCAGCCTAGCATTTGCAACTGAGGCCCCAGACTAGGCAAGCTAGCAGACAAATATTGCATTTTGACGTTGACCCTTAACAGCTATACGCTGATGGGAAGTCTTATGTGACAGAGACAGTCATTGCTGACTGTGATGTCAGTGCATGCTCATCAGTCATTGTTGCAAGCCAAGGTCCATCACCAGCACATGCTCACTCCCAACACGCCATCTTGAACAGTTTGCACAGAGCCTGATGTGTGCAGCAGGCACACTCCTCCAATGGGTCTTCAGAGAATGGCAGGCTGCCTACGGAGCAGTGGCAGGGGCAAGAAGTAGCTTTCATGCGCAGCAACGAGCACAGCAAGGACAGGCGGGGCTCTTGGCACCCTGAGGGGCTAGAGGGAGCAGCCCTGCACCTGGTGCAAGGAGATGAAAAGAATGGGAGGTATGACCCCCACCTTGCAGTAGGCCCAGCGGAGCCTTATGACCACGTCTTTAGCAGCAACTAACCGGGTGCTGAAACTGCACGCCCATGATGCTCTTCAAGCTGCTCTGGGCAGGCAGGCATTTCTTTGGTATCAGCGGTGACACGTGCTGACCAGTTGTGTGTGACTGCAATGAGATGAGACTTAGACTTGTTGTTTCTGCGTGTGAATAGTGATGGAAGATACACTTGCCATGCTCCAGATGAGGAAGTGTTGTTAATATAATGCTGCTGTACTTTTGCAGAACATGCTACTCAGCATTTGTCCAGAAGCCTGATGCACAAAGATACAGACAGCTTGCACCTGGTTAGGCATGAGCGCAGTCATTGCGAAATGACTCTGCGTAGCTGTCGCTTGCGTCATATCAATGCCATGCTGCATTTTACTCACCTGTGCTTTCAAGCCAGGATGTTCGTTGAGTCACATCTGGCTCCACATCCCAGACTGTAAGGTAGTAATCATAATGATATTTTACAGGCGTGTCAGCTAATCGGTCTCGCCAGGTACCTACTAGATGTGCCTAATCCCTTTAAGATAGTGAATGCAACTAAATAAACGCGACTGAATGAGAAAATGGGTCAGGATGTGAGGTGTGCTGTGCAGCTGGCTGGGCAAGATCCAGGTAGTGAAAGAACTGCTGGTGGACAATGCCGAGAAAGCAAGACCAGGATTGGATGCCTTGGCATATGCCTACATCTACCTCCAGGTGACTTCACTCACTCACTCACTCACTCACTCACTCACTCACTCACTCACTCACTCAATCACTCACTCATTTCATCAGTCAGTCAGTGCTTCAATCGTTTGCTCATGATTCATCCTTTTGTTTGTGCATGCATGCAATCATTTGGTCGCTCACCCCTCCGTCTATTCAAAATAATCAGTTTCAAAGGCATTTTAGCTTGTTGCGTGGTTGCCTCAGCTGCATACAGTAGTGGTCTGTGGCAGGACAGCAGAGCTGAAGCTAGCAGGGCTTGGCAGTGAATGCTCACCTGGCTTTGTTATGCTCTTACCATGCACCAGAGTGACCATTTCTGCATGCCACTGCATTGGATTCTCTCAAGGTTGTCAGCAAGAATGTGTTGTATGCAGCGAGACTTTGCTTAAGCTGCAACTGTTGTTGACAGCACATCACAGGACTGGATGTTTAGCAAAGATTGTATACAATGCTTTCTTTGTCCCTTCAGTGCAGATTGCAGCTGATTTGCTGAGCTGAAATTTGTCAGACATTCCACCATGCCAAGCACCAAAGGCAGCAACAAAAGTGGTACCTTGCATCAAAAAGGTGGACTGCTGTCTTGCAGTGGATCAGCACAGGGGCCATTCCCTGCGTGGAGGGCGGAGGGCACTTCAGGCCCAACAGGCATGCTGAGCTGGCAAAGATCATCTTCAGATCTCTGGAGTGGGTCATTGGTGATGACAATGCCAGCAAGGAGGCTGCGTTGGTTGCAAGAAGAATGCACACCAAGTATGCTCATTGCCTGAGGAATCATACTTGAAGGTTTATAGCTTGTTGCCTCAGGCAACATGCTTTAGTGCTTTGTGCTATTTGCCTCAGGCATCTTGCTTTACAGCTTACAGCTTATTGCCTCAGACATCATGCGTTAGGGTGGGGGGCTTATCTGCTGGTGATTCTGGTGTTTAGGAGTGGGCATTTCAGATTTACAATCAACCTATGACACGGACAGTAGAAGAGACATAGTTTGCTCTGGCAGTTGCAATACCTCTGGTAACTGTTTGCTGCTGGTTCGGTTGTTTGGAAGTGGGCTTTGGTTTTTGGTTTGTCTGCTGGCGCTTCTGGTATTTGAGAGTGGCTTTCAAGTAGAGGCTGTCTGCTGAAGGTCTGGTATTTGGGAGTGACCTTCTGTTCATGGTGTAATGTATGCTCTGGTGTTTGAAAGTGGGCTGTCGTTTTGAGTTTGTATGCTGGTGCTTCTGGTGTCTTGGACCGAGCTTTTGTTGACCCCATCATTTCTCTGGGATCCTCCATTGGGCCCTGGGGATCCCAGCCACCTCGTATGCTGTCCACAAATGTCCAACTGCCACAGCACTTGACAAGTACTCCCTGGAGTGTGTTGTTCACAAGTATCAAGTTCACTTGCAAGCCTGTATCTGCAGCTTGCCTGCATAATGGAGGTCACAAGTCAGGCTACCATTTCGAGTGCATCGCGTCATTGAATACATCCAACAGCTCTGAGTACACCCCAGCCTGTGCGACCCAACAAACAGCAGAAGAAGAAGAGTGGCCCGCCCTGTGCATACGAACAAACAGAAGAAGAAGGCTGACCTGCCCTGTGCATACAAAGAAACACAAGAAGAAGAGTCATCTGCCCTGTGCAGGCTGCCCAGCTTCACAGAGGCCTTCACTGCCAGTGTGCCTCTGACGCGCATCAGGGACATTGCTCACCGCAATGACATCCCCGGCGACCTCAAGCAGGAGATCAAGCACACCATTCAGGTGTGACATCTAGAAAAGTATGACAGGGGGAGAACAGTCCAGAACGACTAGGCTTGTTCTTATGCTCATGTGTCCATGCTTCAGTTTGGCGTACATGTAAGTCCTATAGAATAGGACACGCTGCGTTTCATGTGCTGCTAGGCTCTGACTCTTTTCATCGTCGCCTCCATATGCCAATGTTGCAATGGCTAGGCCATGTGCATCACTACCAGCTCATCTTAGCTGCATTCACAGTTGCAAACAATTAGAGCACCCTCAAGCCTCACTGATCTTGCAAACCACTGCAAATCAGTACCTCGCTGATTCCACCAAACAATGTAGTGTTCGAGTGTAGTGAGCCTGTGACTCATGGGGTGACTCATGGGATGACTCATGGGATGACTCATGGGGTGGCGGACTGTTTGTGCAGAACAAGCTGCACAGGAACGCTGGTCCAGAAGATTTAGTGGCGACCGAGGCAGTTCTGAAGCGCATCACAGCGCCAGGCACAGACTACTCCCACGCATTTGTGGAGGAGTTCAAAGTCTTCACTGCTGAGCTGAGAGACTTCTTCAACGCTGGCTCCTTCGCTGACATGCTGGGCGCTCTCAGGGACTCCCTTGATGAGTCAGCCACTCAGGTGAGTCATCACCAAGGCTTGGTCAGTACTGCTGTGTCGCCTGTCCATCTGTTCGTGTGTCTGTGTACATGTCTGATTCTCGGCCTCTCTTTGCTGACATGCTGGGCGCGCTCAGGGACTCCCTGGATGAGTCAGCCACTCAGGTGAGTCATCACCAAGGCTTGGTCAGTATGACTGTGCATCGGCTGTCCATATGTCTGTGTGTCTGCATACCTGTCTGGCTGTGTGTCTGTCTCAGCCTTCTGCAGGGTTGTCTGTTGTCCCTGGATACTAAGACCCCCAGTCTGTTTTTACCCCCTCTGTAACCAAGCCTGTATTGTCATCTCTGACGCCAAATCATCTTTCTGCTGGCCAGTCTAGATGTGTCTGTGTATCCGTCTGTCTGTGTACTTCTTACTCTGTTTGCCCATCCATATGTCTGTCTTTCACAGTTCAGGCCTGTCTGTTGTGTCAAACTGTATAACTGTCCTTACATCAACACCACAACCCCCTGTTGCTGTCTTGAGTTCAAGAGCAGTGAGTGCAGGCGTCTTGTATGTGTATGTTTGGCTGACGACCTTTACGTACTCTGTGATCCATAGCCAATGCTCTGTATTCCCAGATGCAGTGGGATTGCAGTCTGTTTATCACATTGAGAAACTTGATCTGAGTTGCCACATGAGCAGACTTTGTGGAGAAGCAACAATGGGTTGCGCATGCAAAGAGCCAATGCTGGCGCAAGTTTTCATCACCATCCATCAACATTGTCATTCATACTTGTCACTATCACTGAGTATGGTCACTGTCATTGTGATTCTTGATCTGATCGATATTACTGTTATTGCTGCCAGCATCCTTGTTATTGGGACTCACTGACATGACAAGGATGTCATTGTTTGTGTTGTTATGGCAGGCAGTGGACAAGTTCTTACAGACCAAGGAAAAGCTGTCATGTTATCACTGCCATTATGTATGTTGTTGGCACTGACGCCAGGGACATCATTGTTTGTGTTGTTACGGCAGGCGGTGGACAAGTTCTTACAGGCCAAGGGGAAGCTGGATGGCAACGCAGCACCTGCTCTGAATGATGTCATGGAGGCGCTGCACAGCCTGACCACCGTGAGGGCCAACCTTGCTGCCGGCCTCAGCAGTGGTGAGCATGCCCTGCCCTTGCTGCTGCATGCCCTGCCCTTGCTTCTGCACGCCCTGCCCTTGCTTCTGCACGCCCTGCCCTTGCTTCTGCATGCCTTGCCCTTGCTTCTGCATGCCCTGCCCTTGCTTCTGCACGCCCTGCCCTTGCTTCTGCACGCCCTGCCCTTGCTTCTGCATGCCCTGCCCTGGCAAAACACTACATGGCATGGAGTTTCTGCAGGCTATGAAATGCTCCGGGTGTGTGCCTTAAGGGTTGAGTAATGAGTCCCCAGATGATCATGTTCTAGTCTTCATGTTCTAGACAAGGGGAGACCCATGATGTGTGTCTGTAGGGCTGAGGAATGATGCTCCGGATGCTTCCATGGCCATGAGGCAGCGCTGGAGGCTGGCAGAGATCCGTGCTGAGGACTACGCATTCGTCCTCTTCAGCTCCTTCCTAAACCAGCTCAATGACAAGGCATGCTCCCGTTGAACTATGGCAGTGTATTCGGACTAGCTTGTGCATTTTGCAAGCAGTTGGTTGCAGCGTACAAGTTGTTTAGCCTGGTTTCTGGCTATAGTGTCAGTCAAGGCAGGCTTAGCCTATCATGTCCCAGTCATGTATGCACCTGCATTTCATGCATTGTTGCAGTGCATTTCTGGTGAGAATAAGCAGGTGCATGCTTGCTACCTTGGGCTTATGATGTTAATAATTTGATGTTTTCCTGCTCTTGATGAGCTAGGTACGTGCAGGACTGGGGCTGCTCACTCCTTCTCTTATAAGAAGCTACAGTGAAATTGGTACAAACCAAAATATTGGGAGCCTCGTAGCGCTCCCACCGTGGTCACTAGAAGACTCAGATTTTTCTCAGGTTTCCCACATGCTCGTTTCATCACACTCAAGCCAGTACCATTCTCGCTTTTGTCGGCTTGGATTGTAAACAACATTCAAGAAAGACAAAGAAAATGTTAGATGAATTGCTTGGCAGTGTAGGGCGGCGCTGAAGGGCTGGCAGGGCAGGCAGACAATGCCTGGGACCTGCCCCTGGGGGCTGTTGTGCTGGGAGTGCGTCACATGGGCCTCAGCGGGTGGCAGGGCCCTGAGTGCATGGCCCTTGAGAATGAGCTCACCGCCTGGCAACAACAGGGAGACTTCAAGTCCACTGAAACAGCCCTCAGGTGCTTCACCCAGTCTTCCACGCTTTTGTTCCTTCAACTGTGCTTGCAAGCCAGGGTGTGTGATGCATCGCATTAAGCAATGCATGACTGACTGTGAAACCTCTGTCTCCAGGCATTTCTGAGTTGAGACTATCACTATGGAATGGATGTTTCTGAATTGAAGTGCATGTTTCAGGTTTGAAATGTGCTTGATGTAAAAGCTGGCAAGAAGCAGCTGACAGCATATACTCCCCTTGCTAAAGCAGTGAGTTGTGCAGAGCACTGCATGAGCTACTTGCAGCAAGTCACCACATGTGTATGACTAATTGACGTAAACGTATGCATACCAGGATGCATCCAACTGAGAATCCCATGTGTTTCACCATTTACATGTAAACTTGACAATACACACAAACCATATAAACTTCTGAGAGCGTGTGTGGTAGAACACAAACATCTGGTGTACACTGCTGAAACACCCTGGGCAGCCCAGTATATACCAGTAGCAGTTCAGTATAGTTGAGGTTTGCTGAACTGGAGTACTGAGCTTCTCATTAATTCGACGCCGAAAGGTGTAGTATTTTCTTTTCTACTGCTGAAACACATTGTGTGACAGGTTGAAGGCAACCTTGGAGAGAGTGCAGCGGCTGGCTCATGGCTACACAGAGCAGCTGCTGGCCGTCTTCCCAGACAGGGTGCAAGCCCTGGGCAAGGGCCTCGCCATGAATGAAGAGCGCCTCAAGGTACATCACCATATCACAAATCCTGCATCTCACGAGTTTGTGGTTCTTCCATAAGCCATGGTCATGTTCACCACAAGAGATACTTCAAAAATTGGAGGGGAAAATGTGCATGCTTGCTCAATTTCGAATTGAGGTTTTACTGCCTTGCAGGCAGACACAAACACAGCGTCAGTCCAGAACTTTGTTGGCATGGTCTTCATTGTCTCATTTCAAGCTGTATCATTACTTTTAGTGTTATTGTTGTTGTTACGATCATCATTATTTTTACTGTTATTATCAACATCATTGATATTGTTAATCTTATTTTTGTTGATATTACTATGTATTATCATAATTATCATTATTGTTATTGGGGTTCAGGTTTTCACAGAGGCAGAGGTGAGGGCCAGCCTGGTGTTCCAGGTCAGCAAGCTGTGCAGCTTCATGCTGAAGGCAGCGCGCATCGCCACTGGAGGAGCTGCCTGGGACGCCCTTGTTGCAGGTCCCCCACCTCACTCATTGCTTGTACCCCATACAACCTGGGGCTCATGCTTTGGAGTCGGGGTTTAGGGTCGAATTTTCCATATTCCATGCATACGGATTGTTTGTTGGGACACCGTGGCGTTTTGGCATCTTTTGGTGGGGTTCAGGAATCAGGGTGTTGGCTGTGCCCAGCTTGTGCATCAGTGGCAGTCTTCAGAACATCGCAAGCACAGCAAACAGGGCTGCAGACACAGGCCTGCTCACCTTCCAGAACCATGTTCACACGAATTTTTGGGCTACATATGTCCACCATTTCTTGGCTAAATTTGTCCACTCTTCTGTTGGCTACATCTGTCCACTGGTTCTTCCCCTGCATCTGTCCACTGTTATGTTGGCTACCTCTGTCTGCTGTTCTGTTGGCTACCTCTGTCCACTGTTCCGTTGGCTACATCTGTCCACTGGTTCTGCCCCTACATCTGTTCACTGTCTTGTTGGCTACATCCATTCACTGGTTTTCCCCCTACATCTGTTCACTGTTTTTTGGCTACAATTATTCACTGTTTTGTTGGCTACATCTGTCCACTTTTCTGGTCTTACATCTGTCCACTGGTTTCTCCCCTACATCTGTCCACTGTTTTGTTGACTGCATATGTCCACTGTTCTGTTGGCTACATCTGTCCACTATTTCGTTGGCTACATCTGTCCACTGTCCTATGGCTACGCCTGTCCACTGTGTTGTGAGACTTCCATGCCATTATTAAGCCATGGCCTGCTCTTACAGGCACTGTAACCGGCAAGCTGATAGAGGTGCAGCGCATCGAGCCAGGGGCAGTAAAAAGTGAAGTAGGCGAGGATGTAGTCCTGCTTGTCCATGAAGCCTCCGGAGACGAAGAAGTAAGCGCCACCGGAGTTCCCCTGAAGGGTGTCATCCTGGCGCATTCTTTACCCCACCTGAGCCACCTGGGGGTGAGGGCCCGGCAGGAGAAGGTGGTCTTTGTGACCTGTGAAGATGAAGACACCATGGCTGCTACTGTCAAGCCACTGATCGGTATAGTGCATCTTGTTGCTCTAGGTCTAGTTTCAATGATGTTGCATAGCGTGATTGTCAAAAGTGTTGAATTGGTAGACCTTATACAGGTGCACAAGACTGACAGATTTGGAAAGACAAGATTTGTCCTGCATGTACCTAGCTAATTGAGCTGGAAAGCACAATGAACATGATTATGAATCAAACAGAGTGTGAACAGTGGGCAGCAAGGTTTGCAGATTCCTGTCGTCTGGACAAGCACATTCCTCAACTTGCCCTATGTTCAGGAGCAGGCAGCAAATCAGTCTGTCTGTGACTTTTGCAATCTGTGATCGTGGGAAGGCCAAGCGCTCTGCCTCAAGTACATATGGTATGCATTTGTGACCTATGTTCAAGACTTCATTGTCGATTGAACCTTCTGACAGTTCTCTGCAGCACATGAGCAATCCATGTATGTTGTCTGTCCCTCTGACCTTGCATACTGACATTCTGTTGCTTCCGATAGCACATTCTGCTCATGCCCTTCCATTTGACCTGGACTTGGCAAAAGTTCTTCAACAAACCAGGCATCCTTTCATTGTTGCAGGGCAGCGCATTCAGCTGAAGGCCAGTCTAGAGGGTGTCTCATTTGCTCCTGCCCCTGACTCAGCCCCATCCTCTTCCTCCAGTCAAGGGGCACCCCAGGAGGCTGTTCAGGCTGCCCAGCCCGGCAAAATCGATAAGGTGAGTCACATGCTGGTGTGCCCACGCCCACAGCATACATATGGTCTTGCGTTTGCTCATGCTCAAGTAAATCAAGTGTGCCGTGTCCAAGACAGACTGCTTTGGAAAGACAAGACTTTGCACATCATCATGAGCTGGAAAGCGATTTCGTTATTATGATTATTATTCCTGTGCAGGTGAGCAAGGCAAGTGTGGTGCCCTTAGCCAAGGCCACCAGCGCCAGCTGTGGAGCCAAGGCTGCAGCCTGTGCAGACCTGGCCAAGCTTGCAGACAAGATCAGCAAGGAGCAGGGCTGCTTCGGCACAGCTGCAGGCGTGTGCTTACCATTCGGCTGCATGGAGGCTGTCATCCAGGTGGCCTATCTGTCTGTGCATCTGTGTGTGCTTACCATTCGGCTGCATGGAGGCCATCATCCAGGTGGCCTGTCTGTTTGTGCACCCGTGTGTGTTGTTCTGTGACTACGCCTGACTCTTCTACTTCACAGAGGTAACTCCACATGTGTGATTGCAACAAGGGCTGTGTGTGCTGCTTGTTCTGAGCTGAGCAACAGCTGTTTTCAATCCCGAAACGTCTATTCTAATTCAAATATGTCATTCCTACACTGGAAATCTAGAGATCCGTCTGGAGACAGTAAAAATGTGTTTCTACATTGCGGAGATGGTTTAGGCAAACAGAAGGGCGGTTACTTGCAGCATTGCATACACATTGTCTGTGCAGCCGCTTTCATGAGACGGTTGCAGGTATAGATATGTTGCAGTATGGCAATGCAGCGACTGATGTTTTCTCCACCCGCCTGTTGAGTTGCCTCTGCATGCGTGAGACCATATTGCTTTGTTGCAGCAGGATGGCTGAACACAGTTTGCGCACAGACACCACGAGACCATGTTGTTACTGTGTGGAATTGAACTGGCCACCTCTGACCTGAGCAACTGGTCTTGCTATTTGTTGCCAGGGTTGCTGTAGGGTCATGTCATCCCATACTTGCCGGCATGTTGCTCAGTGCTGCTATACATATAGTCTTGCTGTGAGCACAATCCAGTCATACCTTTCTCGGCCTTTTGGCTAAGATCAAGTGTAGTATCTGTTCTTTAGAGTTTGATAACTCTAATGGGGGACATTGTCCCCCTTGTTATCTAACCTATTTTTCTGGGGGCCTTCCCAATAGTGATGCTTGCATTGCTGGGTTGGCAGCTTGGCCATGGCAATGCACTGCAGCCTTGGCCGAGCACCCTCTCAATCACCTTGAAATCAATATCAATCACCTGGCTGCTCTTCCTGTTTGCTCTTGACCAAATTCATTAGTGACACTACACACTTGGGTTGACACCACTAAGCGACTTGCTTGCTCCCACATGGATCTCCACCAACAAACAAACAAAACAAAAATGATTTTGCAGAAACACGCAGCAATACAAGAAGCAATGTGGAAGAAAAAAATGGCGGTCAACACAGCTGGACAGCAACACCCTTCACCTTCATTTAAAGTCACGCTGCCTTGTGCTTCTGTGCATACCACGTCCAACGCCAGACAAGCTGACGGCTATGCACGTTGTTGAACCTCAGTAATCCCCAGGAGCGTGCATGAGGTCTGCAAGGATAGGTCAGACTGTATGTGTGTATGTCTGTGTGTAGGAGGCTGGCAAAGGCAAGGAGTTTGAAGCGCTGCTGGCAGAGATTGAGGGGGCAAGCTTGGAGGGCGGGGCACTTGACAAGGCCTGCAATGAGCTGCAAGCCCTGGTGTCAGGCCTCAAGCCTCCCAAGCAGCTGAGCAAGGATGTTGGTGAGTCACACACTGCACATAGGCTGATCAGCTGTTGTCACCGCTCATGCTACAGTGTCCTTCACCTGTTTGCCTGCACAGGTCATGTCAGCACCGTACAGGTGTTTTTTGCTTTGGTGCGTTTGTTCCCTGTGGCAACAGGTTGCATTGCACGGCGTAACAACTCTAACTCTTTGCTGCTGCTGGTAGTAGCTTGGACTGTTTCAACTTGATGCATCGTCAGTGTTGATGCAAAGCATAGCACAACCAAACAAGGGAGAGCTTGTCTTGCAATGTGTGAACCATTCTACATCACTATCATCTGCGTGTCAAAAATGAAATTGCATTACTGCCCTCAATCCACTGAACACAGCAGGAGCACGTGGCAGCTGCTGCTGACATCACCCATCATACACAATATGACCCCCCTGTTGTGTTGTTGTGGCAGCAAGCCATCTGGGTATGTATACCTTGAATGCAAGCATGGCGCTTGGCAATGATCTCAACGTAGCATAAGCAGGTGACAGCTACAACTGATTGCACCTGTCAGTCACAACATGAAAGCCTTGCTCTGCTGTTGTGGTCAAGCCCTGTGGATATGTAATGCAGGCAAGGCACTGGGCAATGACGCAACAGTGATAGTGCGCAGCACAGCCAATGTGGAGGACCTGGCCAGCATGTCAGGGGCAGGGCTGTATGCAAGCATCCCCAACATTGCCCTCAGTACCTCAGGGGCCTTTGAGAAGGCCCTTGCCAGCGTGTGGGCTTCACTATACACTAGAAGGGCGGTTCTCAGCAGAAGGGCTGCAGGTCAGCAACTCAGCTGTCTGCATGCGTGCATTGTCTGCTTCTGTCTTGAGTAACTGTTCGGACTGTGTGCTTTCAACATGTCCATCCTAACATCGTTCAGACTTTTATCAAATTTAGCAGAGCACCTGCAGCATCTGTGGCGTACTGCCGTGCTCATTTCAACCTCATATGCTGTACAGCGCATGGTTGAGACAATGTCAATGTGTGGACCACGTCGTAATGTGATGCCACTACGCTCCAAGCTGCAGCTACAGGAAAGGCTGTTGGATCCCTCCACTGTTGGCAAATTCTATCTAAGCAGCTGACAATTTGTATCACAACTAGAAGCACAAGCAGAAAACGTAAAAGAGACGAGCAGCGTTGCCTCTGGCATTGTCTATCTGCAGAGCACACCAACGAGCAGCAAATGTGACATGCTGTGGCTTGCTATGCAGGAGTGAAACAGGCAGATGCTGCAATGGCAGTGCTGGTTCAGCAGCAGCTCAGCCCGGATCTCTCCTTTGTGCTGCACACAGTCAGCCCCCTGGATGGTGACAAGGACACCATGTATGCTGAGCTGGCGGTAGGGCTTGGGGAAACCCTAGCCTCTGGCACTCGGGGCTCTCCCTGGAGACTCGCTGTCAACA
>JAABUK010002007.1_pt1 | contig 37368 bp, 28 predicted proteins | sample 5559141 | NCBI WGS metagenome assembly JAABUK01 (sample SAMN10711869, study PRJNA513367) | rock metagenome | isolation source: Antarctica rocks | place: Antarctica: Victoria Land, Pudding Butte nord | collected 2016-01-03
GGGGGAGGCCCTCCGTGGTGCTGGCGATCGTGGTTGTGAACCAGTCGATCATCGAGCGGCCTCCCCTTCAGAACAACGAACTGTCAACCTGGCCGAGCCAATTTCGGCCCACCTTGCGACAGAGCCCACTATAGCCCCCGTGTGAGGACTGGAAGATACTGCAACGGCAGGATTTGAGTCTCGATCATTCCTCGGTCGAACCCGCCCGGCGGATTGACGATGGGCGATCGGTCGGCGAAGATGCGGGCCGCGCCGGCGACGCGCCGGGACGCCAGGCATCTCCTCTCCGCATCAGGTAGCCCGACATGATCCGCACCCGCATCGCGCTCGTCGCGGCCCTGGCCGCCGCGCTCCTGCTCCCCGGCCCCTCGGAGGGGGGCGACCGGTGGACACCCGAGAAGGCCAACGCCTGGTATGCAAAGCAGCCCTGGCCGGTCGGATGCAACTACATCCCCAGCTCGGCGATCAACCAGCTGGAGATGTGGCAGGCCGAGACGTTCGACCCGGCCACCATCGACCGCGAGCTGGGATGGGCCGAGGGCCTGGGCTTCACCAGCGTCCGGGTCTTCCTCCACGACCTGCTCTGGACCCAGGACCGGCCCGGTTTCCTCCGCCGGATCGATGAGTTCCTGAAGATCGCCGAAGGCCACAAGATCCGGGTGATGTTCGTCCTGTTCGACTCGTGCTGGGACCCGTCGCCGGCCCTCGGCCCGCAGCGGGCGCCCAAGCCCGGCCTGCACAACTCGGGATGGGTGCAATCGCCCGGGACGTCGGCGCTGAAGGACCCCGCCCGCGAGGCCGACCTGGAAGCCTACGTCAAGGGCGTGATCGGCCACCTCAAGGGCGACGATCGCGTGCTCGCCTGGGACCTGTTCAACGAGCCCGACAACACCAACGGGTCGAGCTACGGCAAGCAAGAGCCGACCAACAAGCCGGGCCTGTCGCTCACCCTGCTCCGCAAGACTTACGGATGGGCCCGGGAGGTCGACCCCTCGCAGCCGATCACCTCGGGCGTCTGGATCGGCGACTGGGAGCCCGGCAAGGCCTCGCCGACGGCCCAGCTTCAGCTCGACGCGTCGGACGTCATCTCGTTCCACAACTACTCGAAGCTCCCCGATCTGGAGGCCCGGGTAGCGATCCTGGAACGCCTGGGCCGGCCGATCCTCTGCACCGAGTACATGGCCCGGCCCGCCGGCAGCACCTTCGACCCGATGCTCGGCTTCCTCCGAGAGCACCGGATCGGCGCCTATAACTGGGGGTTCGTCGACGGCAAATCGCAGACGATCTACCCCTGGGACTCCTGGAAGAAGTCGTACGACGCCGAGCCCCCCGTCTGGTTCCACGACATCTTCCGCAAGGACGGGACCCCCTACGACCCCAAGGAAGTCTCTTACATCCGGCGGACCACCCGCAGGAAGGTACCCCTGCAACCGGAGTGAGGCCTCCACCACGCGAAGGATAGCCCGCAGCCCGAACCGGGAAACGGGGCGGCCCGGATGCCGCGTCGGCAGGGCTCCGCCCCCTCCGACGTGGGCCGATCCCCGGCTCGCCGGCTTCCCGCGCGGGTCGATCCGGTTTCCTCATTCCTTCGGGCCGTTTGTGTGTTAGAAATCCTCGCCCCGACGGGAATATGTCGAGGAGGGTTCGCGCCGACCCCGACCGTTCCGATACCCCCTTTCCCCGCAAATGGCCCGGGCCCTGACGTCGACAGGGGTCAACCCGATCGGATGAGACTGGCTCCGTCCTGGCGGGCGCATGCGACCGATCTTGGATTCGTCTTTTCACCCGGCGCTGTTGTCGACGCGGAGCGCGGCGGTTCGCCGACCGGACCTCCTGGCTGTTCGACACGCCGAAGGACTTTCACCAGGCGGCGTGCCGTCAAGCCGCGATCGTCCGCGACCGAGCGTTCCTGGGTGTGCCCGAGTCGGCCAAGGCGATCGAGCAACTGGCCGAGGCGAAGTTCGCCAAACTGATGGCGTACCTGAAGAACCCGGTGAGTCGGCGGGTGCGGACCAATCACCATGTGGAGCGGACCAACCGGATGTTCCACTTCCTGGAGAAGGTGAGATACAAGTGGCGACGTCGGAAGACGCTGGTGCGGTTCGTGGTGCTGACACTGGACGCGATCTGGAGGGAATGGACTCAAGCCGAGGCGAAGAGCACCAATTCCACGAAGCCTGTCAGGCGTGACTCGACGCAAGTCGATGAAGGGCAACGATCACGGCAAATCGCATGAAATCGCGGTGGAGTTCAGCGCGAAGTGTCACTTTTTGAGATCTTTTCTCTCGATCTCTCCGGCAACAAGAGATAAGGGTAAAACCCGCTATGTTGGTACGAAAGACATGCCCTTGTCATCAAGGCTGACTTTAGCTTCATCATCTATTTCCAAGTCGCGCACGCCATTGACGGGCACGACGCTCACCCTCAGGCCCTTACCCGACTCCTCGATGATAGGCTTATCATCATCGGCTTTCTTCATGACACGATATATTTTAGGCCTGTCTTGACCCGGCGACTCGGAGTGTTTAGGCGATCAAGGCCCATTCAGCCTGATATAGATCGACCCGGGTCGATATAGCGGCGGGGGCGTCGGCGATTGCCAAATCGGCGTGACCGGATCAATCGTTGCGGTCGGGCCGAGCTTCCGGCCGATAGAACGATCGTCGACCCGCCCCGGATGGCCGGGCGGCCTGGGCTTCGGCCCGACCCGGATCGCGAGGTGGTTGCCGATGGGACGCGCGTCGAGACGTTCGAAGGCCGGGTCCCGCTTCGAAGCGCTGGAACGGAGGGCGCTGCTCGCCGTCGACATTTCGTCCTTTGCGCCGGGCTTCGACGTCCCGGCGTCGATCCTGGAACATCGGCCGCCGATGACCCGGTCGGGCGCCTCGACCCGGTCGACGGGGGCCTCCCCCTTGCTGGTGGCCGTGATCGATTCCGGGCTCAACCCCGGCGGTGCCGGGACGTCGGCGGGCCGGGCGTCGTACACGGGCGACGCCGGTTATCTCGACCTGGCCGACGCTTACAACGCCGTCGACGGCACCTACGGCGCGGCCGCCGTGGTCGACGTCGCCCCGGGGTCTGGGGGGACCAGGGCCATCAACAATGTCGCACGGGGGATCGCCGACTCGGTCGCCGCCGGGGGGAACCCGAACGTCCGGATCGTGCCGATCAGCGATTACGGCGCGGCGTCCCTGTCAGTCCCGTTCTACGCCGTGGCCAACGGGATCTATCACGCCGTCGAGATCGGCGCCAGGGTGATCGTGGTGGGCGCCTCGTTCGATCAGTACAACCTCAGCCCCGGACTGGCCGAGCAGCTCCTCTCGGCCTGCGACTATGCCCGGGCCGCCGGGGTGACGATGGTGGTGCCGGCCGGCAATGGTTTCGAGGATTTCCGGGTCCCGCCGGTCGGCGTGGACATCGACCGGCCCGGGGCCTATGCCTCGGTCTACCCGGCCGACTTCCACCGGTCGAACATGCTGGTCGTGGCCGCGGCCGACGCCTCGGGCAACCTGGGGACGGCGTCGAACTGGGGGCCGATCCACGTCGACCTCGCCGCCCCGACCGCCCCTTCGGATCGGATCACGCAGTTCGCCGCCGGCTACGTCGCGGGCGTTGCCGCCACGGTCGCCGCGAGCCGCCCCGACTGGTCGGGGATCCAGGTCGTCAACCGGATCAAGCAGACCGTCCGTCCCGGGCCCGGCCTGGCGGGCCGGGTGACCACCGGCGGCCTGATCAACCCGGCCGCCGCCCTGGGAGGGATCGGCCAGGCCATCGCGGCCAAGACGGCCGGCGACTTCGACGGCGACCTGAGATCCGACTTCGGCGTCTTCGGCCCGGTCGCCCATGGCGGCACCGGGTTCACATTCCTGTCCTCGACGCAGGGATTCTCGGCGGCCGTCCCGGTCGTCATCAACAATGGCGGATTCAGCGTCGGAGGGCATGGCAGCATCCCCGTCCCGGGCGACTACTACGGCACCGGGATCACCAACCCGGCCCTGTTCGGCCCGGAGATCGGCCCGGATGGCCGGCCCGACGGCAAGTACGACTTCGTGATCCTGGGCTCCAACTCGCTGGGCCAGTTCTACGCGACCACCATCGTCCGGGGATTCGGGGGGCCGCTCGACATCCCCGTCGCCGCCGACTTCTCCGGCTCGGGCCGGGCCGACCTGGCGCTCTACGGTTATCACAACGGGGCGTTCAACTTCACGGTCCTCACCGCGTCGTCGGGCTTCGACCCCAGGGCGGTCGTCAAGCTCGACAACAACGGCTACGGATACGGCGGGCCGGGTTCGATCCCCGTGGTCGGCGACTTCTTCGGCAACGGCCACGCCGACCCGGCCGTCTACGGGCCGGAGCTGAACGCCTTCGGCCAGCCCGACGGCATCTACACCTTCGCCGCCCTCGACGGCGGGTCGCGGGACCCCCGGGGGAATTTCACCCGGAGCCTCTTCGTCCGGGGCTTCGGCGGCCCGACCGACATCCCGATCGTCGGCGACTACTCGGGCGACGGCAAGGACGACCTGGCCCTGTACGGCAACCACAATGGGGCGTACAACTTCGCGGTCCTCACCTCTTCGTCCGGGTTCAATCCCAGGGCAATCGTCAAGCTCGACAACAACGGCTATGGGTTCGGCGGGCCGGGATACACGCCCATCGCCGGCGACTTTTCCGGGGGAGGCCTGGCCGACCCGGCCGTTTACGGGCCCGAGTTGGGGCCGGACGGCCGGCCCGACGGCCTGATGAACTTCGCCGCCCTTGACGCGAGGTCGAAGGACTCCCGGGGCCATTACGCGAACATCTTCTACGTCCGGGGCTTCGGCGGCCCCGGATCCAACCCGGCCACCGCCCCGCCCGTCGTCCGCTACTTCGACTCGCTCCTGGGCTGAACCGCCGGGGCCTTGACGACGACGGCCACCCGGCCGATCCTGGATCGCTGCCCATTGCCCGGGGATCCGAGGCCGGTCATGCTCCGCGACGAGGACATCCTGATCGAATCCGGACGATGCGTGGGCGGGGCCTTCCTCCGGGTCGTCCACCTTCCGACCGGCATCTCCCGGTCGGAGAGCCCGACGGCGGGGCGGGGCCGTCGCGAGGTCGTCCGCCGTTTCCTCGGGGAGATCGAGGCCGAGCTCGCCGGCCGGGGGCTGGTCGGCCAGATCATCCCGGCGCATCGGACCCGGGGTGGATGGCGTCGCGGGCGCCACACCTGACGCCCGAGATCGCCGAGGGCCCGGGGCCGGCGTCGCGGTCCATCCGTCCGAACCTTCCGCCGGTCGAGACCACACCTAGAGGAAGGCGAGTAGCCATGACCAGACGATCCGCCGCCCTGTCGATCACGCTCGGCCTGATGCTCGGCCACCCGGCCCGGGGCGACGGTCCCCCCGCGGCGGCATCGGCCTTCCAGGCCGGTTTCGCGGAGCGCGACATCACGCCGGATATCGGCATGGAGGCACCGGGCGGCTATGGGAAGTCGTATCACAGGTCCATCCACGACCCGTGCAAGGTCCGGGCGGCCGTGTTCGACGACGGCCGGTCGCGGGTCGCGATCGTGGGCGTCGACGCGCTGGGGATCCGGCGGGACACGGTGCTCAAGGTCCGCCGGGCGGTCGAGGTGGAGTCGGGCATCCCGGCCGGCTCGATCCTGATCGGCGCGTCGCACTCGCACTCGTCGGGCCCCCTGGTGTGGACGCTCCCCGGCGATTTCGACCACGCCTCCGAGCTGGTCCGCCACCTCGCCCTGGACGAGTCGACGTGCGCAGATCCCGCCTACGTGGAGCGGGTCGAGCGGGCGATGTTCGAGGCGATCTGCGAGGCGGACGCCCTGCGGGTGCCGTCCCGGGCGGGCGTGGGCAAGGGGGTGGAGGGGTCGGTCGCCTTCAACCGCCGGTTCCTGATGAAGGACGGCCGGGCGGTCACGCACCCGGGCCTGGGGAATCCAGAGATCGTCGAGCCGGCCGGGCCGGTCGACCCGGAGGTCGGGGTTGTCGGGGCCTGGTCGACGCGCGACCCGGGCCGGCTCCTGGGCTGCGTGGTCAACTTCTCATGCCACGCCACCACCAGCCCGGGCGGGATCTCGGCTAACTATATCCATTACCTCGAAAAGACGATCCAGGGCTATTACGGCAAGGATTGCGTTGTCGTCTTCGTGGCCGGTGCCTCGGGCGACATCACCCAGGTCGACAACCGGAGCCAATACAAGAACCCGGACGGCGACCGGTGGGCCCAGCAGGTCGGCGGCAAGGTGGGGGCCGAGGCGCTGAAGGTCCTCCTGTCGATGGAGCCCGGCGAGCCCGCCCCGGTCGGGGCGCTGTCCAGGATCTGGACGATCCGCCGCCGGCCGCCATCGCCGGCGCGGGTCGAGGCGGCCCTGGCGATCGTCAAGGGGGACCGATCCCGGGTCGAACCGACCGATTGGACCTTCGCCAAGGAGACGGTCCTGCTCGACGACCTCGTGAAGAAGGAGCCGGCCGCCGAGGTCGAGGTACAGGCGGTGCAGGTCGGCCCGGCGGTGTTCGTCACCACGCCGGCCGAATACTTCTGCCGGTTCGGCCTGGAGATCAAGGCGGGCAGCGGCTTCCCGTTCACGTTCCCGGTGAGCCTGGCCAACGGGTGCGTCGGCTACGTCCCGACGGCGGACGCCTTCGGCCCCCACGGCGGCGGCTATGAGACCCGCCTGACCAGCTACAGCAACCTCGACATCGCCGCCGGAGACCAGATGCGCGACGCCGGGATCGAGCTGGCCCGGCGATTGAAGCCCGGGTCCCCGATCGTCCCGCCCCTCCGCCCGACCTTCACCGGCAAGCCGTGGGCCTACGGCAATAACCCGCCCGAGCGGGAATGAAAACCCCGACGACCGGGTCCGGCCACCCGGGGCGGCCGGACGCGCCGATTTTTATGGCGTAACCGCCACGGCCCTCCATTGCCCGGGGGCTTGACGCCCCGTAAAAATGAAAATGAAGGGCGCGGAGACTGGATCAATCGCCTGGCCCTGCAATTCCCGGAGAGATGCCCGACCTGAAAGCGATCCGGGCGGATGGGATCGTCCCCCATCCTTCCCAACCGTGTGGGACACCCTGGCCGGTCCCATTTCCATCAGCCACTATCGTCAACTTCGTGAAGATCCTTGCTGGAAAAAACCTTGCATGATCGGGCCGCTTGGTTGATCATGATTGCTGCTCCTCCGAGATTGTTCATCCGCGATCGCACGCCCGTTGAATGGCTTGGTCCCGGCGAGCGGCATGCGCGATGAGCGCGACGTCTTTCTCCCCCGCCCATCCGATCAGACCCGTTGCGGCAGGCCGTGCTCGAGAGCACCGGCGTTTCCCGCTTTTTTTGACCTTATGCGAGACGAAAAGGGTATGGATATGAATCGCTTCCGCCCGCGTAGCTCGCTCTTAACCGGCCGTGGCTCGATACGGCCCGAGAGTTGACCGATGACTCCCACCCTAGAACGCCTCGCCGAGCTCGTCCGCCAGGCGGAGTCGAAGGCCCGCGCGCAGAGGCTCGGCGGCGACGTGCGGCAGGCCGGCGATGCGCTCCGGGCCGCCGAGGCGAGGGCCGACGAGGCCCAGCGTCGGATCCGCGAGGATCGCCCGGCCCGGGTCCGCGAGCTGAAGCAAGCCGTGGACGAGGACAAGCTGCTCCGCGAGATGACGATCAAGCTGGCCCAGTGCAAGACCTATCTGGAGTCGGACAATGAGGCCGAGCGGCTGGTCCAGACCGCCCGCGCCGAGATCGAGGTCAAGCGGGCCGAGGCACAGCGCGACCTCGACGCCATCATCAAGGAGGGGGCCGAGTCGCAGCAGACGCTGAAGGTCGCCGCCGAGAGATATCGCGAGCTCCGACGCGAGCTCGACCGGCTACTCCCCCAACTCTCCGGCGACTTCTCCGACACCGACAAGCTGGTCACCGGGATCGGCCGGCTCTTCCCCTCCAGCCAGATCCCCGAGCTGGCCAAGGAGATCGAGGATGGCGCCGCCCACTTCGGCGTGCTCGAGGCGCGCGAGCAGAAGGCCCAGCTGATGATCTGGATCGGCCGGCTGAGGCGGCTCCAGGGCCAGAACTTCGCCGAGAACGGCGAGGAGACCCAGGCGATGGAGCTGATCTTCCGCCGCCTGGTCGGACTGTCCAAGCAGCACATGCCCGGCTACATCGACGCTTTCCAGGAAGGTTACGTCGCCGACTGGGACCAGTACATCGTCGACGCCCAGGAGCAATTCCGCCAGGCCGCCGAGGCGTCGCAGCGCGACCGCGAGAGCAAGGTCCAGCGCGATGAGCAGCAGCTCCGCGAGATCGAGCGGAAACGGCAGTCTCAGAATGCCTATCGCGACTCGCTCCGCGACCTCCGCGCCGTGATCGCCGCGCATCGGCTGCCCGAGCAGGGGGTCGACGAGTTCCTCGCGGCGCTGGCCCGGGTGATCAACCACGGCGGCGCCTCGGAGCAGGATCTGCTCGACCTGGTCAAGCCATTCCGCGAGCTGGTCACCGGCGGCGACTTCCGGGTCCTCCGCAAGCACCTCGACCGGATCCGCGACGAGGACTCCAAGAACGAGGAGGACGCCTCGCTCCGCGACCGGTTCGCCGAGCTGATCGCCCAGACCCGGGGCCGCAAGGCCCTGATGATCGGCGGGTCGGCCCGCGAGGATGCCCGCCGGACCCTCCGCCAGTTCTTCGAATTCGACGAGCTGGAATGGGAGCCCTACGAGTCGAACCGGCCGGCCCTGATGAAGTCGCTCGAACAGAGGGTCCGCAACAAGGGCGTCGACCTCGTCCTGATCCTCAAGGAGTTCGTCGGTCACATCGTCCCCGAACGCCTCCGCCCGCTCTGCCAGGAGAGCGGAATCCCCTGCCTGATGGTCGAACACGGCTACGGCGCCAACCAGGTGGCCGAGGCACTCCGGGCCGGGCTCAAACCGGCCTGATCGTGCCTCGGTCCTGAGTCCTTTTTTCGATGAAGATCGCGCTGGTCACTCGCCGGTACCCGCCCCTGATCGGGGGAGCGGAGCGGGTCCTGAGCTACCTGGCGCCGGCCCTGGCGGCCGAGGGGGCGGTGGTGACGGTCCTGACGGCCGACTTCGCCGGGGCCCCCCCGGCGGTCGGGGACGGGCCCTGTCGGGTCATCCGCCTGGCGAACTCGCGGGCTCGGTTCGTCGGGACCTGGCTCTACATGCGGGGGCTGTCGCGTTGGTTCACCCGGAACCGGGTCGACCTGGCCTACGTCTCGATGCTCAAGCATGACGCCTACGCGGTCGTGGGCGAGGGCCGTCGGCGGGGGTTCCCGGTGGTCCTCCGTCCCGAGGGGGCCGGCGCGACGGGCGACATCGCCTGGCAGGCCTGGGGGCGGTTCGGGGGCCGGATCGCCCGGCGATGTCGCCAGGCCGACGCGGTGGTTGCCATCTCACCGGCCGTCCGCGCCGAGCTGATCGGGGCGGGATACGACCCTTCCACGATCGCCGACCTGCCCAACGGCGTCCCGGTCCCCGATGATCCCTGGCGACCCCGGATCGATCCGGGCCCCCTCCACGCCGCGTTCGTGGGCCGGCTGGCGCCCGAGAAGGGGCTCGACGCGCTGGTCGACGCCTGGGCGATCGTCCGGTCCGAGGTCCCGGGGGCGGTCCTGGTCCTGGTCGGCGAGGGCCCCGAACGGCGCCGGCTGGAGGCCCGGGTCGGTCGGCTCGGCCTGGCCGGGTCGGTCGAGCTGGCGGGGGCCCTGGCCGACCCTTCGACCGTCCTCCGGTCGTCCGACCTGTTCGTCCTCCCCTCGCGGGAGGAGGGGATGAGCGTGGCCCTGCTGGAGGCGATGGCGCTGGGAATCCCCTCGGTCGCCTCGGCGATCCAGGGGAACCTCGCCCTGATGGCCGACGGCGTCCACGGCCGGCTCGTCCCGCCCGACGACCCGTCCGCCTTGGCCCGCGCGATCCTGGGACACCACGCCGACCCCCGGGCCCCGGCGATGGCCGACGCCGCCCGCCGACGGGTCGTCGACCATTACTCGATCGCCGCCGTCGCCCGATCCCACCTGGAGCTGTTCGGCCGGCTGGTCGTCGGGCGTCAGATGGGGTAATCTCCCGGGGCGACCGGTCGGGTATCGGGCGGGGTTGGACCGACGGGGGAAGGCGGATGGCGCGGATCTCGATGGCCAGGGCTCTGTGGGTCGTGGCCGGGGTCGCGGTGGGGATCGCCGCGATCCGGTCCTCGAACGACTTCTGGCTCGGCGCGACCTTCCTCCTGACCGTGGGCCTGCTCTGCTCGGCGACGCTGGGGGCGGTGGTCGACCGGGGTCGTGACTACCGGTGGCTCGGATTCGCGATCTTCGGATGGGCCTACCTCCTCCTGGGCCTGGTCCCGGGCCTCTCCAACCCGGCGGGCCTCCCGGTCCGGGACCTCTCCCGACAGATCTTCGAGATCACGAACCCCGACCCCTCCAAGATTGTGAGGATTGTGACGATCGGGCCCGACGGGCGGCCGATCGGGTTGGGGCCGGCGAGCCCACTCAACGTCCAGAATATGCAGATCGGGCCCGACGGGTGGCCGATTTGGCCCGGGCCGGCGAACCCATGGCTCAACGTCCAGAGCTACCAGCACCGGCGGGCGAATTCCGAGGTCATCGGCCGATGGCTCCTCGTCCTGGCCTTCGCCCGGGCCGGGGCGGCGATCTCGGGCCTTTACACCCAGGGTCCGCCGTGGCGGCGACGGCCGAAAGGGCCGACGGCCGCCCGATCGGACGGCGGGGAGGTCCGACCATGAAACGCATCTCGCTGGCCAGATTGCTCGGGTTCATCGGCCTGTTCGCGGTCGGGCTGGCCGCGATCGCCCGCGCCTCGCTCATGTGGAACGGGATCATCTACACGATCATGGTCGGCTCGCTGTTCGCCGGCCTGCTCGGGGCGATCATCCTGGGCCGACGGGGCGGGCGGTGGATCGGGTTCGCCCTGTTCGGCTGGGGCTACTTCGCCCTCCACTTCCTCCCGTCATTCCCGATCACGGCGGACTACTTGCCCGACGAGAGCGCCGGATGGGTCTACGACCGGGCCAACCCGGCCCCCGTCGAGCCGAAGCCCGCGGCGCCCGCGCCCCCGGCCGTGCCGATGACCTCGCCGCCCGTGTCCTCCCCCCTGGTCGACCCCGCCGGGCCGGTCCTGGATTTAAGCTATCAGTACGCGATCAATCATCATTCTTTCAATCGAACCCAGGCCGAGCAGATCGGCTTCTCGCTGTTCGTCCTGCTGTTCGCCCTGTCCGGGTCGATCCTCGGCGGCCACCTGTCCCGGCGGCTCGACGCGACCTCTCCTCCCGGCCCGCGGTAGCCCATCGTGCTTGACGTCCTGCAACTGATCCCCACGCTCGACCGCTCGGGCGCCGAGAAGCAGATGGTCCTGCTGGCCGGGGGACTCCCGCGCGACCGGTTCCGGGTCGAGGTCGCGGCCCTGACCCGGCTCGGGCCGCTGGCGGCCGACCTGGCGACGCTGGGCGTCCCCGTCACCCCGATCGGGAAGCGGCACAAGGTCGACCCCCTGGCCCTGGGCCGGCTGACCCGGTTCCTCAAGGCGCGGCGGTTCGACGTCGTCCAGACCTGGATCTACGCGGCCGACACTTATGGGAGGGTCGCCGCGCGCCGGGCCCGGGTCCCGGTGGTGGTCACGGCCGAGATGGCGGTCGACCTCTGGAAGGGACGGTCCGAGCTGGCCGTCGACCGGTTCCTGGCCCGGTGGACCGACCGGGTGGTGGGCAACTCCGACGCGGTGGTCGAGTTTTATCGGAAGGTGGGGATCCCGGCCGAAAAGCTGGCCATGATCCCCTCGGGGATCGGCGACGAGGAGCCCCCCATCGTCGACCCCGCCGAGGTCCGGGCCGGGCTCGGACTGCCGCGGGACTCGCCCCTGATCCTGTTCGCGGGCCGGCTGGTCGAGCAGAAGGGCGTTGAATATCTGATCGCGGCGCTGGACCTGCTCCAGCACGTCCAGCCCGACCTCCGCGCCCTGATCGTCGGCGAGGGGCCGCTCCGGGGGAGGCTGGAGGCGACGGCCCGGGCTTTCCGGCTGTTCGACGACCGCCGGGTGACGTTCCTCGGCCACCGCGACGACGTCCCCCGGCTCCTGGCGGCCTCCGACCTCCTGGTCCTCCCCAGCCTTTATGAAGGGCTCCCCAACGTCGTCCTGGAGGCGATGCGGTTTCGCAAGCCGGTCGTCGCCACCGCCGCGCCGGGGACGACCGAGGCTGTCGACGACGGCCGGACCGGCGTCCTCGTCCCGACCCGAGACCCCGTCGCGCTGGCCCGGGCGATCCGCGACCTGGTCCGCGACCCGCCCCGGGCCCGGGCGATGGGCGAGGCCGGCCGGGCCCGGGTCGAGGCCGAGTTCGGCGCCGGCCTGATGGTCGGGCGGTTCGCCGCCCTCTACGAGCAACTGGCCAGGGAGAAGGGGCTCTGCTAGGCTGGAGTTGCCCCGGATCCATCGGCGAACTTGCGAGGTGTCCCCAGTATGTGCGGGATCTGCGGAGCGGCCTGGACCGACCCCGCCCGGGCCCTCGGCGATGACGCCCTGGCGGCGATGGTCGCCCGGCTGGAGCATCGGGGGCCCGACGACTCGGGGACCCGCCGCGACGACCACGCCGCGCTCGGCTTCCGCCGGCTCTCGATCGTCGACCTCCCCGGCGGCCATCAGCCGATGTCCAACGAGGACGGGACGATCTGGACCGTCTTCAACGGCGAGATCTACAACTTCCCCGCCCTCCGCCGCCGCCTCGAAGCCCGGGGCCACACCCTCCGGGCCTCCGGCGATACCGAGGTCCTGGTCCACCTCTACGAGGACGAAGGCCCGGGGATGTTCGCCCTCCTCCGGGGGATGTTCGCCCTGGCGATCTGGGACGCACCGCGCCGGAGGCTCGTCCTGGGCCGCGATCGCCTGGGCCAGAAGCCGATGGTCTACCGCCTGGACGCCGGCCGGATCGCCTTCGCCAGCGAGCTGAAATCCCTCCTCTCCTTGCCCGAGGCCGACGTCCCCCGCCGAATCGACCCCCTGGCCCTCGACCGATACCTGACGTACGGATACGTCCCCCACCCCTCGACGATCCTCGAAGGGGTGTATAAACTCCCGCCCGCCCATTACGCGGTCTGGCAGGAGGGCCGCCTGGAACTGGGCCGGTACTGGGATCCCGACTGGTCCGCCGAGGTGGATCGGCCCCCCGCCGAGGACGCCGACCGGCTCCGGTCCGCGCTCGACGAGGCGGTCCGCGAGCAGATGGTCGCCGACGTCCCGCTGGGGGCATTCCTCTCCGGCGGGGTCGACTCCACGATCGTCGTCGGCCTGATGCAACGGGCGTCCGACCGGCCGGTGAAGACCTTCTCGATCGGGTTCGGCGACCCCGCCTTCGACGAGAGCCGGTACGCGGAGATGGCCGCCCGGTCCATCGGCACCGAGCATCACGCCTTCGTCGTCGAGCCCCGGGCCTGGGAGACCCTCCCCGCCCTGGCCGGCCAGTTCGACGAGCCGTTCGCCGATAGCTCGGCGCTGCCCACCTGGTACGTCGCCCGCGAGACCCGCCGGCACGTCACCGTGGCCCTGACCGGCGACGCCGGCGACGAGCTGTTCGCGGGCTACGACCGGTATCGGGCCGTCGCCCTGGCCGCCTGGCTCGACCGGCTCCCGCCGGGCCCCCGCGCCTTCCTGGGCGGCCCGTTTGCCCGGGCGATGCCGGCCTCGACCCGGGCCAAGACCCGACTCCGCCAGGTCCGGCGGATGCTCGAAGGGATCGGCAAGTCGCCCGAGGCCCGATACCTCCGCTGGGTCAACCTGTTCGACGAGCCCGCCCGGGCGTCGTTGTATTCCGACGACTTCCTCGACCTCCTCGCCCGGTCCGCCGCTCGACTCCCCGCCGAGGCCGACCCGGCCTCCGTCCTGGCCCGGGCCTTCGACGCCGCCCCGGGCCGCGACCCGGTGACCCGCGCCACCATCGTCGACCTGCTCACGTACCTGCCCGGCGACCTCCTCGTCAAGGTCGACCTGGCCAGCATGGGCCACTCCCTGGAATGCCGGAGCCCGTTCCTCGACCACCGGGTCGTCGAGCTGGCCCTGGCGATGCCCGCCCGCCGCAAGCTCCGCCTCCGGGGCGGCCGATCCAAGGTCATCCTCAAGCAAGCCTTCGCCGACCTCCTCCCACCTGCCATCCGCAACCGGCCCAAGATGGGATTCGGCGTCCCGATCGACCGATGGTTCCGGGGCGAGTTGAAGGACGAACTCCGGGCCGTCCTCCTCGACCCCGCGACCCTCGATCGCAACCTGTTCCGCCCCGAAGCCGTGGAATCCCTGGTCGACGACCATGTCCAGGGCCGATCCGACAACGCCTATCGCCTCTGGGCCCTCCTGATGCTCGAACTCTGGTTTCGCCACCACTTCGACACCTGACCCGCCCGGGGACGGGCCCCCCATCGGGACGCGGCCGACCGCCCGGCTTGCTACGGGCCCCGATGGATCCGAGGCGATCGAGGGACGGAGCCCCCTTGTGGGAGGCCTCGGGGCCCGCTAGTTTGCTCCCAGCCGGGGCCATCGCAAACCCTCCTCGACCGGCCCCGGACGCTCACCACGCCCCTTTCGACCCAGGAGAACCCGATGCGCATCCGAAGCCTCGCAATCGCCGCGATGGCGGCCGGCGCCGTCGTCGCTTCCGCGACGATGGCCACCCTCGCCCAGGGGCCCGCGATGAAGATGGAAGGGGAGCCGACCCGGGCTGTCGCCGTCCTCATCCCCACCAAGGACAGCAAGGCCGCCGGCACCATCACCTTCTCGAAGGCCGACAAGGGGACCCGGATCCAGGCCGAGGTCACCGGCCTGGCGCCGGGCAAGCACGGCTTCCACATCCACGAGTTCGGCGACGCCAGTTCGCCCGACGGCAAGGCCGCCGGCGGCCACTTCAACCCCCGGGGGAAGGCCCACGGCGACCCCTCCAAGGCCGGCCCTCGTCACCTCGGCGACCTCGGCAACCTCGTCGCCGACGAGTCGGGCAAGGCCACCTATGACCTGATCGACCCCGACCTCCCCCTGACCGGACCCACGGCGATCATCGGCCACGGCGTCGTCGTCCACGAGAAAGCCGACGACTTCGGCCAGCCTGTCGGCAACGCCGGCGGTCGCGTTGCCGTCGGCGTCATCGGCGTCGCCAAGGGGATGTGAGGTCGGGCTCCGAAATGTCGCAAGCCCATGCCGGGCTCGCCCTTATGTCTCCCTCACCCGAAGGCGGGGGGGAATTGGATGAGCAGACGCGACCAGGAATTGCAACCGATGGGGGCCGTGGGGCGGGCGGGGGCCCGCCGCACGGCCTTCGCCATTCCACGTTCGGCACGGTCGAGCGTATAGGGCCGAACCTGCCAAGAAACCGGGCGTCCGTCGGCAAGATTGCACAACGGAAGATTGACATCAGCTCGTCCGCTGCCTTAGGATTGGCGGCTCGTGCCGAAGGCATACGCATCATTGGGACGGCCGGGGAGCCGATCAAGGGTGGCCAACAAGCCCTGGGGTGGACGATTTGGCGAGAAGACGGACCGTCGCGTGGAAGAGTTCAGTGAGTCGATCTCCTTCGACCGCCGCCTCTTCGAGCACGACATCCGGGGTTCGATCGCACACGCCCAGATGCTCGCCACTATCGGATTGCTTAGTGCGGACGAATGCCAACAAATTGTGCGAGGTTTGACCGATATCCGGGCCGAGATTGAGGCGGGCACCTTCCCGTTCGTCCTCGAACGCGAAGACATTCACATGCACGTCGAGGCGGCGCTGATCGATCGCCTCGGCGATGTCGGCCGGAAGCTCCACACGGCCCGGAGCCGGAACGACCAGGTCGCAACCGACGTGAAGCTCTGGGCCCGAGACGCCCTGGACCGGGTCGACGCCCGACTCGTGGCCTTGCAGCGCGCGTTCGTCGGCGCGGCCGATCGTCATCGCGGCCTGATCCTGCCCGGGTACACCCACCTCCAGCGGGCCCAGCCGGTCCTGGCGGCGCATTACTTCCTGGCCTTCGTGGAGAAGCTCGCCCGCGACCGCGACCGGCTGGCCGACTGCCGGAGGCGGCTCAATGTCCTCCCGCTGGGCGCCGCGGCCCTGGCCGGGACGACCCTGCCGATCGACCGCGACCACGTCGCCCGGGCGCTCGGGTTCGACGGCGTGACCGCCAACAGCCTGGACACGTCCAGCGACCGCGACTTTGCCCTGGAATCGGCCTTCGTCCTGACCCTGATCGCCGAGCACCTCTCGGGATGGGCCGAGGAGTGGGTCCTCTGGTCGACCCAGGAGTTCTCGTTCCTGGCGCTGCCGGACGCCCTCTGCACCGGCAGCAGCATCATGCCCCAGAAGAAGAACCCCGACGTCCTGGAGCTGATCCGGGGCCGGACCGCCCGGGTGGTCGGGGCCTTGACGACCCTCCTGGTCCTGATCAAGGGGCTCCCCCTGGCGTACAATCGCGACCTCCAGGAGGACAAGGAGCCGCTCTTCGACGCCTTCGATACCGTGGATGCGTGCCTCGACCTGGCCGCCGTGGTCGTCGACGGCGCCACCCTCCGCGCCGACCGGATCGCCGCCCGGCTCGACGAGGGGTTCCTGGACGCCACGACGTTGATGGAATACCTCATCAAGCAGGGCGTCCCCCAGCGGACCGGCCACGAGATCGTCGGCCACCTGGTCGGCCTCTGCGAGTCCCGATCCTGCCGCCTGGCCGACCTTTCCACCGAGGAGTTGACAAAAGCCCACCCCACGCTCGACGCGGGCGTCAAAGACGCCCTGGGGGTCGCCAACGCCGTCAAGGCGTTCCGGTCCTACGGGTCGACCGCCCCGGCGGAGGTCGAGAAGCAACTGGCACGGTGGAAGGGGATCCTCAACAAGGATTGAAGGATTGATGACATGAAGTTTACCGTCACCCTCGATCGGGACGAGGATGGTTGCTGGGTCGTGGAATGCCCGTCAATCCCCGGTTGTATCAGCCAGGGGGACACCAGAGATGAGGCGATCGAGAACATCAGGGATGCCATCAAGCTCTGCCTCGAAGTCCGGGCAGAGCATGGCATGCCCTTGACTGTCGAGACGTGTCAAGTCGAGGTCACGGTCTGATGCCTCCGGTCCCCGCGATGAGCGGACGGGACGTGGTCAAGACGTTCCAATCGCTCGGGTGGCATGTCGCCCGGCAGAGCGGAAGCCATATTGCGATGGAGAAGGCAGGTCAGGTCGCCACCCGTTCCGTCCCCGACCGCAGAGAGGTCCGGAAAGGCACCCTCAGGGGCTTGATCCGTGCAGCAAACCTGACAGTCGCCGAGTTTATTGCCGCCACATGACACGGAATGAGCCGTTCAACATCCGACGACCGAGCACCGATTTTCATGGACCACTTCCACTACCGAGACGGTCACCTGTACTGCGAGGACCTGGCGGTCTCCGCCCTGGCCGACCGGTTCGGCACGCCGCTCTACGTCTACAGCAAGGCGGCGTTCGTGGGCCAGCTCCGGGCGATCCAGGCGGCGTTCGCCGAGGTCGACCCGCTGGTCTGCTACGCGATCAAGGCGAACTCGAACCTGTCGATCCTCCGGGTGATGGCCGAGCACGGGAGCGGGTTCGACGTGGTCTCGGGGGGCGAGCTGTACCGCGTCCGGGTCGCGGGGGGCTCCCCGGCCCGGACGGTGTTCGCCGGGGTGGGCAAGACCGACGACGAGATCGCGGACGCCTTGAAGGCGGGCGTCCTGATGTTCAACGTCGAGAGCGAGGCCGAACTGGGGGCGATCGCCCGGGTTGCGGAGTCGGTCGGCAGGGTGGCGCCGGTGGCGCTCCGGGTCAACCCGGACGTCGACCCGAAGACGCACAAGTACATCTCGACCGGGAAGAAGGAGTCGAAGTTCGGCATGGACGTCGACCGGTCGCTGGCCCTGGCCGCGCGGTCGACGGGGTTGAAATCGGTCACGATGATCGGCGTGCACATGCACATTGGCTCGCAGATCACGACCGTCGAGCCCCACGCGGGCGCGGCGGCCAAGGCAGTGGAGGTCATCGCCCGGCTCCGCGAGATGGGCCACCCGATCTCCTGGTTTAACATGGGCGGGGGATTCGGGATCGGTTATCGGGGTCCCGAGGCGAGGTCGATCGCGGAGTTCGCCCGGGCGGTGATCCCGGCGATCAGGGCGACCGGATGCCGGCTGGCGATGGAGCCGGGGCGGGTGATCGCCGGGAACTCCGGCATCCTGGTCAGCCGTGTGATATATACCAAGCAGTCGGGCGAGAAGCGGTTCCTGATCCAGGACGCCGCCATGAACGACCTGATCCGCCCGGCGCTCTACGAGTCGTTCCATCGGATCTGGCCGGTCGACGTCCCGGCGGGACTGCCGGCGCCGCCCGATGACTTCGAGGCGGCGATCGGCGGGACCGAGCCCTGGGACGTCGTCGGGCCGGTCTGCGAGAGCGGCGACTTCCTGGCCAAGGACCGCCCGCTGCCGGAGCTCGGCCGGGGGGCCCTGCTGGCCACGTTCTCGGCGGGCGCCTACGGGATGGTGATGGCTTCCAACTATAACACCCGCCCCCGGGCCGCCGAGATCCTGGTCGACGGATCAGGTGCCCTGGTGGCCCGTCGCCGCGAGACGCTGGATGACCTGATCGCACAGGAGAGGGACGCCCTGGAGGGCGCCGCCAGGCAGGGATGATCCGGACCGAATGATCCCGTCCCCAATTGGCCCCGCGCCAGGTGGTCGTCGCATGTTGAGCCGATCCCGATCGTCCCGGACCCTCGGAATGGCCGTCGCGCTGGCCGTCGTCCCGCTCGCCGTCGGCCTCGTCGGCCAGGCCCGCGCCCAGGTCCCCGCCCGCGACGCTTTCTCCCGCGAGCCGAGGACTCCGATGGAGTCCTGGGAGGTCGCCAGCTACCTGATCCGGATCGGCCAGCCGGGCCAGGCCGCGTCCTACATCAAACGGTTCCTCGACGCCAACCCCGACGACGCCACCCTCCTCGAAGTCCGCGACACCTACGGGACCGGGACGATCCTCCGCCTGTCGGACTACCCCGAGACCCGGCCCTTTGCCAGGCCCATGGCCGACCGGCTGGCCGGGGCCTCGGTCCGGACCGCCACCGACCCCTCCCGGATGGACCGGTTCATCTCCGGGCTGTCGAAGACCCGCGAGGAGCAGGAATACGCCATCGAGCGGCTTCGCGAGGCGGGCCCGTACGCCGTCCCGCCCCTGATCCGGACCTTGACCCAGGCCGGGCTCGACGCCGACGCCCGAACGCCGATCGCCGAGAACCTCGGCAAGCTCGACGGCCGGGCCGTCCCCGCGTTGATTGCGAGCCTTGACAGCCCCGACCCCAAGCTCGTCGGCGACGTCGCCCGAGCCCTGGGCCGGATCGGCGACGCCCGGGCAATCCCCGAGCTGACCTTCCTGGCCGCCCGCCGCCCGGAGTCCGCAGCAAAGCCCCTGATTCTCCAGGCGATCCGCGAGCTTACCGGGCGTGACTTCGCCTCGCAGGCCCGTTCGCCCGTCCGGGTCCTCTCCGACGAGGCCCGGAAATATCACCTCCACGCCTACCGGTTCCCCGGCGACCCGATCATCGTCTGGCTCTGGGACCGCGGGGCGAACGTCCCGGCGCCCGCGACCGCCGCGGTCCGCGACGCCGAGGGCGTCCTCGGGCTCCGGGCGGCCCGCGAGGCCCTGGAAGTCGACTCGACCGACGTGGAGGCCCAGGTCAACCTCGTCGGCCTGGCGTTCGACCACGACCCGACCGGTTCGTCGGCCATGGCCCTGGCGGCCGGCCCCGACATCCTCGGCCGGGTGGTCCGGCGGGCGATCGCCGATGGCCGCCCCGAGATCGCCGCCCCGGCCGTCGGGCTCCTCGGCCGGATCGTCAACCGCGACGACCTGCTCACCGTCGGTCTTAACCCGATCGTCGAGGCGCTCTCGGCGGCCGACCGCCGGGTCCAGCTCGCCGCCGCCGAGGCCCTGGTCCGGCTCGACCCGAGGCGGCCGTTCGTCGGCTCCAGCCGGGTTGTCCCGGTCCTCGCCCGGTTCGCGGCCAATCGGCCGACCGCCCGGGCCGTGGTGGTCGACGGCAACATCGAACGGGGGGGGTCGGTCGCCGGGTTCCTCCGAGGGCTCGGCTACGATGCCCAGGTCGCACCGACCGGCGCCCGGGGGTTCGAGATCGCCGCCGGTTCGGCCGACGTCGAGTTGATCGTGGTCGACCCGAACTTCATCGACGACCCCTGGCGCCTGCCCGACTTGCTGGGGAACCTCAAGGCCGACGGCAGGACCGCGGGGATCCCGGTCCTCCTGGTCGGCCCGCTCGCCCTCCGGGACCGTCTCGGTCCCGCCCTGGAGAGCTTCCCCACCGCCCGGTTCCTGGTCACGCCGTCCGAGACCACGCTCCTGAAGTCGCAGATCGACCGGGCCCTTGCCTCGCTCGGCGTCCGGCCGCTGTCCGATCCGGAGCGGGTTGCCTCGGCCCGACGGGCCTTGGGCCTCCTGGCGGAGATTGCCCGACGTCCCGGGAGCCCGTTCGAGGCCGACCTTGCGGCCGCCGAGCCGGCCCTCTCCCTCGCCCTGAACGGCCCGTCCGCGACGGCGGAGGCGGCCACTGTGCTCGGCGACGTCCCCGGTGCCGACGCCCAGCGGAGTTTGGCCGATGCGGTCCTCGACGCCGGGAGGGCCATGCCCCTCCGCCTCCTCGCCGCCGAGCAGCTCGCCCGGAATGTCCGCCGGTTCGGCCCCAAGCTCGTCGACGACCAGGAACGCCGCCTGAGCTTCGGCCTCTCCGAGGAGGCCGATCCGGCCCTCCGCGACGCCCTGGCCGCGGTGGTCGGCACCCTCAAGCCCGGCCCCGACGCTTCAGGCTCCCGCCTTCAGACCTACCGCGCCTCGTCCCCTTCCCCCTGACGACGGGGGCCCCACCGATCCGATCAAGGATGTCCCGCCGATGGCCACGCCAATCGATCGCCCCCCGACCCGACACGGCGACGACCTCGCCTTGCCGGGCGTCATCGGCGCGAGCGCCCCGATCCGCGAGGTTGCCCGGACCACCCGCCAGGTCGCGCCGGCCCGGGCGTGTGTCCTGATCGTCGGCGAGACCGGAGCCGGCAAGGAGCTGGTCGCGCGGGCCATCCACGACCTCAGCCCCCGCCACACCGGCCCCTACATCCGGGTCAATTGCGGGGCCCTGACCGAGAGCCTCCTGGAGAGCGAGCTGTTCGGGCACGTCAAGGGGTCGTTCACCGGCGCCGTCGACAACCGGACCGGACGATTCGAGGCGGCGCACACCGGGACCATCTTCCTCGACGAGATCAACAGCACCTCGCCCAAGCTCCAGGTCAAGCTGCTCCGGGTCTTGCAGGAGGGGGAGTTCGAGCGGGTCGGCGACACCCGGACCAACAAGGTCGACACGCGGATCGTCGCCGCCACCAACCGCGACCTGCTCGACGAGATCGACGCCGGCCGGTTCCGCGAGGACCTGTATTATCGGCTCAACGTGGTCCCGATCTACCTGCCCCCCCTCCGCGAGCGCCGCGAGGACATCCCGCTCCTGGTCGACTTCTTCCTGAAGCGGTACGGAGAGCAGAACCGGCGTGAGGTCCGCCGCGTCCACCCCGAGGCGATGCGGCTCCTCCGCGAGCACGACTGGCCGGGCAACATCCGCGAGCTGCAGAACTACGTCGAGCGCGCCGTGGTCCTGGGCGACGGGCCCGAACTCCTGCCCGAGCACCTGCCGCCGCAGCTCCGGGGCGAGTCCCCGCCCCGTCCGATCCGGTCCCGGGGCGGCGACCTCGGAGCCCTGACCGCGGAGCTGGTCCGGCAGGGGATCCGGGCCGCCGGCCCCCAGGCCAACGACCTCCACGAGAAGATCGTCGGTCAGGTCGAGCGTGAGCTGATCCTCCAGGTCCTCGCCGCCTGCGAGCGGATCCAGATCAAGGCCGCCGCCCGACTCGGGATCAATCGCAACACCCTCCACAAGAAGCTCGGCGACTACCGGATCGACGAGGCCACGCCGACCAACGGCACCCCGCCCGAGCCGGACGACGAGTGAGCCGGCCCGAAGCGCGATGATGGAGAGGGGCATCGGGATGGCACACGCTGCGAGCGTGGCCGTGGGTTCGATTTGCTGCGGCGACCTCACGAGTCGCGGGTGGGCGTGACACAACTGCCACGCCTACCGCCGGCGGCATGCTTTTTGCTTATATTTAAACGGGTGGTGAGCCCCGATCTTGTCCCTCACCCCGGCCCGCCCCGAATAATAAGGGACGAGGACTTGCGAAAAACTGTGTGAGCATGCATGATCGAAATTGAGCATCGGGGGCCGCATTCCCCGGCATGAACCATGCAATCATCTCTCCACCCCGCCGGCCTTTTCTATCGAGGTCTTACCATGAGGACACGTCGTCGAGGCTTCACGCTCATCGAGCTGCTGGTGGTGATCTCGATCATCGCCGTGCTGATCGCCCTGCTGCTGCCCGCCGTGCAGTCGGCCCGCGAGTCGGCCCGGCGGTCGCAATGCTTCAATAACCTCAAGCAACTCGGCCTGGCCGTCCACAATTATTCGACCACGTCGAATGCGATCCCGGCGATGTGCATGTACCCGGGCGGACAGGCGAGCATCAGCGCCGGGTTCGGCCCCCCCTGGACGATCGCGATCCTGGCGCACATCGAGCAGGCGCCCCTGTTTGCGGCCTACAACTTCGGTACTTCAACGACCGGCGCGGATAATACGACGGTCACCTACAACCAGATTGCCACGTTCCTCTGTCCCTCGGAGAGCGAGGTCACTCGCCCCAGCCAGTACGCGACGAGCCACTACGTCGGCAATTATGGCGGCCCGGGCCAGATCCAGGTCTATTCCGGGACGATCGTCCCGGTCGGTGACCCGTACACGGCCCAGAAGAAACCGCCGGTGGGGAAGCCCGGCCCGGTCAATATCGAGTCGATCCGCGACGGTACCTCCAGCACCGCGCTGTTCAGTGAGCGGCTCTACAGTCTTCCATCAAACCCGCCCGTCAACCCCGGCACGCCCGACGCCAAGCGGGGAATATTCACCGTGACCCCGACCGGCAGCAGCGGCTTGAACTCCGGCGCCGCCGGCGCCCTGGCGTTGGTCGCGGCTTGCAAGAATCTCCCGGCTTCGCAGGCCTCGAACAACAACTCCGCGGGCCTCGGCTACTCCTCGTCCTACTCCCATCCCTTTTATCTCACGACGGTGAGTTACAACCACGTCGGTGGCCCCAACAGCATTCCTTGCGATAACTCCACCGATGCCTACACCATCGGCCCCATCGGCCCGATGGGTTCGCTCCCGGCAACGAGCAACCATCCCGGCGGCGTCACCCTGGGGATGGCCGATGGCTCGGTCCGGTTCGTCCGGGATGGGGTCGAACTCAAGGTCTGGTGGGGCCTGGGCACCCGCAACGGCCGCGAGGTCATCAGCAGCGATGCCTATTGAGCCAACCGGTGGCCCCGGCCGCTCGGGGAGTTGCGGTTGGCCGGTCCCGGCCAGCCGCCGCCCTCGTCGAGTGCCAGCACGCATCTCCAACTTCCCAGCGAAGAACCCATCCATGCAACTTCGGATCGCCCTGCTTGCCGGCCTGTTCTTGTCGGCCACACTGATCGGCTGCGGGGGGACCAACATCCCCACTCCTCCGGCCAACGCCAAGGGCGGCGCACCCTCGAACGCCGACGCTGCCGCCAAGTTGGACGCCAAGATCGCCGCGGAAGCCAAGGCGAAGAAGAAGTGACGCTCATCGTCGCGGCGATGCCAAATCGGGCGGGCCGCGCCATGGAACCTTACGCCAAGATCGAGTAATCCAACGCCGAGCGGCCTCCATTCGAGGGCAAAGGGGTCGGGTCTACCAGAATCGGGCCTCCGCGTACCGGCTGGCGACCTCGCCGAGGATCGCGGGCCACTGGGCGGGGACGGGCTCGACCCGGGACCGGATCTTGTGGAGGTCGGGGATCCCGATCACGCCGTCATCCTCGCGGGTGACCTGCTCGACGTGCTCGAAGTTGTGTGCGAAGGGGGGCTCGCCCAGGAAGCCGTAGATCCCACGGATCACCTCCGCGGGCGATCGGGTCAGGTCCTCGAAGGGAACGAAGTGCATCCGGCCGCGGAACCCCCGGACGATGGCGTCCCGGATCCGGTGGTAGGCGATCCCGACCGGCTGGTCCGGTCGCATCCAGACGTTGCATCGGCCCTCGACGGACTGGAATTCGGCGTAGTACGCGGCCTCCTGGGAGATCTGCCGGGTAGCGGCTGAGGCGCGCCAGAGCTTCTCGAAGCTGGCGAGGACGTCGCGGAGGTCGCGGACCGGCACGAGCACGCGGGCCTGGCGACCGATCAGGCGTTCGGCCATCTCCAGGTGCGCCAGCCAGCTCCGCGACTTGTCGAAGACGACCGGTCGCGGGTCGCCGGCGTGGTACGCCTCGAACATGGCGACCAGGACCCGGACCTTGGCGGCCTCGGACTCGTCGCGGTCGACGGCCGCCCGGAACTCGACGACGTGGTCCCACTGGTTCCGGACGGCGAAGAGAATTTCGAGGATTCCGCTGGTCGCCGTGGCCTGGAACCGCGGGTTCTGCGCCAGGATGTTGGCCAGGAGCGTGGACCCGCTCCGGGGGAGGCCGGAGATGAAGTGGATGGTCCTGCGGTCGGGCATCGGTCGGGGCCCCGGGGCTCGATGGGAGATGCGGTCGACCATCCTCGATGCCGGCGGCTCAGGCCCGGAGGGCGGCGGTCGGTTCGGGCACGACCCGGCCGATCCCGTGGTAGGTGATCCCCAGTTCGGCCATCTGGGCGGGGTCGTAGAGGTTCCGGCCGTCGAAGATGACGGGGTTGCGGAGCAGTCGGAGCATCACATCGAAGTCGGGGTTGCGGAACTCGTTCCACTCGGTGACGATCGCCAGGGCGTCGGCCTGCTCCAGGGCCCCGTAGGGCCGGTCGCAATAGATGAGGCGGTCGCCGTAGATCTCCCGGACGTTGGCCAGGGCCTCGGGGTCGTGGACCCGGACCGAGATCCCGGCGGCCAGGAGCTGGTCGATCAGGACGAGCGAGGGGGCCTCGCGGATGTCGTCGGTCCGGGGCTTGAAGGCCAGGCCCCAGACGGCGACCGTCTTGCCCGCGGCTGCGCCGTCGAAGTGGCCGAGGATCTTGCGGGCCAGGACGTCCTTCTGGGCGTCGTTGACGGCGTCGACGGCCTCCATCATCCGGGCGGGGGCGCCCATGGACCGGGCCATGTGGATCACGGCCCGGATGTCCTTGGGGAAGCACGACCCGCCGTAGCCGACGCCGGGGAACAGGAAGCTGAAGCCGATCCGCTGGTCGTGGCCGATCCCCCGGCGGACGTCGTTGATGTCGGCGTGGTATCGCTCGCAGAGATTGGCCATCTCGTTGATGAAGCTGATCTTGGTCGCCAGCAGGCAGTTGGCGACATACTTGGTCATCTCGGCGCTCTCGGGCTCCATCGACAGGAACGGCCGCTCGGTCCGGAGGAACGGCCGGTAGAGGTCGTGGAGCTGCTCGATCACCTCGGGACGGCGGGCGCCGACGACGACGCGGTCGGGCTTGTTGAAGTCGTCGATCGCGGCGCCTTCCTTGAGGAACTCCGGGTTGCTGGCCACGTCGAAGGGGACGTCGGTGATCTCGGCCATCCGCCGGGTCAACTCGGCGTTGGTCCCGACCGGGACGGTGCTCTTGATGATGATCGTCTTGGGCCCGTGGAGGTTGGCGGCGATCTCGCGGCCGACGGCCCAGATCCCCTCCAGGTTGGCGCCGCCGTCCTCGCCCTGCGGGGTCCCGACGGCGATGAAGACCAGCTCGGCCTCGGCGATCCCCGAGGGGAGGTCGGTGGTGAACGTCAGCCGCCCGTCGCGGGCGTTCCGGTGGACCAGCTCGGCCAGGCCGGGCTCGTAGATGGGGATCTTGCCGCCCCGGAGCATGTCGACCTTGGCCGCGACCTTGTCGATGCAGACGACGTCGTTGCCGCTCTCGGCCAGGCAGGTGCCGGTGACCAATCCCACGTAGCCCGTTCCGACGACGGCGATTTTCACGGGTGTCTTCCCTCGACGTGTGGGCCCGGCCGGGCCTTCCTTCTCCGACGCGGCCCCGGGCGTCCCGATCCCGCTCCGCTCCCGGGGAGTTTAGAACATGGAGCCCCGGGGGGGAAGCCCAGCCGCGCAGGACTCACCCCCGCAAGCCTCGGGACTTCGGACTCAGGGCTCAGGACTCGGGTCCGCTCCTGCGTCACCGCGTCCAGGTGAAGCCGCGTCGTTCTACGGTAACACTTGACCGTACCCTGATGTTGAGCGGCGAGGTGGAAACACCTTCGTTTTTGCGTGCCAGTGGTCAATCCGTGCGGCCCGTCACGCCGCAACACTCCGCTGACCTTTTCGGCGATCTCGGCAACACTCGGCGGGCGCTCGCGGAGCAGTTCGGTGAAGATCGCCCGGACCTGGCAGACCATAATCGCCGGGGTTTACCCCCCGATCCGCTGCCGATCCAGGATCAGGAATCACAACGCCAGCAGACTCGGAGTGACATGATGATGCCATCTCAATCATCCTCGGACCTCGTTATGGGCCAGCCCGACCTCGCCCCTGGCCTCATGGAAGACACGTTCGACCCGGTGCCGCTTCGACCTCACCGATACCAGCTCGGTCTATGGCACCCCGGCCGCCGCGTGGCTCATCGAGCAGGTCACCTCGGGCTCCGGGTCCGAGGTCCGGATCACCAGCAGTCGCTCCTCCGGCCCGATCCGACGCCCGAGCTTGGCGTGGACCCGGGCCGTCAGGACCGACCTGGGCCTCGTTACCCTGCGGCTAGGTGGCCGGGCTCGACCCCGCCGAGTGCATCGCGAAGCACGCGAGCCGGGTCGGGCGCCTGCACGTCAAGGACGTGAAGGCCGGGCCCGCCCCCTCGACCCGCTTCGGCCCGCCCGTCCCGTTAGCGGAAGTCGGCCGCGGCTCGGACGCGAATCGAGGCCGTGCATCCCGCCCCCGGGTTGTGTATCTTCCGGACTCCTCCTCGTCCTCCCCTCGCTCCCGGGGCCTCTCCCATGCCAAGAGCCATCCTCGCCGTCCTGCCGCTCCTGTTCGCCGCGTCTGCCCCCGCCCAGGAATCGAAGCAGGCCGCCCCCGCGCCGATGAACTTGACCGCCCAGCAGGACCACAAGCTCATGATGGAGGCGCTGAAGATCGATCGCCTCCGCCCGGGCGCCAACGGCATGAGCCGCGACGCGCCGAACGCCGCCAATTACGACGAGTCGAAGGTCAACGCCTTCACGCTCCCCGACCCGCTCGTCTGCAAGGACGGCACGAGGGTCACCACGCCCGAGCGGTGGTGGTCCGGGCGCCGGCCGGAGATCGTCGAGGATTTCGACCGCGAGGTCTACGGCCGCGTGCCCAAGGACGTGCCCAAGGTGACCTGGCAGGTCGTTGAGACGAAGGAGGAGATGGTCGGCGAAATCCCGGCCATCACGAAGAAGCTGGTCGGCCATGTCGACAACGCGAAGTGCCCGGAGATCAAGGTGGACATCCAGCTCACCCTGACCACTCCGGCCGGGGCCAAGGGGCCGGTTCCGGTGATGATGGAGTTCGGCTTCGCGTTCGGCGGCCCTCGTCCGGGCGGACCTCCCGGCAAGGCGGTCGCGACGAAGGCGGGCGACGCCTCGCAGGCGAAGGCCACGCCCAGGGCCGGGCCCCCGGGAGGATCCGGCGGGGTCGGCCCGGCCTGGCAGCAGCAACTCCTGGCCAGGGGCTGGGGCTTCGCGATCATCGTCCCCAACAGCATTCAGGCCGACAACGGCGCGGGGCTCACCAAGGGGATCATCGGCCTGTGCAACAAGGGCCAGCCCCGCAAGCCCGAGGACTGGGGCGCGCTGCGGGCCTGGGCCTGGGGCGCGAGCCGTGCCCTCGATTACTTCGAAGCCGACCCGGCCGTCGACGCCAGGCAGGTCGGGATCGAGGGCCTGTCGCGGTACGGCAAGGCGGCGCTGGTCGCCATGGCCTACGACGCGCGGTTCGCCATCGGCTTCATCGGCTCCTCGGGCGAGGGGGGCGCGAAGCTGCACCGCCGCAACTTCGGCGAGCTCGTCGAGAACCTCACCAGCTCGGGCGAGTTCCACTGGATGGCCGGGAACTTCCTGAAGTACGGAGGCCCGCTGACGCCGGGCGACCTGCCCGTGGACGCCCACGAGTTGATCGCCCTGTGCGCGCCGCGGCCCACCTTCATCAGCTACGGGGCCTCGTCGGGGCCGGGGGCCGAGGGCCAGTGGGTCGACCAGCGCGGCAGCTTCCAGGCGGCCGTGGCGGCCGGGCCGGTCTTCAAGCTGCTGGGGAAGAAGGACCTCGGCACGTCGGAGTTCCCCGCGGTGGAGTCCGGCATCACCGACGGCGAGCTGGCCTTCCGCCAGCACAAGGGCGGCCACACCACCGGCCCGAACTGGCCCACGTTCCTGGCCTTTGCCGACCGCTACATCAAGGCCAGGGACCTCCCCCGATGACGTCGAGGATGGAATCCGCGCCCGCCTCAACGCCCTCGACCGGTGATCTTCGTCGGGTCCGGTAAATTTCGCTACGGATCCCGCCGCCGATCCCTTATCAAGGGAGGCGGGGATCGGAACTCGAACCGTCGCGGAGCTCTCGCCCATGGCCGGAACCGATCGATGCCCCGACTGCGGATCGGCCCGGGCCGCAGGGACGCCCGCCGGACTCTGCTCGAAGTGCCTGCTCGGGAGCGTCCTCGACGCCGAAACGCCACCGCCCGCCGGGGAGACCACCGCCGGCGTCCTGGAGACCCTGGCCGTCACCGCCGGACCGATCCCGCGAGTCCTGCTCCGCGACACCGACCCCAGCCACGCCCCGGGGCCCGTCCTCCGGCCCTGCTCCACCGAGACGGCCGACCGCGCCGGCCGGATCCAGCTCCTCGGCGAGATCGCCCGCGGCGGCATGGGCGCCGTCCTCAAGGGCCGCGACAACGACCTGGGCCGCGACCTGGCCGTCAAGGTCCTCCTGGAACGCCACGGCGACAACCCCGAGCTGCTCCGCCGGTTCGTCGAGGAGGCCCAGATCGCCGGCCAGTTGCAGCACCCCGGCGTGGTCCCCGTCTACGAGCTGGGGACCTTCGCCGACCGCCGGCCCTATTTCGCCATGAAGCTGGTCAAGGGGCGGACCCTGGCCGAGGTCCTGTCCGACCGGCCCGACCCCTCGGCCGACCGCCCCCGGCTCCTGTCGATCTTCCTCGACGTCGCCCAGACGATGGCCTACGCCCACGCCCGGGGCGTGATCCACCGCGACCTCAAGCCGTCCAACGTGATGGTGGGCAGCTTCGGCGAGGTCCAGGTGATGGACTGGGGGCTGGCCAAGGTGTTGCCCCGGGGCGGGGCGACCGACGATGCCGGGGCGGGCAAGATCCGGGCCGAGGAGACGGTCATCGCCACGGCGCGGGACGGGTCCGACCCGGAGCTGTCCCGGGCCGGCTCGGTGATGGGGACGCCGTCGTACATGGCGCCCGAGCAGGCCCGGGGCGAGTCGGTCGACGAGCGGGCCGACGTCTTCGCGATGGGCTCGATCCTGGCCGAGATCCTCACCGGCCGCCCGGCCTTCTCCGGCCGGACCTCGGGCGAGATCCAGCGCAAGGCCGCCCGGGGCGAGACGGCCGAGGCGGTGGGCCTGCTGGCGGGGTCGGGGGCCGACGCCGAGCTGGTCAGGCTGGCGGTGGACTGTCTGGCGGCCGAGCCGGCCGACCGGCCGGTTGCCGCCGGTGCGGTGGCCGACCGGGTCTCGGCCTACCTGGCCGGGGTCCAGGCGCGGGTCCAGGCCGCCGAGCGCGACCGGGCGGTGGCCCAGGCGCAGGCGGTCGAGGAGCGTCGCCGCCGCAAGCTCCAGGCCGGGCTGGCCGCCTCGGTCCTGGCCCTGGCCGCCGTGGGCGGGCTGGGCGCCGCGGCGTATCTCCAGCAGCGCCAGGCCCGGGCCGCGGCGGTGGCGCGGGCGCTGGGCGAGGCCGAGACGCTCCTGGCCCGGGCCGGCGAGCGTGCCGAGGACACGGCCCGGTGGCGCGAGGCGATGGCCGCCGTCGGTCGGGTCGACCTGGCCCAGGCGGGCGACCCGGCGGCCCGGGCCCGCCTGGCGCGGATCCGGTCCGAGGCCGAGGCCGGGCTCCGGGACGCCGAGCGCGACGCCGCGTTGCGCCGGGCCCTCGTGGAGATCCGGTCCAACCAGCAGGACGCCGGCCCGACGGGGACCGATGCCGCTTATGCCGGGGCCTTCCGGGACGCCGGGCTCGACCTCGACGCGCTGGGGGCGGCCGAGACCGCCGCGAGGCTCCGGAAGCGATCGCCGGCGGTGGTCGTCGAGCTGGCCGCCTACCTCGATCACTGGTCGGCCGTCCGGGCCCTGGCCGGCCGCACCGCCCCCGATCGGCGGAAGCCGCTGGAGGTCTCCCAATCGGCCGACGCCGACCCGTTCCGCGACCGCGTCCGGGCGCTCCTGGCCTCGGGAGACCGCAAGACCCGCGGGGCCGACCTGAAGGCCCTGACCGACGACCCGCGCTCGGGTGACCTGGCCGCGCCCACGGCCGTGCTTCTGGCCGGGGCCCTGGGCGATTCCGGCGACCCGGTGGCCCAGGTCGCCCTGCTCCGCAAGGCCGTCGCGCGGCACCCGGACGACGTCTGGGTGAATTTCGCCCTGGCCGAGGCGTCGGGCCAGCTCCGCCCGGTCCCTCGCGAGGAGGTCGTCCGCTATTACACGGCCGCCCGGGCGCTCCGCCCGGAGACGGCGCACAACCTGGCCCATGCGCTGCAAGGGATGGGACGGGGCGAGGAGGCCGAGGCGACCTTCCGCGACCTCATCGCCCGCCGGCCGGATGAGGCCCACCACCTCACCTGCTTCGGTCAACTCCTGAGGGATCGAGGCCGGGCCGATGCCGCGGCGTTCGACGCGGCGATCCTCGCCGCCCGAGAGGCCATCGCCCGACGACCGGGAGACGCCAGGGCCCGTAACGGCCTCGGCAACGCCCTGATGATTCAGGGCAAGGCGGACGAGGCGATCGCCGCGCACCGCGAGGCGATCCGGCTCCAGCCCGACCTTGCCGGGGCCCATAGCAACCTTGGTAACGCCCTGAGGGGTCAGGGCAAGGCGGACGAGGCGATCGCCGCGTACCGCGAGGCGATCCGGCTCCAGCCCGACCTTGCCGTGGCCCATAGCAACCTCGGCAACGCCCTGCTGTATCTCAAGAAGGACCCTGTGGGTGCCGAGGCCCCGTACCGCGAGGCGATCCGGCTCCAGCCCGACTATGCCCCGGCCCATAACGGCCTCGGCAACGTCCTGTTCGATCTCAAGAAGGACCCCGCGGGTGCCGAGGCCGCGTACCGCGAGGCGATCCGGCTCCACCCCGACCTTGCCGGGGCCCATTACAACCTCGGCAACGCCCTGATTGTCCAGGGCAAGGTGGACGAGGCGATCGCCGCGTTCCGCGAGGCGATCCGGCTCCAGCTCTACTTCGCCCCGGCCCATAACAACCTCGGCCACGCCCTGATGGGTCAGGGCAAGGCGGACGAGGCGATCGCCGCGTACCGCGAGTCGATCCGGCTCCAGCCCGACTTTGCCCTGGCCCATATCAACCTCGGCAACGCCCTGCTCTCTCTCAAGAAGGACCCCGCGGGTGCCGAGGCCGCGTACCGCGAGGCGATCCGCCTCGAAGGCGATCGCCCGGGCGACGCCCTCTGGGCGCTGGGGAGTCTCCTCCGCCAACTCGACCGGCACGATGAGGCCATCGCCACCTACCGCCGGGCCCGCGAGAGCGGCCGGGCCGACCCCGCCATCGTCGCCAGGGCCGACCGGGAGATCGCGGCGACCGAACGCCGCAGGGCCCTCCTCGGCCGGCTCGATGACGTCCTGAAAGAAGCCGACCGGCCCCGGGAGGCCGCCGAGCTCCTGGCCTTCGCCGGGATCGCTCACGAGCGGGGCCGGCATGCCGCCGCGGCCCGCCTCTTCGCCGAGGCGTTCGAGGCCGACCCCAACCTCGCCCAGGATCTCGGGAAGGCCGACCGCTACAACGCCGCTTGCTATGCCGCGCTGGCCGGCTCGGGCCGGGGGAAGGACGACCCGCCCCCGGACGACCCGGCCCGGGCGGGGCTGCGCCGGAGGGCCCTGGACTGGCTCCGGGCCGACCTCGCCCTCCACGCCGCCGCGATCGACGGCGGCACGCCCCGGGGACTCCAGGCCGCCGGAAGGATGTTGGCCCACTGGAAGGTCGACGCCGACCTCGCCGGGATCCGGGATCCCGCCGATCTGGCCCGGCTCCCCGAGTCCGAGCGGGACGCGTTCCGGGCCCTCTGGGCCGAGGTCGACGCGCTGCTGGACAAGGCCAGGGCGTCGCCCCCGAAACCATGAGCCCCGGCCGGAATCGCGGAAGGAGTGTGTTAGCCGATCCCATCCGGGGCGATCTTATCAGGAGGAGGGCCGTCCGGGAGATTGTCCCCCGGCCCGAACCCTGGCCCTGTCCGGGAGGCGTCGGCGATGAGGGGACCGGATGAGGCGGCGGGAATTTCTTTCGGGAGGTACGGCTCGTCCATCGGATGGGGTCCCTCGGGACGACCTCTCATCGTTCCTCCCGCAAGCGTGAAGGGGAGGAATCCGGGGCCAGCAGGGCGAAATGGCTCCCTCTCATTTTGGGAGAGAGGGGTCCCACCGCCGGACCGGGTCGCGCCCGATCTCGGAGGTCGTTGGCGATGCGACGGCCCCTCACCCCGGCCCTCTCCCACCAGGGAAGAGGGAGGCAGAGGGGACCATCACTTGCGCGGAAAGGTGATGTAAAGCCTTATGAACACTCCGTTTGGAGAGTGCTTCGGCCCCGTTTCCGGCGATTGGGTTCGTTTTGGAAGGGAGTTCGACCGACCGGCCGACGATTGGGTTCGTCTTGGAAAGGAGCCCGAACGACGGGCGAGTAATTGGGTTCGTCCTGGAGGGCCGGGGGGCGTGGCATTGGGTTCGTCTTTTCGGCGTCGGCTTCGGGGTCGAATGGGTTCGTTTTTCCCGGGCCGATGTGCGGGGAGACCGGCCGCGGCGGGGCGGAGGTTGGGTTCGTTTTTCCCGCAGTCTGCGACCGCGAACCTCCCCGGCACGCCGAACCGGGTCGAGGATGCCGGGGAGGGCGGGTCAGGAAGGCTTGATCGCCGGGGGCTGGTCCAGGGCCTCCTCGCCGACCTCGTCGGTCCAGACGACGAACTTATCGAGCCGGGTGGTCCCGAACGAGGTGGTCAGGGCGACGTCGACGGCGTCTCGGCCCCGGGCCATCACGACCCGGCCGATCCGGGGGGTGTTATGGCGGGCGTCCATCGAGTGCCAGCGGCCGCCGAGGTAGACCTCGAACCAGCCGCTGAAGTCCATCGGATTCGGCGAGATCGGCACGCCGATGTCCCCGAGGTAGCCGGTGGCGTACCGGGCCGGGATGTTCATGCACCGGCAGAAGGTGAGCGCCAGGTGGGTGAAGTCGCGGCAGACGCCCCGGCGCTCCTCGTAGACGTCGTGGGCCGACTTGGTCGGCCGGGCGAATTCGTAGCCGAAGGTGACGTGGTTATGCACCCATTCGCAAATCGCCTGGGCGCGGCCCCACCCCTCGGGGGTCTGCCCGAACAGCGACCAGGCGATGTCGGAGAGGCGGTCGACCTCGCAATACCGGCTGGCCAGCAGGTAGACCAGGACGTCGTCGGGGAGGTCCTCGATCCGGTGCTGGATCGCGTCGGGGGCGACGGCGTCGGGCAGGCCGCCGTCCTCGACGATCGCGTCGTCCCAGAGCGTGATCCGGCCCCGGGGGGCGACCAGCCGGGTGCATCGGTTCCCGAAGCCGTCGACGTAGTCGACCACCGGCACGCCGGGATCGACCCGGAGCCGCCCGGGCCGGCGCATCGCCGGGTCCCACTCGGGGCGCGTGCCCAGCACCAGCACCATGGGCGCGGGGACCGGCACCTCGAAAACGATCTCATATCCGATTCGAATCAGCATGCGTCCCTCATTGTCCGCGCCCGCCCCTGGCCGGGACCGACTGGATCCCAGCATGATAAGAGTGAACATCTTCCGTGTCAATGTCGGGTCTTCGCGTCCGCCCCGCGCTTGCACGCCTGCCGCCGTCGTGGTATCAACGGTCCTGCTTTGGACGGGCCTGGGCGGGGATGCGAGCCGGGGGCGCGATGACCTACTGCGTGGGGATCATGACGGGCGAGGGGCTGGTGATGGCCTCCGATTCCCGGTCAAATGCCGGGTACGATCAGGTCAACATCTGCCGGAAAATGCACACGTTCGTCGTGCCCGGCGAGCGGGTCTTCGTCCTCCTGTGCAGCGGCAGCCTGTCGTGCTCGCAGTCGGTCATCACCCTGCTCCGACGCGAGTTCGACGCGGGCCGCGGCCTGGCCGCCGCCGGGTCGCTCTACGACGCCGCCCGGGCCGTGGGCGAGCAGGTCCGCAACGTCTCGGCCATGGATCGCCAGGCCCTGGAGCTGGACGAATACAAGTTCAACGTCCACTTCATCCTCGCCGGGCAGATCCGCGGCCAGTCCCACGACCTTTACATGATCTACCCCCAGGGCAACCCCCTCCGCGCCACCGAGGATTCGCCGTTCTTGCAGATCGGCGAATGCAAGTATGGCCGGCCGATCCTCGATCGGGGGGTCCGGTACGAGCGGACCACGCTGGAGGACGCCGCGCGCTATGCGCTGATCTCGATCGACTCGACCATGCGATCCAACGTCACCGTCGGCCCGCCGATCGACCTCCTGATCTATTCGAAGGACGAGCTGAGGGTGTCGCGATACCGCAGGTTCGCCGCCAAGGACCCCGACCTCCTGGCCGTCCACGCCCAGTGGGAACAGGCCCTCCGCCGGGCCGTCCAGGAGTTGCCGCCCGTCCGATTCGGTGAGCAGGGCCTGGACGCCTGATCGCAGCCCGGCCCGTCGCTCGACGAGGGATCGCGGCCCGCCGGCGATCGCCCGTTGCTGGACGATCCGATCAGAGATATCCCAGGTCGGCCAGCCTCTGCTGGATCGCGGCATCTTCCTCCTCGGTGTAGGCCGAGTCGGGCGCCGGTCCGGCCGGCGCGGGGGCCCCGGCGTCCGACCCGGGCGGGGGCGGGACCGCGGCCGGGTCGAACAGCTCGGCCAGGATCCGCCCGTCCATGTCGCCGGGGACGGGGACGCCCAGGAGGTGGAGGACCGTCGGGGCGATGTCGAGCAGGGTCGCCCCCCCGAGGTCGGCGCCGGGCCGGACGGCCGGCCCGGAGGCGATCAGGACGCCTTCCATCCGGTGGTCGCCGGTCGGGCCGAATGAGGGCGAGATGAGCTTGTTGGTCGTGAAGTCGTGCAGGCCGATCGTCCGGTAACGCCAGTCGCGGAGGACCACCGTCAGGTCGGGCGCCAGGTGCAAATAGGGCCCATCGTACAGCTCCTCGGCCTCGAGGACCTTCTCGACCAGCGACTCGCCCGTCTCGGGGTGGGGGATCGCCATCAGGCCCGCCTTGAGGTCGTCCAGGAGCGGCCGGACGTCCGCCGGCTCGACGCATCCCATCGGCTGCCGGCCCGCCCGATTGATGAAGATCTGGCCGAAATTGCCCTGGGTGTAGGCCCGGGTCTTCGACCAGTCGATGTGCCGCTTGGAGAGGAAGGCCGACTCGGCCAGGCGCTCCAGCGGGCCGGTCTGCTTCCCCCGGAACCGCCCGACCCGCTGCTCGGCCAGGCCGAGGCGGACCATCAGGTTGTAGAACCACTCGGGCGTGACGCCCCGGTCGTAGAACCACCGCTTCTGATTGACGTAGAACGTATCCCGGAGGGCCAAGTCGCCCCGCCCCAGCAGCCAGACATTGAAGTTGACGTACCACTCGATCGGCCCGAACCCGTGGTCGCTGATCAGGAGGAGGGTCGTGTCCGGGGGCAGTGCCGCTTCGATCGTCCCGATGCCGTCGTCGAGCTTCTTCCAGAAGTCGACAAAGCCTGCCCGGATCGCCGACAGGTCGCGACCACGGGCGACGCGGTGCCCCGGCTCCCAGGCATGCCAGAGTTCGTGCTGGATCCGATCGGTCGCCATCAGGTCGAACATGAAGAGGTCCCAGGGGCACCGCTTCATCAGGAACTGGACGGCCTTGAGGTGGTGGTCGAGGAAGTCGGTCAGGTCGGCAAGGGCCCCGGCCTCGTTCCCGCCATCATGGACGGCGGTCGACCAGGGGCGATACGGCCCGATGGCTTGCTCCAGTTCGGCGAAGATCGCCCGGTCGCTGGAGAAGTCGGGGGCATCGGCCGGGCTGAGGAAGTCGCCCAGGTAGAAACCGGGGGCCGGCCGGGGCGGGTAGCTCATCGGCACACCGCCGGCGACGGTGGCCTTGCCGTGCCGCCCGGCGATCTCCCAAACCAGCTCGGATTGGATCGCCCGGGACGAGTTGACCCGTCCTTTGAGGGGGTCGTGGGAGTATTCCAGGAACTCGAAGATGCCGTGTTTGCCCGAGTTCTTCCCCGTCATGATTCCGGTCCACGCCACCGGGCTGAGCGGCGGGAAGATCGAACGGAGCGTCCCCGACGCCCCCCGGCCCATCAAACGGGCCAGATTCGGCAGGTCGCCCGAAGAGGCCAGCGGCCCGAGCAGATCCCACGTCGCCCCGTCCATGCCCAGCACGAATACCTTCATCCCGCCCCTGTCCTGCCCCCGTCGGGGCGCCCGCAACCTTCGATCATCCCCATCGCCATGATTCCACGTCGTACCACTCTAACCCACGTGGTCCGCCGTTGACGATCCGGCTGCCACTCATTGCCCGAACCGCTTCGCCCGATCTCGCGGCATGCCTGTCGATTCTCATTGCATTGATCCAGGCGGTTCCAACCACACTGCCCTGGCTCAAGCAGCATTATGTTTTCCCGAACGCCTCTCGCAGCCACGTTTTAATTCAAGAGAAGCGGGTTTGGTGAATTTTTTTTCGCCACTGGCATCGATGATGCTTTCGTCACATTCATTCCGTCGTTGATGATGCCCGACGCATCATCGGGCAATAGGATACTCACTCAGGAACCACGAGCAAGCGTCGTTCTCCCTGGCTGTGCCCGGCTCCCTCGGGGGGAGCCGGGTTTTTTTTCGTTTCCGCTTTCGTTACAATACTTACGGCGCGGGGGGAGGAGTCAAGGGCACCAAAAGGGCACCATCGTGGCCAGGCATAACAGCGAACCCTTCTGGCGGGAATCCAAGGGCTGCTTCTACTGCTGGATCGACGGCAGGCAGCGTTCCCTCGGCAAGAAGAAGCTAGTGGTCGACGCCGGAAGTCATGACGATTGGATCGTCTGGGCGTATACTGTCATCTCCCCCAAGGAGATACATCATGCGCAAGGCGGCCTTCGTGCGACTGACCCCG
>JAABUK010002008.1_pt1 | contig 37364 bp, 39 predicted proteins | sample 5559141 | NCBI WGS metagenome assembly JAABUK01 (sample SAMN10711869, study PRJNA513367) | rock metagenome | isolation source: Antarctica rocks | place: Antarctica: Victoria Land, Pudding Butte nord | collected 2016-01-03
ATTGGCGGCGGAAGCGGCCGAAATATTCAGCAATATTTCCACCGAATTGAAACGTGTACATGATGTCAGCGAAAGCGTCTGTATGCGCAAGACCTAGTGCGTGCCCTGTTTCATGCAGACAGGTCAGATAAACCACCGTTTCGCGCAGTAATGGATCTTCACCCGCGCGGGCTATGGAAGGCAGAACGTAAACGTCCGCTCCTCGCTTGCCTTCGAACGCGAACGGTCGCGCTTCTCCGTAGAGCTGAGAACGTCCGGTAACCCAATGGATGCGAAGTCTGGCTGATTGCTCCTGAGTTGCTGGTTTCAGAATCAGCGCGCCCGCACCGGATTTCTGCCAGGCTTCCAAAGCCCACCGCGCCAGTTCCGGATCATCCTTCTTGCAGTTAGAATCGGTGGCCTTAGCCTCAGAACAAGGCTCAATCCAGTAAGTCCAAAGGTCCGCTGCCTGGGCGCGGAAACTAACGAGAAGAAGCCAGAACGCGAACCGTATCATGAGCATCTTTTCGTCCTGCCAGTTCATGCACCAGTTGCTCCAAGTCCAAAACGCGCTGCCGTAGTTCTTCAATTTCCTGCGCGCCGGGGTCGGGCAGTTTGCCGTGTTCCAGCGCTTTTTCCTGTAAACGCGATTGTACAATCCGGCCGGGAATGCCGACGACCGTGGAATGATCCGGCACCGGCCGCACCACTACGGAGCCCGCGCCTACTTTCACGTAATCGCCCAGCGTAATGTTGCCCAGCACTTTAGCGCCGCCCCCCACCACTACATGGTTCCCTAAAGTGGGGTGCCGCTTGCCTTTCTGGATACCGGTGCCCCCTAGCGTAACGCCTTGGTACAACAGCACGTCGTCGCCGATTTCAGCTGTTTCTCCGATCACGACGCCCATGCCATGATCGATGAAAAACCTGCGACCGATGCGGGCGCCGGGGTGAATCTCAATGCCCGTGAACTGCCGTGAGAACGCGGAAATGATCCGCGCCACCAGATACCACCCGCGCAGATAGAGGGCGTGAGCAAGGCGGTGCATCAGGATGGCGTGGAAACCCGGATAGCACAGAAGAATTTCCACGGTGCTCTTCGCCGCCGGATCTTCCCGGAAAATAGTATGGATCTGTTCTTGAATTGCGGCGAACACGGTAGAGAGTTAGATGCGGTGCGCAGGGTTTGGTGGCAACACTGCCGCCAATTAGTGTCCCGGGCCAGCGCCAGTAGGCAGGGCCGGGGCTCTCATGCCGCCCGCAGGCAGCGCTACTAGCATATCTTCCTTGCGTTTCACCAGCGTGGATGTGTTGTAGCTGGCCACTTCGAAACCATGCCCGTGGGTGATGGCATCGGTAGGGCAGGCTTCCACGCAATAGCCGCAGAATATGCAGCGGTTGTAATCGATGTTGTAAACGGTGGCGTACCGCTCGCCGCCGGAAATGCGTTTTGCGCCGGTATTTTCCGCAGCCTCAATATAAATGCAATTCGAAGGGCAGGCAGCGGCACACAGAAAACACGCAACGCATTTCTCCAGGCCGTTCTCATCACGCTGCAGCACATGAACGCCGCGATAACGCTCCTCAAGCTTCGGCGGTTCATCCGGATAATTCTCGGTGACCGTGGGAGACATCATCTCGCGAAGCGTGACGCCCATTCCCTTGGCAATGGATGCCGCCGTACCAAACGCTTCTTCGATCTTGTTTGCCATCTGATTTCAGTTTACTAGGGGCTTAAGAAGTTTTTCGATGCAGGCACCCGCACGGGGTACTTAATTTTTCGAAGTTCAACCAGGACGCAGTGCGGGTATTTTTTCCCCCACCTCAAACGGAGATCGCCCGAAACGCTTCCCCAATTCGTTCAATTCCATTTTGTGGAAGCCATTTAACGACCATTCAATAGAGCCATCGGTGCGAATCAGAAACATTGACGGTACGTTGGTAATGCCGTACGCGCTGCTGACAGGATACCCTTCTCGCCCTGAATCCAGCAGCACGGGAAAGTGGATTCCGAAGTGTCTGTTGAATTCGCGCGTGTGCTCCGCCTTATCCTGCGAGATTCCGAATACGCAGGGCGAGCCCGGAAATTGGGCATCATAAAGCCGCCCCAGGAAAGGAAGCGTGAACTGACAGGTGGGGCAGCTGATTTTAAAGAACACCAGTACTATGGGCCCCTGTTTTATATGCTCAGGAAGAGAGAAAGAATCGCCGTCCAGGGTGGCGAGCTCGACAGCAGGAGCGCTTCCCGATTCCAGCATTACTTCTTTTCCTGGTCGATTTCTCGTACGAAGGAGAGCAGGTCGAACGTGCGCACATGGCGATCCGGAAAGAAGCTGTTGATCGCATGTTGTTCGTCGTCGTAGAGTTCGAAGACTGTTGTCAATTTGGTAATCACCAGAAGTTGCACCTGCTTCTTATTCAGGTCCAATAGTTTTACCTGGCTTTTGTCGCGTGTCAAACTTTTTGAAAGTGACACCAGTTCATCCAGGCCGCTGGAATCGATGTGATCCACGTGCAACATATTCAGAATCATGTTAAGTTTGCCCGATTCAATCAAGCTACGGGTATGAGTGCGAAACTGCTCTGTTTTCGGCCCTAGCGCCATCCGTCCTTTGCAATCGAGGATTGCAATGCCCTCACGCTCCCGTTCCTTGATGTCCAAACTCACTTTGCCGGGACCCGTTTACCCGTAGAGCCAGTGTAACCGCCGCGGCAGCCGTGAAATTTTCTACAATCAGGAAGTTCCCGGAATCATCAGGTAAACTATGCGTCCACCTTGGGACGAAGCTTATTGGTTACAGTTTGAAGCGGCGACGCGAAGCGAGGCGTTGCGGCTGCCGGGAAACCGCGCCGCCTGGACAGCGATAGCACGCCGGTCCCGCTTGGTTCTAAAAACATACAGCACCAGCTTCTTCTTAGTCACACGCTTTCTGCCTCCTCAGAAAAGAGCGCGCGTCGAAACAGTTTATGCAGCCGTTCGCTTTCCTGATGAGGTGGTGGATTCGTTCCCTCTCCCCGCAGCCGGGCAACTAGCGATTCTCGATCAATGGTCTGAACATTACTGCGCGGCGCTTAACTTCTCGACCATTCGTGAACGGTTGGAAGCCGGAGTCCCACCCATTCTTGCGGCATTCGCTCAAGTGGTTCTCGATTGCCGTATCCCTCACGAGTACTATCATTCGTTCCTCGATGCGATGCGGTTAGATGCAGTTCCCCAGCCCTTCGCCAATCTGGATGACCTGACCGACCGCTATGTATACGGCAGCGCGATTGTAGTGGGGTACTTTCTGGCTTATATTTATGGTGCCAGTGAGCCGTCTGAGTTCGAGCGGGTGTTGCGTGCTTCGCGCGCGCTTGGAATTGCTCTACAATTGACCAACTTTCTGCGCGATGTGGGCGAAGACCAGCGCCGCGGGCGTGTGTATCTGCCACTAGACCTGCTGTGCCGCGAAGGTATCGGGCATCTGAATTTAGCCGACAACGCGCAACTACCGGGACTCAGAAACGTACTTGCCGCGGTATCCGCTCATGCAGAAGAAGAGTACAGCGCCGCGGAAAGGGATCTGGATGCCTTTGCGCCAGATTGCCGCGCCGCCATTCAAGCCTGTATCGACGTTTATCGGCTGCTGAACCGCCGCATTGGACGCAGTGCTGAAGGAGTACGGCATAGGGAAAGCGTTCCCATGCGGGACAAGTTTGAAGCCCTGCCGCCCAGCAAGTATTGGCGCTTGCCGCTTGCCTATGTTGGGGCTCTGTGAAGACAGCATGCATCATTGGTGCGGGCCTGGGTGGCCTAAGCACGGCCATTCATCTGCGCAATGCAGGCTATGCCGTGACGGTATTTGAATCGAATGCGACTGTAGGCGGGCGTGCAAATCAGATTTCGCGTGACGGTTTTCTCTTCGATACCGGTCCTTCTCTGGTCAATTATCCCTGGGTTTTCGAAGAGCTCTTCGCAAGCGCGGGCCGCAAGCTTGCCGATTATGTAACGCTGCTGCCGGTCGACCCGACGGTTCAGTTCCGCTGGCCTGACAAAACCGTGTTCACCCTTTCGAGTGACATGAAACGGCTGCTTGCGGAATGTGAGCGCATTGAGCCAAGTTCAAGTCCCGCCACGCTTCGCTATCTGCGGGATGCGGGCGAGAAATACACCGTTTCGTTTGACAAGCTGGTTTCACGTAACGAAGACAATCCCCTTCGCTGGATAAGCAAGTTAAGCGCTGGTGAAATGTGGAACTCCGGTGTGTGGCGCTCGCTCGATAGTGAATTGGGCAGGTTCTTTCAGAGCCGTTACATACGTGAGGCACTCGGCTCTTACGGGATGTATCTTGGCGGCTCTCCGTATCAATTGCCGGGGCTGTTTTCCATCCTTGCCTACGGCGAGTTGGCTTACGGGTTGTGGCTGCCGAAAGGCGGCGTGTATGGCTTGGTGCAGGGCATGGACCGGCTGGCGCGGGAACTGGGGTGCACCGTTCATACCGGTTGCCCCGTAGACCGCATAGTTGTCGAAGATAGCTGCGCCGTGGGCTTGAAATTGAGAGGGGGCGGGGAAGCGCGCTTCGACGTTGTTGTATCGAACGTGGACGTTCCATCGACTGAGCAGCACCTGCTCGGAATCGACAAGCCGGCCTCGAAGCAGCCTGCGATGACTCCCGGTGTGCTCACCTTCTATTGGGGAGTGCGCGGTGTGCCGGAAGGGATGGGGCACCACACAATATTTCTTCCGGAAAATAATCGAGCAACTTTCGCCCAGTTGTTCGATCAGCGCCGCCTGCCGGACGATCTGCCGTTTTACCTGAGCATTCCTTCCGCAACCGACCCCGATTTAGCGCCCGCGGGCACCAGTTGTATTTTTGCCTTAGTCCCTACCCCTCTGTTAAGTGACATGCCAGGAGCAGATTGGGGCTTGGTAACAGAACAGGTGCGCAAGCAAATCTTTGAGCGCCTCCAGCGCGAAGGAATCAAATTCGCGGAAAGCGATATTCTCTTCGAAGAAGCATGGACTCCGGAAGAATGGGGCCGACGCTATAACCTGCATGACGGCTCTGCGTTCGGTGCCGCGCATACGCTATTTCAAATGGGGCCTTTCCGCGCCCGCAATTATTCCCGTGATTTCCAGAACCTGTATTACGTGGGCGCAAGTACTACACCGGGAACAGGAATGCCCATGGTGGTGCTGGGCGGGAAGATGACTGCGGAGAGGATTCTTTCTCATGCACATTGAGCGCTATGGCACAGGGCCCCGCACCTTTGTAGGGTTGCATGGGTGGAGCGGCGATCAAAGCACCTTCCAACCGGTCACCAGAAATCTACCGCCCGATGTGAGCTTCTTCAGTTGCGATCTCCCTGGGTGTGGAAGATCGCCCGGTCCGCGCCACTGGACCGTGGGCTCCATTGCCGATGAGATTGCGAAAGCCGTGTTGACCATCCCCGGCCCCATCACTCTGGTAGGCAATTGCAGCGGCGGCTTGCTAGGGATTGAAGCCGCGCAACGCTTGGGAAGGCGCGTTGAGCGCATGGTGTTGATTGATCTGTTCGCAGTGTTCCCCTGGTATTTTCGCGTTTTCCTTTCGCGCCCTATTGGACCGATCGCATACGCTACTACCTTTCAGAATCCGCTGGGGCGCTGGTTTACAAATCTCTCTCTCCGGGCAAAGCGGGCGCCTGATAGCACTTTGACTGGCGGCTTCGCGAAAGTGGACCACGCAACCACGTACAAGTATCTTCAGATCTTTGAAAACTTCCCCGCCCCTGAAAGCTTTGAAGGGCTCACTCAGCCGGTGGATCTGCTTTATGGAGAAAAGACATTTCAGGCGGTCCGCAAGTCCGTTTTGCGTTGGCAGTCTGTTTGGCCGCAAGCAACGGCCACTTGTCTGGCGGGAGCCGGGCACTTACCGATTCAGGAAGCGACGGAACAGCTTGAAGGTATTCTGTATCAGGACAAAGGATACCGACATCTGAAAGCGATGAGCCGCTTGGAGGCACATGCCGGGTAGTTGTATCAGCCATCGCGAACTGATCGAAAGCGGTCTGGAGCGCTTTCTCCCTACGGGCAACCTGCTTGGCGCGAAGCGCTTGAACGAAGCTGTGCGCTACTCTCTTTTTCCGGGCGGTAAGCGCATGCGGCCGTTGCTTGCCTTGATGGGCGCGGAGGTTGCCGGATGCTGCGCCGAAAAAGCTCTACCCGCTGCCTGCGCCACTGAGTTCCTCCATGCCAGTTCTCTGATTTTTGACGACCTGCCTGCCATGGACGATGCAGATGTTCGTCGCGGCCGGTCCGCTCTGCATTTGCGCTTTGGCGAAGATACAGCGTTGCTGACCGCGCTGGCGTTGCTGAATCAGGCGTACCTTCTGTTTGGCAGCACTCCAGCATTGCTTTATGAAGCTGTGGAGTGCATCGGCGTGAACGGCATGATTGGCGGACAGGCAGCAGACCTGCAGATTCGCGCGGCGGGCCGGGCGAACGAGAGCGGGCGCGAAAGCCGCAACCGGAAAACCACGTCGCTCATGCGCCTTACCTTGACGTCAGGTGCCATGGCCGCGGGCGCGTCGGCAAAAGACATCCGGGCGCTTGCTCATTGTGGCGAATGCCTGGGCGAGGCGTATCAGACTTACGATGATCTGCTGGATGAGTTCGGCGGTTGTGAGCAAACCGGAAAAACGGCTCAGCAGGATGCGCGCCATCATCGCGCCAGCCATGTGGCGGAGTTTGGCATTCAAGCCAGCCGCCAGCATGTCTACGAACTGACTGATCAGGCAAAAGATTGTTTGCGCTCACATTTCGGAGCTACTAGAGCAGTCTTCGTTTTGCTATCCGCCATTGACCAGGTTATGAATCATTCCGCCAGCGCCGCTGCTATGGTCAGTGCGTGATTGCGGCGGCATTGTTTCTTCTTACCGTAACGGTTGCGAACACTTTGTTTTGGCCACGCGTACGCAAGGCAGGCCAGATAGCTGCGGGCGGCTTATCCGTTTTGATTCCCGCGCGGAACGAAGAGCAAAATGTGGGCGAATGTCTGCGGACGATATTAGAACAAGGCACCGTCGTAAATGAAGTGCTGGTTTATGATGACCACTCAAGCGATGCCACCGCTTTGATTGCTGCCTCAACAGGTGATTTACGCGTGAAGGTGTTGACCCCTGCCGAATTGCCCCCAGGTTGGTATGGCAAGACGTTCGCCTGCGCCAAGCTTGCCGAAAACGCCGCCCATCGCTGGTTGTTGTTCCTTGATGCTGACGTTCGTCTGGAGCCCGGTGCATGCGCGCGGATGCTTTCTGAAGTGCAGGCACGCCGCCTCACCTTTCTTTCGTGCTGGCCCCGCTTTGAGATGTTAACGTGGCCGGAGCGGCTCATGATGCCGATGCTTAATTTTGTCGTTTTCTCGGTTTTCCCAGGGCCGCTTTCGCTGTTGCGCAAAAATCCGTCTTTGGGTCTCGCTCACGGAGCATGCATGATGATGGAACGCGATGCTTATGCGCGTGTGGGCGGGCATGCCGCTGTGCGTGGCGAAATTTTTGAAGATACCCGCATGGCGCAACTGTGGCGGAAGGCCGGTGAGCGCGGCCTCTGTCTCGAGGGAAGTTCAGTGCTGCGGGTGAGGATGTATGCCTCGCTCCAGGAAATTTGGCTGGGCTTTACGAAAAATTTCTATCTGGCTTTCCGCCACCCGCTGAACTTTTGGATTTTTCTGCTGCTTCATTTTTGCGTGTTTCTCTTGCCATTCCTCTGGTGGAACTGGCGAACCGCTGCAGTGGTGCTGGCCACCCGTGCCGTTCTTGCCTGGCGTTTCGGGCAGGGCTGGTGCAGCGTGGTGGCGCACCCTCTTGCGGAAGTGATGGTGCTGGCAATCGCAATTGGATCGTGGCGGGCATCACGCAGCTCCGCCGGCGTGGCTTGGAAGGGCCGGCATCACCCACTTTCGCGCGCATGAAACACGTTGTTGTAATCGGTGGCGGCCTGGGCGGGTTAGCCGCCGCGCTCAGGCTTCGGGCGCGCGGTTTCGCTGTCACTGTGTTTGAAGCGGGCCCAACGTTCGGCGGCAAGATGAACCGCTGGAGTTCCGCCGGCTTTGTCTTCGATACCGGCCCTTCCCTCATCACCATGCCCTGGGTGTTTGAAGACCTCTTCCGCGCCGCGGGAAGCCGCATGGAAGATCATGTCGAGCTGCTGCCGCTGCATCCTCTTTCGGAGTATGTGTATAACGATGGAACCCGCTTCACATACACCTCCGAATTACCGGATTGGCTTCGTCAAGTAAAACAGTTGGAGCCGCGCGATGTTAACGGCTTCCTACGATTCCAGCAGCTAGGTGCACAATTGTTTGAAGTTTCAAAGCGCACCTTCCTGAAACACTCACCCGCGGAGAGGCCTGGATTGGAAGCGCTGTCCGCGTTGCGGTACATGCCATGGCGGCATGGTTGGGGCAACTATCACAAGACCGTCGCCTCGCATTTCCGCAGTCCTTATCTGCAGCAGTTTTATGATCGGTACCCTACTTACGTGGGCTCCTCGCCGTTCCAGGCGCCCGCAACTCTAGCTCTCATTCCCTACCTGGAGTACGCATTCGGCGGCTATGCCGTGCGAGGCGGCTTGTATACCATCGCCGACTCCCTGGTTCAGCTTTGCCGCAAGAACGGAGTGAACCTATGCGTGAATTCACCCGTGGCAAGAATAGAGACAACCGCAGGTGCCGCAACGGGCGTGGTACTGACGGATGGCCGGCGCTCTTCCGCCGATATTGTCGTGATGAACGGCGATTCGCTGCGTCTGCCTGAGATGCTCGGCAATTCGCCCCAAAAGGACGCGCGCTCCATGTCAGGCTTTGTCATGCTGGTGGGCATCAATCGTTCACTGCCGCAAATTGCCCAACACACCATTTTCTTTTCCGCCGATTACAGGCGGGAGTTTACTGAGATTTTTGATCAGCAGCGGTTTCCGGAAGATCCAACGGTATACGTTAATGCCGCCAGCCGCGCGGACCGCAAATTGGTGCCCGGAGAAGGCGAGACGTTGTTCATCATGGCAAACGCGCCCGCCATTGGTGCAAAATGGGACGCCGCACAGACTGCTGTTGCCCGTTCGCGCGTGCTCGAAAGACTGAAGCGCGGAGGATTTCCGGAGATCGCCAGCGCAACTGTTGTGGAGGATACGTGGACACCGCAGCGCATCGAGGAGCGCTATCTGATGCCGGGCGGCGCAATCTATGGAACTGATTCGCACGGATGGAAGAATGCCTTTTTCCGCCCGCGCAATCAGGATGCGGCTATGCACAACCTGTATCGCGTGGGAGGCAGCACTCATCCGGGCGGCGGCACCCCCACCGTGCTGCTCTCTGCTGAGATTACATGCCGGCTGATCCTTTAATTCGTCTGCTCTGGGCGGCTTACCTGTTCCTGTGGCTCGGCGGTGTGGGCAGCCATGTGATCACCGGCGGCACGCCCGTAAATATGGCTTGGGCAGCTCCGGTCTTTCTTGCGCTCGCCGCTGTGATTGCTGCGCGCAGTGAATGGCCCCGCTGGCGTCCCATCGCGATTGCGGCTGGCATTGGTTTCATCGCGGAGGCAATAGGGGTGGCAACCGGGTATCCGTTTGGGCTGTACGAATACACATCGGTCTTGGCTCCCACGCTGCTGGGTGTGCCTCTTGTGGTTGCCGGTGCGTGGATGGTTCTATTCGTCTATGTGCGGCAGATGCGGTTGGGGCTCATCGCGAGCGCTGCTGCCATGGCTCTCTTGGACCTGGTCATCGATCCTCTTGCGGCCAATTTTCTTAGCTTTTGGAAATGGCAACAGGGCGGGCCTTACTATGGCGTGCCTCTGTTGAATTTCGCCGGCTGGTTTTTGGTTGCGCTGCTAATTTTCTGGCTAACAGGAAAACGGGAGGCCTTGAACAGGCAAGCTGTCTGGCTCGGCACGTCGATCCTGTTATTCTTCGCGGCAATCGCGCTTGTGCACGGCTACTTCTTTCCAGCGGCTTTGGGTGCGGGGGTTTCCGCTTTGGGGTACTTCAGATCCATGCGTTCCAGCGTATCGACAATAATCTGAGAAATTGCAAGATTTCGGAACCACTTCCGGTTGGAAGGAATCACGAACCAGGGCGCGTTCGGCTGGCTGCAATTCGCGAGTGCATCCTGATAGGCGGCCTGATAATCATCCCAGTAATTACGCTCCGCTTCGTCGGATGGCGATGACTTCCAATTCTTATCCGGGTCAGCGTGGCGCGCATCGAAACGTTTCTTCTGTTCGTCTTTGCCGATGTGTAGAAAGAACTTCAGAATGGTGGTTCCGTTCGCAGCCAGCATGCTTTCAAATTGATTGATCTGTTCATACCGCGCTTGCCAGACATCTTTTTCCACAAGGTTGTGAACGCGCACTACCAGCACATCTTCGTACTGTGAACGGTTGAAAATCCCGATCATGCCGCGTGCGGGCACGGCTTGGTGAATGCGCCACAGAAAATCATGATCCAACTCTTGATGTGTCGGCTGTTTGAACGGAGTGACGCTGCAGCCTTGCGGGTTCACACCGCTCATCACATGCTGGATGGTGCCATCCTTTCCAGCCGCATCCATTCCCTGCAGAACAATCAGAAGCGCGCGCTTGTGCTCCGCATAGAGCACCTGCTGCAAATGGTCCAGGCGGTCCACCAGCTTTAATGTTTCTTCGGCGGCATCGCTCTTGTGCTTTATATGCGCCGTATCGTCAGGGTCGCGCTTGGAAAGCCTGAACGCCTTACCGCTTTTAACTGAAAATCGATCTGTTAAATTCACTCGGAAACCTCATAAGTCTTGGCGGGCTTGTTCTGCAAATGGATGTCGAACCAACTCACAATGTGATCCAGCCGCTCAATGCGATGTTTTGGCTTGCCGGAGCGCGAGAGCTCATGAGATTCGCCAGGGAACTGCACCATCACAACCGGTTTTTTCAAATATTTCAGCGCCCGGAAAAGCTGCTCCCCTCCCGCACTCGGCGGTGTGCGGTAATCCTCCCCGCCTTCGATCAACATGAGCGGCGTGTTCATCTGTTTCACAAATGTAATGGGCGATCGCGCTTTGAAATCTGCTTCCTCATCGAAAGGAGCGCCCCGGAACCAGGTGGGCCTGAACTGCGTGAAATCTGCCGTGTACCACCAGTCTGACCAGTTCGCGATGGAACGCATACTGACCGCTGCTTTGAAACGATTCGTGTGCCCAATGATCCAGTTGGTCAGCACGCCGCCGCCGGAGCCGCCGGTTACGCCTAGCCGGTCGGGGTCAGCCCATCCCTTCGCCACCACGGCATCCACGCAGGCCATCAGATCTTTGTAATCGTCGCCGGGATACTTGTATTGAATGACGTTGCCGAACTCCTGCCCAAAGCTGGTGCTGCCACGCGGGTTGGGATAGATAACGATGTAGCCCTTCGCGGCCAGCCATTCCATCTCGTGGAAAAAGTTAAAACCGTAAGTGGCGTGCGGACCGCCGTGTATGTTCAAAATTGCGGGATACTTCTTCTTGGAATCGAACTGCGGCGGCTTCTGAACCAGCGTCTGGATCATCCGTCCATCGAAACTCTTCACCCAGATTTCTTCAGGCGCGGGAAGATCCAATTGGCCGAATAGTTCAGAGTTCACATCGGTCAGCCGCACCGGTTTCTTTGATTTGCTCTCTAACAGATATAAATCACCCACCGTCGTTGTGGTGGAGATTGCAAGTACGGTACGCGCCTGATCGGGCGTTGAGTTGTAGCTGTACACATCCCAATCGCCTTCCGTAAGCGGTTCCACTTTGCCGGACCGCATGTCGATTTTTTTGAGATTGCCGCGGCCTTTTTCAGCGGAACTCACGAAGACAGAGCGGCCGTCTTTGCTCCAATAGGGCAGGGAAGGCGCGGCAGCTTTGGGCGGGGCCTGATCGCCGCCAATCCCTCCGCCGATATCAAAATCGTAATCGGAAGTGAGGTTCTGGGCCTTCGATCCGGGTTCCAGTGCCGTCACCCAGAGATCGGGCTGGCTATAAGATTTGATGGGGTCGCCATTCAACGCACCGATGAACGCCATGTGCTTACCATCGGGACTTAAGGACATGGCGCGCGTACCGCCGTCCACGCTCACCAGCTTTCGCATCTCACCGCCCGCTGCGGGCACTGAATAAATATCACTGTGCGGCGCTTCGTAATAAGCTTCCGCAACGCGGTCGGAACTAAAATACAGTTCCCGCCCATCGAGGGACCACAGAACAGACGCTTCTTCGAACTTGTCATCCGTAATCTGCTTGGCTGTGGGCGGCGCGCCAAGCACAGCGGGTACGGCGACTGTCCAGATATGGCTCACGTGTTCGTAATCCACGTAGCCGGTCCCGTTCGAGCGGTAGACCGCGCGATTGATTACGCGCACATCGCTTTTCTCCTCGTCCTTCTTTTTATCTACGGGCTTGGAATCCGAACTGGAGAGGAACGCGATGGTATGCCCATCGGGTGACCACACAGGGTTTGACGCGCCTTTCGCCAAGGTCGTGAGCGCGCGCGGTTCGCCGCCTCGCATGTCAAGCAGGTAAATTTGAGCAGGGTCTTTTTCGCCCGCCCGCGTGAAAGCGAGTGTCACCCCATCGGGTGACCAGCGCGGTGCCGTGTCGCGCGGACCAGCGGTGACCTGCCGTGGTGCGCCACCAGCGACAGATACTATCCAGAGAGCGGTTGCGTATCCATCGCGCTTTTCATTTACAGTCACCAGCGTGTAAGCCACCTGTGAACCATCGGGTGAAATTCTAGGGTCGGCTACCCACTTGAATGCGTAAAGGTCTGTCTCGGCAATGGGCCGTTTTGCCCCGGAGAGGGAGAGTGCAAGCGCAAGCAAAAGCGCGATTTGGCGCATATTGTTTAACAGTATAGGGTTACTTTTTCTCTAGGTGTTGTTGAATGCTGCGGAGTGTTCGGTCAATCGCTTCTAAAATCTGCTCATCGCGCTCTGTAGGCTGATCGGATGGGGCGGTCTGCGAGTAAGACAGCGTCAGAGTCACTTCAGAAAAACTGGTTTCCACATCACCCGGCTGCACAGTAAGCGACCCAGAGTACCCCTGCGGTCCATCGGCATCCCACTCCATGGTCCGAAGCTTGGCATCTGTTTTGTAATTTCCTTCGGCAGTGTATTTATGGCCTTGCGCCTCACCGTTCAGACGGACGCGGCCGTCACCGATCGCCTCAGCCTGGTGCACGGTAGGCAGGTAGTGAGGGAAGTTCGCGAGATTCGAAATATAGGCGAAAACGGCGTCGGCAGGCACGGAAATATCCAGAAGGCGGGTGTATTCAGACATGGGACAATTATCGCAGCAGCCATGGCAGACTTGAGCGTCGTAACGAAACTGGACTTCGCTGAACTCGAAAGGTTGGCTGAAGCGATTGTTGGGCTCGGTGCGACATTCCAGGCCGCTTTCTTGGACATGCGGCAGCAAATGTTTTAGCCGGAGCCTCGCTGGCGGGAAGAACGACGTCACTGGAAGCAAGAATGCTTGAACTTGAGATGAGGCGGAATCCGTCTTAGTAAATGAGGACCCTATGAGCATTCTGGACAAACTATTCGGCTACGAAGAGCAACCCCAACGGCAACAGGCACCGCAGCAGCCCTATAACCCCCCGCAACAGCAGCAGGCACCGCCTGCTCAATCGGCGGATCAGCAGGCTATTGCACGGTATCAATACATGCTAAAGACCGCGCCTCCGGAAACCATCGAACAGGCGCATCAGGAAGCTTTCGCACAACTTTCACCGGAACAACGCCGGCAGGTGTTGCAGCAACTGACCAATGCGGTTCCTATGTCAGAGCGGCCCCCCGCGTCTGCAGCCGATGACCCGCAAGCCCTGGCGCGCGCAGCCACGCGTGCCGAAGTCAGGCAGCCGGGTACGCTGGAGCGTTTGTTCGGTTCCAGTGGAGCCGCGGGAGCTGGGAGTGCTATGGGCGGCGGTATGGGATTAGGCGGGAGCCTGCTTACTGGCCTAGCTGGTGCTTTTGTTGGCACCGCCATAGCCGATCACTTCTTTCGCGGGCCCATGGGCTCCGGATTTATGGGCGGCGGTTCCGGCGGAGGTTATGGCGGCGGCACCGTGGTCAACGAGACCGTAAACAATTACGGCTCTGACAGCGACGATAACAACTCAAACGACGATTCCGGCAACAACAACTCGGACGACAATAGCGACAACTCGAGCAACGACAACGCTAGTTATGACGACAGCGCGGATTACAGCGATGCCGGCGGCGATGATTCCAGCGGCAGCGTCGACGTCTAGCCGTTATATGATCGTTGGCATGCCCATCGATCGTAGAGGATTTTTACTGAGTGCGGCGGGTGCCGCCGCCGCATCTCAGAGTTCTTTCGCAGCTACCATGCTGCCGGCCAAAGATACAGCGAATATTAAGCTGAGTGTTGCGACGTATTCATTCCGCAAGCTCTCTCGCGAAGCTACGATCCAGAACATCAAAGATTTGAACGTCAAGTATTGCGACATCAAAGAGTTTCACCTCCCCTACAAAGATTCGAAAGAGCAGTTGCAAATGGGCCGGAAGATGTTCGATGACGCCGGTTTAACGGTAGTAGGCGGCGGCAACATCACCATGAACTCTGAAGAAGAGCCGAAATTGCGTGCCATGTTCGACTACGCGAAGGCCTGCGGATTCCCGATGATGATCATCGCGCCCACGCGCACCAACATGAGCATGATTGAGAAGCTGGTGAAGGAATACAACATTAAGATTGCGATTCACAATCACGGCCCTGAGGATAAGTTTTATCCATCGCCGCAAAGCGTGCTCGAAGTAATTAAAGGCATGGACCCGCGTGTGGGGCTTTGCATCGATATCGGCCATACCGTACGCGCGGGCAAGGACGTAGTCGAATCTATCGCGGAAGCCGGTCCGCGTGTTCACGAACTGCACATGAAAGATTTGACCGACTTTACCGATAAGAACAGCCAAGTACCCGTCGGGGATGGCAAGATGCCTATCGCTGCGATCTTCCGGCAGTTGCAGAAGATCAACTATAAGGGCGTGTGTTCGCTCGAATACGAAATCGATGCCGATAACCCAATGCCGGGCATGCAGAAGTCGTTTGCCCACATGCGCGGTGTTGTCGCGGGAATGCAGGGTTGATCCAAATCGGCGCGGTCCGCGAGGAGACGTTAACTGTCGATGAGCGGACCGCAATCAGCTTCTTGGGTGTAGCTAGCGGGCGCGTTCTTGCCACACCTCAGATGATTCAGCACATGGAGATCACCAGCCGGAATTTGCTGAAACCGATGCTGGACGATGGCTACGATTCCGTGGGAACCGTCGTTTCAGTAAAACATTTGGGGGCGACACCGATCGGCATGGACGTCGTGTTCAGCAGCGAAATTTTGTCTGTCGACGAACGCCGGGTCACCTTCAAGGTAACGGCGCGGGATTCGCAGGAAACCATCGGCGAAGGAACGCACGAACGCTTCATCGTGCATGTGGGGCGCTTTGCGGCCAAAATGGAATCAAAGCTTGCGGGCAAAGATCGCGTAGTCTAGACCGCCGAAAAATCGCTCGCGCACTTCGGTGGGTAGCTGATTCAGTTCCGGCCAGGAATCAGCCGCAGGGAAGCGTTTCACTACTTCGATGGCACCCATACCGGATTCTTCCAGGTAAAAGGCCAGCAAGGGATGCGGCACTGGGCGAGTGTGGGTGGGGTCCAGGTAAAAATGCGTGGCGAAGATGGCCAGGCACTCAGGGTTAGGCGTTTCAAATACCAGCAGGGCGTTGCGTTCCAGCTTTCCGGCACACAATTGAACCAGTTCTGGAACGCGAGCAGGCGGCAGGTGTTCCACCACCTGCGCGCAAAAGATTCCGGCAAGCGACTTGTCGGGCTGTTCCGCCAGCCATGTGAATATATCGTGTCGTTCGGCGTTTAAAGAACGCGCTTTGCATGCTGCTATGGATTCGGCGCTGGCGTCTATTCCGCAGGCAGTGATTCCGGCTTCGCGCATCACTTCCAGGAATTCGCCGTTGCCACAGCCCAGATCAATCACTTCGCGAGTTCCGCGAAAGCGCTCCACGTAGAACTGTTGCCCAGTTCTGACGTGCTCGGCTGAACCACGAAAGCGGGTCGCGAACGCCGGATAATCCATGGGGAGTTCCGGTGCGGGTACGGGCGCGGCAGAAGCGACCATCCCGCGTTGCCGCACGGTTCGCAATTCAAAGTGGATGATGCGTTCAAACTCCAGGCGGATACGTTCTAGATCCTGCCAGAGCTGCTGCTGGATCTTCTGGCTATTCAGATTAAGCGCTTGAGAAAAATCCCGGTGCTGGGCTTCCAGTACTTCGCGCTCATGCGTCCCGGCTTCCACGGCGCGCCGCTCGGTTGCTGCAGCGAGCGAGTCTATCCGGATCTGTGTGTCGCGAACGTGCAGATCCCACTTCGCCGGCAACGGTGCCACCTGCTGGCGCAGCGAGTGGGCATCGGCGGTGATCTGGTTCGCGCGGGAATGCAATTCGGCGAGGGCCGGTTCCGCTGCATGGCGGTCCTGTTCCATGCGTTCGCCGATCTGGATGCCCAGCGACACCAGGGAGCGATTCAGATCGTTGACGGCTTCCATCAGGGTCTCGACGCAGTTGATTACGCTCTGATTGAAGACCACCTGATCTCGTACAAACCAGTTCAGCCCGCGGGAAACAGTGCGCTTCGTAAATTGAATCGCGTTGTTAGCAAGGCCGCCCCGGCGCGGATTGACGGCGCCGATTGCGGCGGCCTTGCCCTGAGCAGCATCGCGCGCGTGGACCACGGGCATTAAGTCTGCGAGCGGAACGGAGATCGCCTCGCCGGCCGCCGCCGATGTTTCCGGATACCGGGTACGGACGCGCTCGCGAATGCCCTGGACTAATTCGCGTAATTCTTCCAGCTTCTGCTCGTCACTTGCCACGTTTGTTCTTAGACCAGGTGGCGGTGATATTCGAGTGAAGGCCGCCGCGTGAACTAAATTCCCCAATCAATTGCGCATGCTTCGGTTTGCACGCTTGCACAACATCTTCCAGGAAACGATTCACCACGTTTTCATAGAAGATTCCCAGGTTTCTGTAAGCCAGCGCGTACATTTTGAGCGACTTCAATTCCAGGCACTCTTTGTCTGGGATATAAGTCAACGTCAGCACGCCGAAATCCGGCAACCCGGTCTTGGGGCAGATGGATGTGAACTCGTCCACCACTACTTCGATTTCGTAGCCGGGATACTGATTCGGCCAAGTGTCAATTTCCGGCAGCGGCTCCTTGATGCCAGCGGCTGCGTGTTCCTCTGTGTAAGCTTTTTCTTTCTTCATGACAGTTCGTTCGAGAGCGCCTCAAGAAACAGGCCTACGTCTGTGACTACGCCCACTGCATGGCCGGTGCCCCTGTCACTAACTTTAGTAGCCACGGCGGGGTTTATATCAACGCACACGATTTTGACCCAGCTAGGCAGCATGTTGCCAGTCGCAATCGAGTGGAGCATGGAGCCCAGGCACAGCACAATGCCGGCACCTTTCAAATGCTGGGCGTACGCGTCCTGCGCGGCGTTCATATCGGTGATGGTATCGGGAAGGGGGCCATCGTCGCGCAGGCTTCCCGCCAGCACGAAGGGTACACCGTGCTTGACGCACTCATAAAGAATGCCGGATTCAAGCCGCCCCTGTTCCACCGCGCCTTGGATTCCGCCGCAATGATTGATGGCGTTGATGGCGCGCATATGATTACGGTGGCCGTGTTCCTCCTGGCGGCCATCGGACATGCGGATTCCGAGCGAGGTGCCGAGCAGTGCGGATTCCACATCGTGTACGCCCAAAGCGTTGCCGCTCAGGAGAGCATCAATGTAGCCGCCCCGGATCAGCTTTGAAAGACCGCGCGCGCCGCCGGTATGGACGCAAACCGGGCCTGCGACAGCAATGATCTTTAACCCCTGATCGCGCATCTTGCGCATCAGCGTGGCGGTTTGACGGACCGCAGTTTCCACCTGGCGCTCTGAGGATATGTCGTTCGACATGAAGGAGAACGAAGAGCGGTCGCGTTCCTTGGCTTCCGGTATTACGCGGATTCCACGCATTCCCACTACAACATCGTCATTCCCGGAAATATCGCGCAGGCGGCGGCACTGTGCTTCTCCGTCTTTCACAACGATGAGAGCGTCCATGCGCTGATTTGCCACGTCTATCCATTTATTTGCTAAACGAACTTGAGTGCGATGGTTGGTGGTGGAATAGAAATCTTCCGGCGCGCAGGTGGCGCGCTCCACTGTGCGCAATTGTGCATCGCCGGAATCAACAGGGGAACAACCGAGAGCTAGAAGCTGGCCCAGCAGATGATCCATATCGTCAGCCGTGGGCGCTTCAATTTTGAGCCGCAGATATGAGCGATCACCGTTGGTGCGGCCGATGGTGAATTCGTCCACTTCGAAACGGCTGTTGTACTCCACCACCTTGTCGAAGATCTCTTCCATGATGTGGGAATCGATCAGGTGACCTTGGGCCTCCACTAGTTCCTGAAATTGCATCAAGAGCTAGTGTAACGGCTCTCAAGTAAACAGGTCTTGTTTCAAATGCAGGGAACGCATCCGCAAAGTGCTGGCGTGGGCGCGGGGGATCAGGTCATAACCGGCAAGGAGAAGTATAATCGCGGCCAGAATGCAGCCAATAGTGAGGAGGGGGCTCTGCTTTTCGCGGCGGCTGCTGGAGCCGGGTTCGCGGGCTGTGAAATCGTAGCGCAATGGTGGCGCGGTTGGAATGATGTGCATCACTTCCTCAAGCGACAACAATATTTGCGGAATGGCAGGCTGGGGAAGGAGGGCCAACGCCCAATCCTGGCCATGTGGAATTGCAGGAACCGGGTAAACCGCACGGGAAGAGATAACGGGCGAAGCGGACAGGCCAGCGGCGCAAATTAGAAAGGCGGCAAGAACAAGCTGAGATTGACGTTTCACTACCACCCGAGTGGGCTGAATATTCGGAAACTCTCTACAATGAGAAAAGATTATGGGCGTTTTGGAAAACCAGTTTGAGCAAAATATTGTCACTACTACGGTGGACCATGTGTTCAATTGGGCGCGCAAATCAGCGCTGTGGCCATTGAGCTTCGGGCTGGCCTGTTGCGCAATTGAGATGATCGCATCCACCACGGCCCGATTCGACATAGCGCGCTTCGGCAGTGAAGTGTTCCGCCCCAGCCCCCGGCAAGCGGATCTGATGATTGTGGCCGGGACGGTGACGCTCAAAATGGCACCGGTGTTGAAGCGCATCTACGATCAAATGCCAGATCCGAAGTGGGTGATCTCCATGGGCGCATGCAGCAGCGTGGGTGGCCCGTTTAACACCTATGCAGTCCTGCAGGGTGTGGACCGGATTATCCCGGTGGACGTCTATGTGACCGGCTGCCCGCCTCGCCCGGAGAATCTGTTCTATGCCTTGATGAAGCTGCAGGACAAGATCGATCAGATGACCACGTTAGTACGGAAGCCCACGCAAGTGCGCCTGGACGAAACGATGCTGGAAGAATTCAAGCGCCAAGTCCGAATCGCTCAGACGCAAAACCCTGTATAGATGAACACCATAACAGCTGAAGAAGGATGGATCGTGCCCGAGCAGGGCGCGCCTTGGCTGCAATGGGGGTTTGGCACGCGCACCACAATTTGCAAAAACGAACCCAATTCCGTAAAGCAGGTTCATGGTTCGAAGGTACTGACCGTCACCAACGCGGGCTTCTCGGGAGAAGGCGATGGATTGATAACAGAAACTCCAGGGTTGCTGCTCGGTATCAAGACCGCTGATTGCTTACCGGTGCTACTGGTGGATATGAACCGGCGGTTGGTTTCCGCGGTGCACGCGGGGTGGCGGGGAACTGCTCAAAACATTGTGCAGGCAGCTCTGCGCGAAATGGCTGTGCTTTCCGGAACGAACCCAATCGACGTTTTGGTGGCGATGGGTCCGGCGATTCAAAAGTGTTGTTTCGAAGTGGGCCCGGAAGTAGCCCGGGTGTTTTCTGAATTCGATCCAACACTAGAAGGCGCCACACTGAAAAAGCATCTTGACCTGCAAGCGATTAATTCGTGGCAGCTTCAGAGGATGGGGGTGCCTGCAACGCAAATATTGCGAAATGAACTATGCACCGTTTGCCGAGTAAAGCAATTCTGGAGTTTTCGACGGGAGCAGGAAAAAGCGGGAAGGATGTGGTCGGTGGTAGGAATTACTCCCGATTGAGCGAGGGAAAATCCCCCGCTCAAATCAGGTGCGGGCTAAAACTTAGGCAGCGTGGGCAAATTCGATAGTTTCGTTAGCATCGAACTCGTTACGATCAGCGGCTTCCTGGCAGGTAATGCAATACGAAGTTTGCGGCACCGCATTCAGGCGTTTGATGCTGATGTCTTCTTCACAATGAAGGCATGTGCCGTAGGAACCATCGGCGATGCGGGAAAGCGCACTACGGACTTGGCGCAGCATTGCGGATTCACGGTCAAGCGTGCGAATCGCAAGCTCCCGTTCCCCCGCCAACTGCACTTCATCGAGCGCGTCAGGCGTTTTTTCAATCGCGATATCTTCGCGGTTACGCAGCGCGTCGGAAAGCTCTTTGAGCTTAGTCTCCAGCACTGTCTTATATTTTTCCAATTCGATCTTGGTCATGGTCGTGTCTTCCTCGATTCAACTATTAACTAATAAAGCTTTATAAAAAACGTGTCGAACATTGTGACGAAGTTTGCGCTTAAAGGTTTCACGCGTATCGTCATGGCACTCACCGAAAGCAATCCCGGTGCCAAACACGCAAGCATTTCATGCTCACGTTACGGAAGAGGCTCTCAGCAAAACACAACAGTGTAATGCAAGCGCCGAAACTCGTCTTTTTTTTCGAAAGAAGTTTTTCTTTAAAAGAAGAGATTCAGTTCCCAAGCTTTCGATTCACCGAATCTCAAATACACCAAAAGCGAGCCCTAACGGCGAGCCGTGATTTCGGTTGAGCGTTCGATTCACCGCGAGCGTAACCTCTAGTGATTCGCGTCCTACTAAATCACGCGGCAAAACAAAAGTACGAGAAAATGACGTCTCCGGTTTTACAATCGTCGATTCGGAAATTATTTTTCCGTCCACTAATACAGAAAGAGTAAGTGGGCCGGGTTCAGTTTGCTCGGGCGGGCAATAACCAGCCAAAGTGAGCTTACTCCCAGCCGTTCGCGGGCCGCCTATTCTGAAAGATGCCCGTGACGGCATCCACCGGAATGTTCCCTCAGGAGAATACCATGTCGAACCGAGCAAGTATGCCATCAAAGGTAATCCTGCGTCAAGTCTCAGCGGCAAATTTTTTGATTCTTCCCATCCAAACCTTTCTCCCGCAGTGCGTTCGTACAAAGATGTGACGTTGCGGATGTGCTCGCCCTTGGCGGAATAGACGATTAAAATTTCTTTTTGCAGCGCGTGAATGGTGGGGCCGGCAGGAAGGATGTAACTATAACGGTCGGGGTTTGCGGCGTCCAGGCGGTCCACCTGGCTAGTCGACTCGGGTGCCAGATAGACATCCGGAATGTCTAACGTGCGGAAAACTGAATGGGCGATCGAATCCTGATAAAGATCGTCTGAAACATCGGTAAGCAGGACGGTCTTTCCCGGATGAAGTTCGCGCGCGTGCCGGACACCCCAGACAAGATTGCGTACTGCGCGTGTGTGGCCCAGATACCAATGGGTACCCTGCCGGTCCAGGGGGACATGAAGGAAGAGGTAAAACGCTACTGCCGCAAAGGCCGCGAAACGAATAGGGCGAAGAGGAGTGCCTACCGCCAAGCCGAGTATCGCTCCCAGACCCAGAACGGGGATGGCCAGATAGTAATCGCTGATGTGATCCCGCAACGGCAGAGTAGGGGAAAGTGTGATCAGAAACCATAACAGGAAAAACAGGGGGAGACGGTTCTTGCGCGTTGCCTGATGAAAAACAAACCCAATCAGCAAGGCGCTAAAGAGCAAAATGGGGAAAGTCCGCAGGTGCGCATTGACGGGAGCGACGGCCCAGCGCCAGTAAGTCCAGAGAGTGGCAGGAATGGCGCCATCGAAGTGGAGTGCATAGATTCCGGCGGTCTGGCGCGGCGCGGCCCACGTGTGAAGCGCATAGTAAGCAGCAGAAACGGAAAAAAGCGGCAGGGTGCCCAGAACACGGCGACGGGAGAACTGGCATGTCACTACATAGGCGAGAACAATAGCGGGGTAAACAATATTTAATTCGAGCGCGCCAAAGCCCAGTACGAATACGGCGAATTGCAGCCAGTAACGGTCACGCAAATAAAGCAGGAATGCCAGCAAAAGAAAAAACGCGCACTGGATCTGGTTGTAATCCGATACCCAGCACAGAGGCGTGAGAAGCGCGAAATTAGCCGTCCAAAAGATGGGCGCCGAACCAGCTACCAAGCGCGAGCCCGTCAGCTTACGCATGATGAGCGCGAGCAGAACCAGGTTCACCGTCTGGTTGACAAACACAGCTATGTGGTAAGGCAGCGCGTTCGATTGGAAGAGGCGGTAAAAGAGCAGAAAGAATCCACGTTCGCTCCAGGGGCGAATAGTGCCCTGCGCCATGGGCGTGAACATGGCTGCAAGAAAAGTGCGGAAGCTATCTACCTGAGTATGCAGTCCCAACCAGGCGAAATCATCCTGCTCAAACCAGTTTCTCAACCCCGCCCAATACACCACGAAGAGGAAGGCCACGGGAAGAACAAACACCAGCGCAGATTGCACCGTCTGAGGGCGCAACCAGAGTTTGAATTTACTTGTGTTCAAAGCCGACCGCAGTTGCGATCACGCCAAGTTCGCGCCCTTCCACCACACCTGCCGCCAGATATTTACTCAACATAAAATCCACTTTTGCAGTATCAGAGGAGAGGGCGGAAGCGGGAACCTCGCGAACGTATTCGTAATCGCCGGGTTTGGTGTAAGTTTCAGGCGCAAGTGCCGCGCCCCCTACCGCAACGCTCAGAGTGGTGGCTTTTACGTGATCGAGCACTGCCGGCGGAATGGTGAACTTAAACTTTAAAACGGCGCCTGCCTGGCCTGCATCCCGGGGCGGGCGCAGAATGACGGTGAAGTGTCCTGCTGTCCAGCGCCAGCCGCCGGATTCTAGCGAGTAAAACCCAAGCAGAAGCTGCGTGGGCGCCCGCGGATCCGCCATGGTGAGCATGGTAGCCATTTTCGGCGTTTCTTCTTCCGTGAGCACGCGTACTTTGTCTTTGTTGTTGCAGCCGGAAGCGAGCGCCAAGATCAACAAGAGCGTAGCTTTACGCATGTAGTACGACCCTACCGTTTTCAGTTTGCACCTTTTCTATTTCCACCAAACAACTATAGAACGTTGGGCCGCCGCCTATATCGGTCAGACGTTCGGAAACTAACGCATTAATGTTGCGGCCGTTTGAGGAAGCGCCTGCCCAGCGTACGGAAGGAGTGGCCACCACCCCTGGCCGGACCTCAAGCGAAACGCTTGCCTGCAGGAATGCTTCTCCGCGCTGGTTGAAAACCCTTAGCCGGTCACCGGGCGCGATGTGGCGCTTAGAAGCATCTTCAGGGTGAACGGTCAACCGCGCCGTTTCCGCATTCAGCGCAGGGGTGCCGCCGAAGGTGGAATTCATCGCATTGTGGCTCTTGGGGGAAATTAACTCCAGCGGAAAACGCTCCCGCAGTTCCTGGTCACCGCCTCGCGATTCGAGGGGCGGCACATAATCCAGACCCGGCGCGTCCAGATCGCACTTGCCGTCGAGAGTGGCAAAGCCATTTGCAAACGGAAGAAACGGTTTGCCTTCCGCTGAAACATTCAACCGGATAGATCGCTCGTTTTCCAGCCTTTCCAGTGTTATGTCTTTTAAGAACGGGTGGCCGGACGAGAGCGCGGCCCGGATCATATCGTCATCGTCTTCCTGAAAGCAGGGCTCCGCAAAGCCGCAATACTTTGCCAAACGGCGGAATACTTCGGAATTCGGCAAACACTCCCCAGGGGCGGGGAGTGCGGGACGGGCAAACTGCAGATAGTAATGGCCGTACGCCATGTACAGGTCCGTCTGTTCCAAGAAAGTAGTGGCGGGCAAAAGGATGTCGGCAAAACGCGCGGTATCGGTGACAAATTGCTCCAGCACGACGGTAAACAGATCGTCGCGGCGAAAACCAGCCATTACGTCGTTTTGATTGGGTGCTACGGAAGCCGGGTTTGAATTATAGACAATGATGGCTTTAACAGGTGGCCTAGATTCGCTGGTGAGCGCTTTGCCGAGCTCCGACATATTGATGAGACGGGCTTCGCGGCCCAGAGGGGACGCCTGCTGCAGTTCGGGAAGATTCAGCGAATCGACATTCAGGTGAAAGGCGCCCGAAGTGGAAAGCTGCAAGCCTCCGCCAACCTGTTGCCACGAGCCTGTCAGGGCAGGCAATCGGGAAATGACGCGGACCGCTAAGCCGCCACGCTCGCTACGTTGAACGCCGTAGTTGACGCGGATGACAGCAGGCTTGCTGGTCGCGTACTCCCGGGCGAGTTGGATGACGTCAGCAGCGGGAATGCCCGTCAACAACTCCACGCGCTCCGGTGGGTACTGTGCGGCCAACACGCGCAATCCGGCAATCCCTTTCGTGTGAGCCGCGACGTACGCAGTGTCTTCCAGTTTCTCCGCCAATATCACGTGCATCAGGCCCAGTGCCAGCGCGGCGTCCGACCCCGGATTGGGCGTAAAGTGGCGATCGGCCAGCTTAGCTGTGCGGCTGAGATAAGGATCAATTACATAGAATCTGGCACCTTGGCGGCGAGCTTCCACGATGAACGGCCAAAGGTGAACATTGGTAGACAGGATGTTGGCGCCCCACGCCAAAATCAGTTTGGAGTGGCGGAACTGCTCCGGTTCCGTCCCGTAACGAGCGCCCGCAGTCTCCATCAGAGCAGCGCCACCGGCTGAAGAACAGATGGTGCGGTCCAGGCGCGAGGCCCCGAAACGGTGGAAAAAGCGCCGGTCCATACCCTGAAAGTTCAGATAACCCATGTTGCCGGCGTAAGAATACGGCAAGACGGATTCCGGACCAAACTCCCGGCTGATCGCGAGCAGCCGTTCCGCAATTTCAGAGAGAGCCGCGTCCCAACCGATGCGCCGGAATGTGGCTTCACCTTTGGAGCCGGTGCGCTGCTGCGGATATAGAATGCGTTGTGGGGAGTATTCCAGTTGGAGGTACTTGGCCACTTTGCCACATAGAAACCCACGTGTGACGGGGTGTGTGGGGTCGCCACGCAGACGCGAACCGGTGCCAGTTGCGTCTACATCAAGATGTAGCGCGCAGGCGTCAGGGCAATCCAGAGCGCAAACGGAGTGGCGATAGTCTGGCAAGCAGACATTATGACAGCCTGAAATGCAAAAAGCCCCGCTGATTGCTCAGCAGGGCCTTTTTGGGGAAACAAGAAAAACTAGCTGCGATTTGCAAACTTCTTGCGAGCGGTAAAAGCAACACCGAGCAAGCCAGCGCCCATCATCAACATGGTGCCGGGTTCTGGAACAGCGTTGCTAAGAACTTGGCCCTGAATGGATGACTGGCCTTGTAAAGTGGTCTGCGCAACAATTGGGGTTGGGCTGTTGATGTTGAAAACGTCCGCACCCAGAGTGAAAGTGAGCGGGCTGTCGAAGATATTAATCGTTGACTGAAGGGACGTAACAGTTGCGGGAGCAGACGTTCCCACGAAGCTGCCCGTGAGACCGTTTGTTACGTCATTCACTTTTACAGTGAAAGTAAACATTGGGACATTCACGGTACCGGTACCGGAAAAATTCAGGTCAAAGAAGCCATAGCTAATGTTAGTCGGTGAGTTGACAATGACATCGGCAGTGGGCGGTGCTCCGGGGCCGGCATACGAGAGAGTGATACTAGCGGTGCCAGTCGTCACGCTTAGGACCGTGTTAGCTCCATTGGAACTGCTGCTGAGAGTTGCGGTGGTATTGCTGAACGCAGATCCGTTGGTGTTGTATTGAACAACTGAAGCACCGGCCGAACTGATAGTGGCCGCGACGAGTGCTGTGAGAGTGACGAGTGATTTCATAATGTTTCCTCCGAGAGTGGTAAAACTTAGCTAAGGTACTGTTATGGATCTTACCGGGAGGAACGGAGGCTGTTAACGGTTTAATGTATAATGTTCGCAAAACTGCTAAAGTTTTTCCTAAATCTGCCGATTTTGTATGGTTGCTTTAGAATCTGATAGGCATGCTTACTCGTACTCAAGCTCTGGAGCGGTTCGAATCCAGCGATCTGATAGGAATTGGAATGGAGGCGGATTTGGTGCGCCGTAAGCTGCATCCTCAAGGGATTGCATCTTATATTATCGACCGCAATATTAACTATACGAATTTCTGTACAGAGTATTGTTCCTTCTGCGCGTTTTACCGGGCTCCCGGCAGCAAGGAGGGCTATCTTCTTGATTTTGAAGTAATTGCTGACAAGATAGCGGAAACCATTTTACTGGGCGGAACGGGGATTTTGATGCAGGGCGGACTGCATCCAGATCTAAAGATTGAATGGTATGAAAACCTGCTTCGTCAAATAAAACGAAGGTTTACAATTCATACACATTGCTTCTCCGCGCCTGAAATTACCAATATTGCCGAGGTCAGCGGCATTTCCGTGCGCGAAACTATCGCGCGTTTAAGAGATGCCGGGCTTGATTCCATTCCCGGAGGCGGGGCGGAGATTCTGGATGATGCCGTGCGATATCGAATTAGCCGACTGAAGTGCGGAACTGCGGAGTGGATCGATGTGCACCGGACGGCGCATTCGCTGGGGATGCGGACCACTGCCACCATGATGTTCGGTTGCGGGGAGACTGACGAGCAGCGGGTGAACCATCTGGAGATCGTGAGGCAGATTCAAGAGGATACGGGCGGGTTTACGGCCTTCATCCCGTGGAGTTTTCAGCGGGAGAATACGTCTTTGGGACGTTTTGTGAAAGATGAAGCAACCGCGGTGGAATATCTGCGGACGCTGGCAATCTCCCGAACCTATCTGGACAACATCCTGAATATTCAGAGTTCGTGGGTCACGCCGGGTTTGAAGACCTGCCAGATTGGGTTGCGATTTGGTGGCAACGATGTCGGCAGCATTATGATCGAGGAAAATGTAGTTTCGGCAGCCGGAGCCCACCATCAGGCTACGGAAGAAGAACTGCGGCGGTTGATCCGTGAGGCGGGTTTCGTTCCGAAACAGCGCGATACGCTGTACACGAAATACTTCTTGAACTAACCCGCCGTTTATAGGCCAAGTGGAGCAAGAGGGGGCTTACCGGGGGAAAGTGGCTGAATTCGGATGATCGTGACGCCAGCGCCAGTATTCATTCTGCTGGACCCGGTTTCCGTGGTGAAAATCTTCCTTTTGTTCCTTTCGTTGATCTTTTAGGTAGTGCTCATAGGCTTTGTCCTCATTTTTACTCCACTTGTGGTAATCCTTCCGGTCGTCGTCGTAATAACGCTTGTACTGGCCTTTATGCTTGCCATTATCGTCATGATCGTCGTGATCACCGGCGCGGACCGCAACAGGTGCCATTAACAGGACTCCGAACAACAAACCGTTTAGACAGGTGCGCATTTTTGAAACCTCGGTAGGGTGGGTGCATTTGCCTGCCCAAACCGTGCGCCAAGGATATCCTTTGTTGAACGACCTTCAGGCCTCCAGGGCATCGGAAATTTTCGGCCAGCCCCAGATGCAAGTCAGCACCATTTTATCTTGCAGGTCGGCGGAACGTTTGGGTTTCGCAGAGAATCCTGCCAGTACGTGTTTCCACTACGAAATCCGGTTCGTAACCGCTTTCATCGCCGTAGTAGATCTGAAAATCGTTGCGACCAGGCTTGTACCACATCAACACGTCCGTATCGCGCTCTACGACGATAACGAAGCGCCGCTCGGGATTTACGTCGAACCGCTGGCGGCCATAGAGGCATCTCTCGAATCCACCGAAGAGTAACTGGCGCATTTCCTGCCTATTTTTAACTGGATCGCGAAAGTCGAGGAGAGCTTGGCCTTCTTCGACGGGGTAGTGTTCCGCATTCAGCGGAGTAAACCCTTTCGAGAGGTTTACCGTGTAGCCAGCCGCCTCTTCCCAAGGTGCAACTGCATCTGGGCGTGGATCAGCCTGACCAGCTGCGTACAATTCTGTTCCCAACATCTGGTGGACCGATTACTCGTCCGGTGGACTTCAAAGTTGGGCCCATATTTGTAGTCAAACAGTTTCCACATGGCTTCAGCAAGCATGGCCGGTTGTATTGCTTGCTGATGATCTTCATGCAAAGCAAAAGCCGCCAAGCTCTGGTGCGACCGTGCCACGGGAGTTAGTAGAAAACCCTGGCGCTATCTCTTTATCCCCCGCGATCAAATCGCTGAGAACCGAACCTTCTCCCACTCCGAATCGATTGTGCTTTTGCGCAAAATTGAATCGGGCCCCTGAAAACAAGTCATCGCTCGGCTTGGCTCCTTTGCGTGCCATGCCTCTGCCGTTTCCGGTGACCGCGAAGTCACTAGCAATTCCCTCAAGGGCCAAACGCGAACGTTTCCAGCTTGCTTCCGCAATTTATATAAAAAATGAGAAACGAACCCGGGAAAGGTCCGCCGTTAGTAAAGAAACGCTAAAAGAAGAACCCGAGAGTGCCGTCTCGGATACCGGAGAGACACCCGGCGGACACCCCAGGGATACCTAACCTATGCCCAGACTGTTACCCTAACCGCATGCTAGGACTCAGCCCCCGCGCCGCTTCATACACCTGGACTGCGTTCTTCGTCCTGATTACGCTTTACACCGCTTACCTCATCCGCGGCACGCTTTTCATTCTCACGGTTTCCATTCTTTTTGCTTATCTCCTCTATCCCCTTGTCGATTACCTGAACGGTCACCTGCCCAGCCGGTCGCGAACACCCGCGCTGGCCATTGTTTACCTGATGCTCATCGGGCTTCTCGTTTCGCTTGGTATTGAAATTGGTTCGCAAGCCGCGGAACAGGCAGCCTCGCTTTCTCAGCGCGCACCTGAACTTCTCCAAAAACTGAAACAGCAGCCCCCCACCGGCGCGCTCCCCACCACCCTCCACTCCTTCCAGCAAACCATAATCGGTACGCTCGAAACATACGTTTATAAGCACTACAACGATTTCGTCGCCTCCATCCCGAAATTCACCCTGGAGGTGCTCCGCGCTTCCACCAATCTCATTTACATAATCATCATCCCGGTCTTGAGCTTCTTCATCCTGAAAGATGGCCGTACCATGCGGGATGAAATTCTTTGCTTGATCGATCCTGGCGCCCGCGAACTGGTGGACGAACTCTTCGCCGACGTGCATCTTCTGTTGCTTCAATACATGCGCGCGCTGTTCTCGCTCTGTGCCATCACCTTCGTTACGTTCGCACTGGTGCTTAGCTTGATGGGCGTTCCGTATGCAATCCTGCTTGCCTCCATTGCCTTCCCGCTCGAATTCATCCCGCTGATTGGGCCCCTCATTGCGGCGGTTACCATCATCGCCGTCACTGCTTTCGCCGGTGGCGGACACGTGCTCTGGGTCGTGCTCTTCCTGTTTGTTTACCGGATGCTGCAGGATTATGTGGTTTCTCCCCGGCTCATGAGCGCGGGCGTCGAACTCCACCCATTGCTGGTCATTCTAGGAGTATTTGCCGGGGAGCAACTCGCCGGAATCCCCGGAACGTTCTTATCTGTACCTGTTCTTGCGCTGCTTCGGGTCATCTACCGGCGTCTCCGCATCTGGCAATTCGCAAGGCGCGAAACCCCCCTCGTTACCTGATGCGTTTGGCTTTGCTGATACTGCTCGCGGTTCCAGCCCAGGCGCACATGATGAGCCTTAGCTCCGGTGACGCCGCTCTTGTGGGAAACAAGCTGACTTATACGCTGACGATGCCGTTGTTCGAAGTGGCTCACATCCGCCAGCCTGAGCAAGCTCTTCTGGCTCATATTCAGTTTGCCGGTAGCCAGTTAGGCGCGCACGAGTGTCACGCGGACGCGGCTCACGATTCCTACGTCTGCCACGCGGAGTATGAGTTCGCCTCTCCACCCAGCGTGCTTCAGGTCCATTGCACTTTTACGGAAGTGACGGTGCCCAATCACGTCCACCTGCTTCGCGCGATAAATGGCTCTAAACGCGATCAAGCTGTTTTCGATTCGGCTTTCACTACATCCACCCTGCGGTTTCGCCCGCCCACCGCGGCCGAACTTGCCACACAACAGTTGGCGAGCGGTGCAGCCCACGTCTTCACGGGATTGCTGTCATTGCTCTTCTTGATTACGCTTGCGCTGGGCGCCGCTAATTGGCAACAGCTTGGTGGGATGGCCGCCTTGTTCTTGAGCGGGCAATTGGCGGGCACGCTGATTCCCTGGCAGCCCGCCCCGCGGTTCCTGGAATCTGCCGCCGCGCTCGCGATTGCTTATCTCGCCGTGGAAGTGTTGTTTCTGCCGAATACCAGAGAGCGCTGGCTTGTCGCTGCCTTAGTCGGTGCGGTGCCCGGGTTGGTGCTCGCTGCTTATATCCGGCAATCGGAATCGAGCGCGGGCTACGCGTTCGGAGGCACGGCGCTGGCCGATATCACGGTGCTGGCAGCCACCGGCGCGTTCATCTTCCGGTTCCCTCAATCGCGCCGCGTGCTTGCTTCCCTGGCGCTAGCTAGCGGGCTCGGCTGGTTCTTTCTCGTGATGGCCCGTTAGACTGAATGCTTACCGTGCAAGTGGAAACTCAGAGTGCCAAGCGGTTCTTCGGCCGCCAGGGCACTCTTTCGCGATGGCACCCCAATTTTGAATACCGCGCCGGGCAGGTGGAAATGGCCGAGGCCGTGGAAAGCGCCATTGCGGAGCGTAAGCATCTGATTGTCGAAGCCGGTACAGGCACAGGCAAGACGCTCGCGTACCTGGTTCCCGCTCTGCTCTCCGGTAAGCGGGTTGTGGTGTCGACAGGTACCAAGAACTTGCAGGAACAGCTTTTTTACAAGGACATTCCGTTTCTCCAACAACACTTCGATCGGCCCCTGAGAGTGAGCTATATGAAGGGCCGCGGGAATTATGCCTGCCGCCAGAAAATCTACGATGCCGAACGGGAAGCTGTTCTAACTGGCCTAGAAGAAGTAGCCGATTTCCAGATTATTCAGGATTGGGAAAAGACAACGGAGTACGGCGACCGGGCGGAGATTAAGACGCTCCCGGAGCAGTCAACGGCGTGGGCCCGCATCGACGCGCGGCGTGAACTTTGTTCCGGCCAGAAGTGCCCGCAATTCGAAAGGTGCTTCATCACGGAGATGCACCGGCGCGCTCTTGATAGCGACATCCTCATCGTCAACCACCATCTCTTCTTTGCCGATCTTGCACTGAAAGATGAAGAGTTCGCCGGCATTCTTCCCGAATATTGGGCGGTGATTTTCGATGAAGCGCACGAGATTGAAGACATCGCGGGCCAGTATTTCGGTGTGACTGTTTCCAGCTACCAAATTGCTGAATTGCGGCGGGATGTTGCGGTTGTTAGCCGCCTGAAGAGCTTCGGAAGTCCCGAGTTGGATCGCATTTTAGAACGGCTGGAAGAACTCGCCCAGATATTTTTCGGCACGCTGCCCGGTATGGAAGGCCGCGCGGCTTTCGCTTCTCGCGCGTCGTTGAGGGACGCTGAATATCTCGATTTTCTTGGTGCCATCGAACTGGTATCGCTTTCCTTGCAACTGGTGAAAGATTCTCCGGAAGAGGTGATCCCTCTCTCTCGCCGTGCTCAAGCGATCCATGAAAGCTTAAAGTTCATGGTCGAATCTGACGACCCAACTTACGTCTATTGGATGGAGAAGCGCGGTCGCGGCACCTTCCTCCAGGCAACGCCGATTGATGTCTCGGGCATTCTGGCGCAAAGGCTTTTCGAAAAGCTCGATTGCATTGTTCTCACCAGCGCAACGCTTGCCGTAGCTGGCGACTTCAGCTTTATTCAAAAGCGCTTAGGCCTGGAGTCTTCCCGCACCCTGATCGTGCCGGGTCACTTCGATTACCAGAAGCAGGCGCTGCTTTATATCCCACAGCACCTGCCCGACCCGCGCGACGCGGCTTTCACCAAACTGGCGAGCGAAGAAATCATTCGCATTCTGGAATTGTCAAAGGGCCGCGCGTTCGTTCTCTTCACCAGCTATTCGCAAATGCGTCTGGTGTACGATCGCGTTTCGCTGAATATTAGTTACCCCACCCTGCTGCAGGGCACCGGCCCGCGAACCGCGCTGCTCGAAGAATTCAAGGCCACGCCGAACTGTGTTCTATTTGCGACTTCATCTTTCTGGCAGGGCGTAGACGTTCAAGGCGACCAGCTGAGCTGTGTGATTATCGACCGGCTACCGTTTGCGGTCCCGAATGATCCGGTGGTGGAAGCCAGAATCCGTAGCGTGCGCGAGGCAGGTGGCAACCCTTTCTATGATTATCAAATTCCGCAAGCCGCCATCGCGTTAAAGCAAGGGTTCGGGCGGCTGATCCGTGCGCGCTCAGATCGAGGTGTCCTCTCCTTGCTCGATCGCCGCATTACTCACACTCGCTACGGGCAGATTTTCTTCGATAGCCTGCCCGATTACGCCTTCGCGACTAAACTGGAAGCAGTGGAAAGGTTTTTCTCCGATCATGTTTGAAGTTTCAATAGAAGAAGTTTTCCCAGCCGGGCACGCTCTGCGCAACTACCATGGCAAGTGCGAAAACGTGCATGGCCACAACTACCGCGTGCGTGTGACGGTGGAAGGCCCGGAACTTGACGATACAGGGCTGCTGCTCGATTTCGCGGAACTGAAGCGCCTGGTGCGCGCAGTAAAAGACCGCCTGGATCACCAGTTTCTGAATGACTTGCCTCCCTTCACGGAATTGAATCCGTCAGCCGAGAACATTGCCAAATATTTTCACGACCAAATCCAACCGCACACCACCGCGAAGCTCACTGAAATCAAACTCTGGGAAACCGATGTAGCTTGCGCCACTTATCGCCCAACGCTGCAGTCATGACCGCTGTCTCAGTATCTTCTTCAAATCACGCCGTCCGCGAAGTACGGCAATAATGCGGATTGGCTTCGTATCAGGCCGGTACACAACCAGAAAGGAGTACAAAGGGAAGAAAAGCACAGGGCGCAAGGTTAGATCATTGCGTTTGTGCCCTATATCTGGCATTCCGCCCAGCTTCGAAAACAGCTCAAAAAGCTCGTCTTCTATTCTATTTGCTAGCCTCAGATTGTCCGAAGCAATGGTCCTCCAAATTTCATGAAGATCCAGTTCCGCTTCGCTGGACAGCTTATATTCAGGCTGCATCAACCTCGGGCGGCAAGCCAAGCCGTCTTGCGGGCTTCCAGACTGGATCTTGCCTCTTCGGGAGTAAAACACTCTCCTCGGTCAAATTGTTCGTTAGCCCGGTCAATTTTTTCATCCAGAAGCCTTTTTTCGACCGACGTCCACTCTTCCTCGCCAAATAGCATTTCTAAAGCGCTATCGATCACCTCCTCAGCATTCTTATACTCGCCGGCTTTGATCGCTCCGGCAATCCGCTGCTCCAGTTCCGGTCGAATGGTTATCGTCATATTGACCTCTTATCAGTATTGTGCATTGTCATGCGGATTCTGATTGCTACGTTCGGTTCTCTCGGAGACATTCACCCATACCTCGCCATCGCAGAAAAGTTAGCGGAACAGGGCGCCCGCATAACATTTGTTACCACAACCGTCCATCGCGACCTCATCGAAACTGCCGGCTTTAATTTCCTTCCCATGCGACCGGAAGTGAAGCCCGACCCCGGGTTTTTTGCTCACTTTATGGACGAGTTCCAAGGCGGCCGCTTCCTTCTTCGCGATCTGCTCTTTCCTTCCATTCGCGACAGCTACGCCGACGTGATGGCCGCCATTCCAGGCCACGACCTGCTCATCACCCAGATGGTTGCCTTCGGTGGACATCTTGCCGCCCGCGTTACCGGTATCCCGTGGGTCTCAACGGTACTTTCTCCCCTGAGCTTCTTTTCACGGGAAGACCCATCCGTCTTGGCCGCTCCATTAACAGCATTACGGCGTCGTTCACCTGTCTTGACACGGATGATTAACGGGTTGGCGCAACGCACAACGGTACGCTCTACCCTCTGCGTTAAAGAATTTGAAGCGGAACTCGGATTGCCTGACGGGGGTAATCCTATTTTCGAAGGGCAGCACTCGCCTTCTAGTGTTTTGGCGCTTTTCTCCAAACACTTCGCCGCCCTGCAAACCGATTGGCCCTCACAGGCAATTGCCACCGGCTTCCCCTTTCGTCCGCCCGCACCCCTGCCTCCCGAACTCGAACAATTCCTGTCCACCGGTCTCCCGCCGATTGTGTTTACGTTAGGCTCGTCCGCAGTCTTCACACCTGGCAAGTTCTTCGAAACTGCGCAGGGCTTGGGACGTCGTGCGCTTCTCCTCGCCGGCCCCGCGGCCAAGAACATCGCCAGCACTCGTGACGTACTTGCGATCAATTACGCCCCCCATTCCGCCGTATTTCCCCGCGCTTCGGTGATCGTTCACCAGGGTGGTATGGGAACCATGTCCGAAGCTCTCCGTTCCGGACGCCCGTCCCTCGTGGTGCCGTTTGCCGTTGACCAGCCCGATAATGCAGCACGTTGCGAACGCCTCGGAGTGGCAAAGGTACTCAGCCGCCGTGCTCTCTCCGTCAGGAATGTGACGCGCGCTCTCGATCCTCTCTTGAATAATGCCTGCTACCTGAACGCGGCCTCCCAGCTTGCCGCAAAAATCAATGCGGAAAACGGAGCAGCGGATGCCGCCCGCCTCATTCTGCAAGCGAAAAATAGCCTATCCTAACCTAACCACAACCCCATGCGTCCGCTTGCCCTTCTCGTTCTCACGCTCCCGCTGCTTGCTCAACGCGCCCCGGTGCGTGAAACGCCCGCCCAAGCCGTCAACGAAGTCGGCATGCCTTACGTTCGCGAGAATTACACCAAATTCGATTACCGGATTCCCATGCGCGATGGCGTGAAGCTTTTCACGTCTGTCTATGTGCCGAAGGAAGTCGCCGGTGAAGGGAAGAGCTACCCCATCATGCTGACCCGCACTCCATACAGCGTGCGTCCGTATGGCGAGGACCAATTCCCCGCCGCACTTGGGCCTTCAGATTTCTTTGCGCGTGAGAAATTCATCTTTGCTTACCAGGATGTCCGCGGCCGCAATCTGAGTGAAGGCGTGTATGTGCCCATGAAGCCTTACATTCCCAATAAGCGCGATTCTATAATCGCCGACGAATCCACTGATGCCTATGATTCGGTGGATTACCTGGTGAAGAACGTACCCGGCAATACGGGCAAAGTCGGCATTTGGGGCATTTCTCAACCCGGCTTCTATGCTACGGCGGCGCTACTCGATTCACATCCCGCGTTGGCTGCGGTAAGCCCACAGGCTCCGGTAACCGATTATTACCTGGGCGATGATTCGTATCACAACGGTGCCTTCATGCTGGCCCATCGCTTTGGTTTTTACCAGGGGTTTAAGCTGCGGGAAGACGGTAACCCGCCTGCCGCGCCACCGGCGGCAACGGTTCCCTTTGACTACGGCACCCCTGATGCGTACGAGTTCTTTCTTGGGATGGGCTCGCTATCGAATGCCGATGAGAAGTACTTCCTTCACAAACAGCCCCTCTGGACACTGAACGTTACTCACACCACTTACGATGAGATTTGGCAAAGCCGCGCAATCTGGAAATATTTGAAAGACATCCGCCCGGCCACGATGATCGTAGGAGGTTGGTTCGACCAGGAGGACTTGCAGGGTCCACTGCGCCAATTCGATTTTCTTCAGAAACATAATCCGCCGCAAACCGGAATGCTGGTAATGGGACCGTGGGTGCATGGTGGCTTTTCGCGAGGTGACGGCGATCGTGTCGGCAATATAACCTTCGGTTCGAAAACGGGAGCCTGGTACCGCGAACACATTGAGTTTCCTTTTTTCCTCCGGCAACTGAAGGGCAGGGGAGAGACCACGTTTCCGAAAGCATGGGTTTTCCAAACCGGCTTGAATCAGTGGCGTAAGTTCGATTCCTGGCCGCCCGCGCAAGCTCAATCGCGCAAGGCATATCCTGACGGAAAGGGCGCTTTAAGTTTCAACCCACCTTCCACGGTGCAGCGTTTCGATGAGTATCTGTCCGATCCGAACAAGCCGGTTCCTTATATCGGCGTGATCTCTGCCGGTGTCCGTTTCGATTACATGACCGAAGATCAACGTTTTGCATCCACCCGGCCCGACGTACTTGCTTATCGCAGTGAACCACTGGATCAGGACCTGACTGTGATGGGGCCGATCACTTGTGATCTGAAAGTTTCCACCTCCGGGACCGATTCAGATTTCGATGTGAAGATTATTGATGTTTACCCGGCGGACTTTCCCGATTACGAAGCACCAGCAGTGCCCGTCAACCCGCGCCTGCAACCTGCCACGACGGTCCGTTTTGGAGGCTATCAGCAGTTGGTTCGCGGAGAGCCCTTTCGTGGCAAGTTCCGAAAAAGTTTTGAGAAGCCGGTGCCTTTCGAACCGGGTAAACCGGACCGCATCACGTTCAAATTGCCCGACGTGGCGCACACCTTTCGCGCCGGCCACCGCGTGATGATTCAGATCCAGAGCACATGGTTTCCCATCACTGACCGGAACCCTCAAAAATTCATGGACATTCCAAACGCGCTTGCGGCAGATTTCATTAAGGCCACGCAGCGGGTCTTCACCGGTGGGGCTGACGGCACCAGTTTTACGTTCCCCGTGATTCCCTGAATGCTGATCTGTCCGGTGCGCGCCTGCCGGCGAGCTTTGGTGCGCCAGACGGGCCGCGCTGTTTGCGCTGAAGGCCACTCATTCGACATTGCGAAGACGGGCTATCTAAATTTGTTGCAGCCGCAAGAGCGCCGTTCAAAACTGCCGGGCGACACCGCTTTGGCTGTAGCAGCCAGGCGGCGGTTGCATGACTGTGGCGTCACGGCCCCGCTGAGGGAAGCGATTCAGGAATTCGCAGAACCAAGCGGGCACGTTCTGGATGCCGGATGCGGTGAGGGCTTTTATTCAGGATCGCTTTCCGGAGTTGAAGCGCATGGCATTGACATCTCAATCCCGGCTGTAGATGCCGCGGCAAAGCGCTATCCGCTTGGGGAATGGATCGTCGGGAATGCTGACCGATTCATCCCCTATGCCGACGGGAGCTTCGAAACAATCCTGTCGATCACTGCGCGGATGAACCCGCGCGAATTTTCCCGGGTGTTACAAGCGGAAGGAAAACTTCTAGTGGCGGTGCCAGCGCCGTACGATTTAGTTGAACTGCGCGGCGAATCGCGGGATAGGGTTGAGCGGACGATCGCAGACTTCGCGCCCCTCTTCAAACTTGTTCAACAGCATCGAACCAGCACG
>JAABUK010002009.1_pt1 | contig 37362 bp, 34 predicted proteins | sample 5559141 | NCBI WGS metagenome assembly JAABUK01 (sample SAMN10711869, study PRJNA513367) | rock metagenome | isolation source: Antarctica rocks | place: Antarctica: Victoria Land, Pudding Butte nord | collected 2016-01-03
CCTCCTTGAGCCAGGTCGTTGGTAGATAAACGCGGCCATTAGAAGCATCGACAGAGATATCCCGAGCGATATTAACATACTGTAGGGCAATGCCCATCCTGCCACCTGCCTGAACGATTCGTTTGCGCTGACTTTCTGGCACGATCGCCTTAGTGTGGTGAAAGACAAGCTCCAAGCAAGATTCTGCCACAGTACCGGCCACCCGAGCCCCGTAGATTTGTAGAATAGATTCGTTGTTGATAGGAAAAGGGTTGCTGGGCGACGAAAAATTTAGATCGGTCTCGAAGCCTTTCATAAGATCATAGAATGGCTCCGGGCAAAGGTACGATGTTGGAAGTAACATAAGCGTGTGCTGAACGGACAACGGGAACGTCGAGCTGATGAATTCCGTCATTTGCTGATTCTTCGTTTGAGTGGGGGTTTTGTAGCTGATATCGAGGTACTGATTCAATTTCGCGATCCAATGCCGAGCCTCCTCAACTGATGCAGCCTCGTCAACCAAATCGTCCGCGACGCGGCAGAACGAGTACAACAAGACCAAGTCGGTTCGAAGCCTTCCTTGAAAGACTCCGCTGGCAAGGTAGAAGCTTCGACTTTTGGCTCTGAGTCGGGCTAATGCTTGTTGTAATCCCAAAATGCGATTCTCATCATACGCGTCGGTGCATACAAGCAACGCTCGCACGAGCAGTATGGGTGATGGCAATTCAGGGATTGTGGGAAAGAGGTTTGGAAAGGTTTGCAGAATTGCGTAGGCGTTGTCGAAAGCAACGAGACCGAAGACGATGAGCACATTGGTCACTAGAAAGAAGACTGCCTCTTCGATTTCAAGTCCGTCCCAAAGATGCCAATCTAGCTTTGTACCTGACTCAATAACCCAAGTCCCCCGTTTCAATGCCAATGTATCGACGATCCAGAGATAGATCGTAGGGAGGGTGACCGGTAGTAATGTGTTCGAAAGGGGCAGCTCCATTATTAGTTGGTAGGCAAGGCTCCTAATCCACGTCAGTCATCGTTCACTGTAGAGGACGAGTTCTCGCATACCAAAGCAATAAGACGAACGGCCCAGCCCATACAAGGATTAAGCCCAAGTAAAAGCCTTTTCCCTTTTGTACGCAAAAAGCAGTCCCACAAAGGATGACAGCAACGATTGATAGTGTACCAAGCCATCTCCACATTCGCAACCGCCTTCCATCATTGAGCATCTTCTGTCCGCGAAGGTATACTGGATGGAATGTGGGCTTGCTAAGAATAAGGTAGAGAAGAGAGGTATTGTAAGTCTGGATGACGAAGAAAAATATTTCTTCTGCTGGAATTTGAAAGAGCGTCGGGCCAATGATGGCATTGGGAGGATAAGTCCATATTCGCGAGTGTATTAGGTATGAGTCCCAGGGTGTGGTAGAGACGACGGCGATCTAAACGTGATCAGCAAGGTCATTGTAGGCCAAAATCAGTCGAGCATACAGCGATGAGAAAGAGGATCTTATATACACCAAGGCTTGTACATAGAGGCCTATAGCACAGAGTCAAGGCTACCGCCGGCGGTATCGTGTATTTGATATGTCTGTGGATGTTGTCAGAGAGCCAGTCTCACATAGCAACTCAGTAGCAAGCAGAAACAGCAAACTTACACCAAGGCATAGTCAGTACCCATATCTAACGTTCACGGGCGCGACGGTGTTGTAGAAGTCATGACCCTCTGTTACGAAAGCTGCCTGCCCTGGCACGACTGGATAAAGGCGGGGAAGACTAGTGAAGACGGGCGATCTTGGTGCAGTTGACGGCGCATAGAAGTTCTTGAATGATGCTTGGTTTCCGTGTGTAAACAGCAGCGATTCCTCTCGCCAAATGAGTGTTCTCTACAGCTTTTGTCGGTAGAGTCGACGATGTTGTTGTGCGGCAGATGTGGCAAGCAAGTTCTCTCATGACGCTCGCGATCTCCAGGTCCGCAAAAGCAGCAACATTGGCGTGGCAGGGATCTGGTGGCAGGGGACTGCCTTAGCGGCCGCCTTGCAAACGGCTCCTTTCTGACATCAGCTACCGCATTAGCGCCGATATCCTGCATGCTTGGGGGATGCTTGGGGGCCTTCATCCGTTGCTATCCGATTCTTCACTCCGGAACCCTCGGCTTAGAGATCCGGACTTATAGTGATCAATGGAGGTGGCTCGGGTGGGTATATCACCGTGCATCAGAGTCCGCCACAGCGAATCAGATGTGCTTGACCCCAGAGCCTCACAATACCGCTGCTACTGTATTTCTTTCATACGGTAGTTGTTTCACAGGAGGCTATTTAACCTAGTACTTGATCGTGATGAATGGACCAACGGCAGACGAGAAGAGGCGTGGCCATCCGTACGTAGACTTGATCTATAGACAATAGTTTGGTGCTTATAAGGCTTTGGAGATACCTGTCAGGAAACTTCGCGCCTGTCCAGCAAGTGCTACCACTCACGCCTTGCTCCTACACTGGGAACATACCAGAGGAACTTGCGGGCGGGGAGTATGTTCGTAATGGATCAAACCCGGTAACCAACGAGGCCCTTGGCCGGGACGCCCATTGGTTCGATGGAGATGGCATGCTTAGCGGCGTGTCCTTTCGACAGAACGGCGAGAAGGGGGCCTTACAGCCAGAATTCGTCAATCAATACATCCTGACCGATGTCTATCAAAGCTCAAAGACCACTCCTTTCCTCAAGACTCCAATATTACCAAGCATCGCAACGCTGGTCAATCCTATGAGCTCACTGATCACAATCCTCCTACGAGTATTGCGGACGATCGCCCTGGTCATATTATCTCATATGCCTGGTTCGCCGGTTGCTATAAAAAGGATCAGCGTTGCAAACACTGCGGTACTCTATCACGATGGGCGAGCATTGGCTACGTGTGAAAGTGGTCCACCCATGCGTATATCCTTGCCAGGTCTTGAGACTATCGGATGGTTCGATGGCAACACAAGCGAGGGAGAGCCTCCCAAGATGGAGAGGCCTGGGTTTGGAGGTGGAGGTAATCGTCTGATCAGCTTCATGAAGGAGTGGACTACTGCGCATGTTTGTCTTTGGCGCTTAGGAGGGAATTCGGATGATGCTGACGATGTATAGCCTCGAGTTGATCCTAAGACAAAAGAGCTGATACTCTATCACTCGACCTTCGTCCCGCCCTACATCAATTATTCCATCGTGGAATCAACAAATGATGCATCCCGAGGAAGCAACAACCAGAAGCGAACTAGCATGATCAACGTTCCTGTCCCAGGAATCAGATCTGCCAAGATGATGCATGACTTTGGAGTCTCCAGTACTCACACAATAATCATGGACCTACCTCTCTCCTTAGATCCTCTCAACCTTGCAAAGAACAAGCCAGTGGTAGCTTACGATCCGACTAGCCGGTCGAGGTTTGGCATCTTCCCGCGCTATCACCCACAGGAGGTCCGTTGGTTCGAAACAAAGCCTTGTTGCATTTTTCATACTGCCAATTCCTGGAATTCTAGGGACTCCAAAGCAATGACGGGTCCTCAGGGAACGGAAATAGTAAACATGCTTGCGTGTCGTTTGACCTCTGCCTCACTTGTCTTCAGTGCTGGTGATATCGCCGCACCGCAACCCATCCACGACATTCCGGCTGACCAGCAAGAGGAAGATCAGTGTCGTCTGTACTATTACCAATTTTGTTTGTCACGACTGCCTAACGGCGATATTTACAACGGTAACGATAACCTAATTGCACACCAATGGGCTCTGTCAGCCATCACATTCGAATTTCCATCCCTTCGCGATTCCGCCTCAATGTCCGCTGCAAAGTACATCTATGGCTGCTCGGTCTCTGGTAGCTCTTTTGGTAGCGCTCTTGGCCGAGCTGTCAAGATCAATACTCTCGTGAAGATGGATGTCCAGACGTTGATCGAGAGAGGCATTCGTGATCCACCAGCGCAGATCACTGGATGTGTAGACAGTAGGAGCATGGCTGAAGTTCTCGCAAGTACTGATCCCGAGGACCCAATCAAAGTCTTCAAGATGCCAGATGGATGGTATGCCCAAGAATCGCGCTTCGTACCACGTGCAGGAGGAGTCAGCGAAGATGATGGATGGATACTCAGCTATGTTTTCGACGAGTCCCAACTCGGTGAAGATGGAGAGTGCATTCCAGGTGCCCGGAGCAAGCTGTGGATCATTGACGCGAAAAACATGACGGATATTGTGGCCCAGATACACCTACCGCAAAGAGTACCGTATGGTTTGCATGGTAGCTGGTTTTCCGAGGAGGATATTAAGGGCCAGAGGCCTGTGAATAGTATCAGGACTCTACCAACGATGAATGGCAAAGAAGAAAATTTCTCGCCCGCGTGGAGAGCGTTGATGGCAACGCGAAGGACGATCGAACGCTGGTTGGGATGAATCGTGTCAGCTTTTACGAAGCTCGCAGTATGTTCAAATCCCTCAATGCTTGGCCTGTTGGGAAAGTATTATGGCTGTATTCCATGTTGAGAGTCCTTTTCGACCACCATTAAAATTCACCAATATTCATCACCGAACGATCTTGGTGATCCCTCGTTTGGGGCTTGGCAGACAATCTAGGACGTAAGCCGTTCGTTGTAAGTTTACGAATTATGTAGGACCCTTTCCAGTTTCGTTTTCCGGTCAGGGCGCTATAACGTACGAAAAATTACCGTATATCCTAAAAATCATTTTCCATTTCATCCTCTCCATGCCGTTCTGCCGCCCACCTACTCACCATCTAGATTTGCGTCGTCACCTACATTCCAGCTTTTGCACCTTGTTTTCCCTTTCAAACGCCAAAGAAAACTGTAAAAGCTCAAGCACTCTAGGTGCTCTCTGTCTTCATCGCGTTTCCAAAATGTTGCTCACATTATATTCGCTGACGCAATGCATCAAAGAGATGGCAGAACGTAAGCATCGGTGCATTGAAATGGCAATCTCGAGAAGAAAAGAGTGCGTATATCATGATTGCTTGCGCTATCCTATAACCAACTAAACGAGTGTATCGGACCCGTCAACCCCCGGCCTAGTATACATGGAGACAAGACAACGCCGAAGAGACCACGTGGACAATCTGTACATGCAACGCAAACTCAACCAGCGGCATTTCTATGCCATGCTCATCACCTAGTCAATTATGGAACCTCCTCAAACTTCACGCCGATGGTAATCTTCTCCATACCTGACTTTGTCTGGGGATCATACGTTCGTGGATACGCCGTGATCTCTGTGATTTGCTTCTTACCAAGCGCCTTCGAATGATCCTTGAGCATATAGTTGAGACTGCTGAGGAAATCAGTGCCCAACATAGTGTCGAAAGCCTCCTTTTTCGCTGTCGTGACTTCTGGCTTATCGTTGGGATCGGCCGCTCTCTTGAATGTTGTCTTCGTGTCTAACGGCGCTCCGACCTTCTTCTGCATCGCCTGCATGGTTTCGATCGTGCTCAGACTCTGGATATCTCGGCCTACAAAGCCTTTGAGTTTCTTGGTTGCCTCGAGGGTGGCAGCTTCGTTGCCTTCTACTAAGTTTGCTTTTCGCCACTGCTCGAATACTTGGTCGGACGACATCATCTTGAACTCCGCTGGGTTGTTGTCAGCTTCTGCAAATCGGGTCTGACCGACGATGAGACCGTCTTTGGCAAAATATTTGCCAATCGAGATGGGCTTGTTTCCCATTTTGTCGGACCAGACTTCATATTCGGTGTAATCGGCTTTGCCGAGATCAACCTTCAGATCTTCGAAGGGGGCCACAAGGTCTCTATCCTTTGCAACAGCAGGGTCAATAGGTTTGTCCGGCCTTGTTGGATTGACCATATAATGGACTTCTATGTCTGGTGTGGATTTGTCATCGTTGTTTCCTCTGATGGCCTGCTGGAGCTCGCCGTCCACCTGTTGACCCTTTGTCTTAAGCTATATATCATACAAGCATTAGCTTGCCTTGACATATCTCCAAACAACATAGGGAAAGAGAAGCCATATGAGCTACCAGTTGAGTTTTGTGCTTTCAAGTCGAACAAAGAAGCTGCTGCGTGCTCACGAAAGGTACAAAATGAGCGCATGAAAAGACGAAACTTACCTTGCTAATATCTTTCGACTCTCCAAGCGTCACAACGCCATTATCACCAGGCTTGCTCCCACCTGCTAATATATTTTTCTTGGCTGGTTGCTGATTCCCTGTATTTTCTCCAGAGGGAGGATCACCAGCGCCAATGCGTACATTTGGCTGTGGATCGCCCGACTGACCGCCCGAAGTTGAATCCCCAGAGTTATCCGCGCCGAGGCGTAGTCCTCCACCTGTGCCTGGATCACCATCACCGCTACCCGACGACGAAGAGGATGAATCTCCGGAGCTTCCACCGTGTGGACCTGATTAGGGGACCGGCTTTGGCGCGACGAATCCTGGTGCTCTTCCATGTAGAAGGTTCCGCGTCTCCAGGAGCGTGATATCTTCGATCCTGTTTTGATGCTCCCTCCGGCTGAGAGAGGTTCCAGGCAGTGCCCGCGATTGTACATGAACGTGGAGGCCGTATAGGGCGGTGGCTAGTACCACCAGGTGCCCGGAGATCTTCATGCTGGGGAATGAGGTAGACCTAATTAAACAGAGGAATAGTCTTTATAACATGCACGATAAGCAGTAAAGCAAGAGGCCAGACGATTGCTTGGAGCAAGTTCTTGTGAACACAATCAGCTACAGAAGACTCTGTCTCGACCTTATACTTCGTGATCAAGGTGATTCGAGTGGTATACGTGTACATGATCGTGAGCATGATAAAGCAGCAACAACATATGGTCACTAAACTGCTAACATGGAACACACATTGTTGGAAAATGATGCGCCGCATCTCACTGCCATCCCCATGCCCCCTTTTCACCATGTTTGATCCTGAAGGAAGATCTTGTGAGACGATGCCCCTTGGTCGTTTACGGCGACTCTTGAGGGTGAGCCTGTAGGATTCCAACCTCGTAGCTAGCGGCGTGTCCATGTTTGCACAGCCCAGGGGGAAGCTCGGCGGATGTTTCATTTGACGCCGTAGATGGCCTGCTATTCGATGACGATACATGTACTTAGTTGGTATAGGGAGTGGGATTGCTCTAGGCTCACGCCTGTTCCGCAGTGTACATATGTTTGTACACACACACACACATACACACAAACTCCTCACGTTCTCTGGAAAATCGGAACACTACCACACATAGGTTGGGTGCTAACGGTCCTAGCAGCTTGGTGGGCTTACCTTAGGGTTCCCCGCGGGCGCGTAAACCCCCGCGCGTCAGCCCCCGCGTTTCAGCCCCCGCACGTCTACGCCCTATCATGAACCCAATGACCAACCCTATAGATCCTACTGTAAGCCTTATCCCAACGACACCGTCATACGCATTATCCCGGGGTCCTTGCCAGCGTACTCCGGACATCCACGTCGAATGTACCCGTTGATTCTCAATGTCAACACTTCATGTAGGACTTCATAAGGATGCCTGAGAAGCTTTGGGCGCTCGGCGCTCCCTCAGCAGCCCCGGTGTACTGGAAAATTCAATTGCCGCGATACACAACGACCTTCCACTTCACTATCATAGTTCGCACAGCCTCTGTAAGGCTCATCATGAGAGGAAATCATTTAGCGAAGAAATTGCTCTCATTGCAGCCCTGAGATGCGCAGAAAGGGTTCTGTCTAAGCGGTAGAGGCTGGCTGGGGGCGCAATCCGCGGTTCCAACGATTGTTTGAAAACGATTATTTACATGTGACCCCGGTTGACAAAATTGATTGATATTCGAAGACCAGAGTACCTATGATACACTATCGACACCTCACAAAGGGAATACATGATCGAATCAATGCCATGCATGACTCGAAGAGAGGAACATCGAGAAATTGGCCGTCTCCAGTCACGCCGATACAACGAGGATTTACCAAAGAACGCTGGATACAAGGATCGTTGCCACGATCAACACGAATCTACTGCGAGGACCCAAAACGGCCGCTCCACTGTCTTTGTTAGCAGCCGTCCCTGCCTTGAGCCCAACAGTTTTCAAACAGGTCAAGTCGACCTCCACATCTGGCACTCCATTCCCAAATACAAGTGTCATGATCGGGGTGACCCCGAACAGAACCGCCTGAATATCGCTGGTATTGCGAGAAGCGGTACTGATACGGTTGGCGGCCACCAGGCTGATATCGTAGTCGTCTTTGGTGGTGGGATGACAACTGCCCTTCGGGATTGGGAGCGAGTTGTTCTGACCCGTCAAAGGCCTCACGAGAAGATCTCCCCATTTCCCGTCCACTGCGATAGCGCAGGAAGAGGGCGCGTGATCTCGTAAAGCATTCCCTAATCTAGTGCATACTGACATGGTGCTGGAGCCGTTGCGTTCCTCTTTACGAAGGATGTTCTTCAGGTCATCGTATCCTTGGGTACGGAGATCGTTGACACATGCTGCGGTGATGGCATCGCTGCAGGTTCCTTGGTCGTATTCGGGGTCAGTACCAGGGAAACGAAGTTTTGTCGCAACGCCCTCGAAGAAGATTGAACAGGCTTGGGGTTGCGAGCTATTGGTCTGTTGCAAATTGACGGTCGGTGGCTTTCCTAAGATAAAATCTCGTTCGAAGACGTTGTTTTGGTTACTTATGGCTTGGACCGAGAGAGTCCAAGTCAAGGGTTGAGGAGACGACAGTAGACTGTTGAAGTTCGAGATCCCAATCGCGCCGGCAGTCATGTTTCCAAGTACACATTGGGGCGTATTGTACGAGCCAGTTGGGCATTTCGCCTCATCACAGCTGACTATCTCGGCGTATGATGAATGCGACAAGATGATGCTGACAAGTATAGAATGATGTAAGGAAGTCGACCTAAAGAACACCATATTGAGTCTTGTCTGTATACTTCTGTGCGAAATTGGTGTCTTTGGATTGAGTTGATGGGGTTTCCAGTAATGATGAAAGCTTAGAGTGTACAGGAAAAAGATTATGAACATAAGATCGTGAGGCTGCGCAAAGACACTTGTCTAGATGCTTCAATGATATCAACCAATAGAAGGCATAGGCACTCAATTGCCGCGCGTTTCAAGACGTTTCAAGGAGGATCGAAGCTAACATTCCCTCGACCGCACATATATCCCAATAGTCTACATATAATTGTTTCACTCGGCAAAGAGGCGCAAAATGCTTCTGATGACTTTAACCAACTCTTTCCCATAGCCTGTCCTGGCTGCCAACGTGCGACGCGGCGTCAAGTGAAACAAGGTGGAAGGAAATGGCCTACTTTGTGAGTGCCACAAGGCTTGTGACATTCCACCGTTTAGTGACACCCGTTCAATGACCCAGCGGTTAAAATATCGCCATTCACAGGGCTGTGTATCACCATCATGAGACATTCTGAGACATCTATAGAAGGTGAGTCTACCGTTACAATCTTACCAAGATGTCATCCATCCATCTTTGATTGGCTGTAGATGGCTCATCGTTTGATGAAATCGTGCTTCCTTCTCGGCTTCGCCTGGAATTCACAGTCTCACAAGCTTAAAGTGGCAAAGGGAAAGTTTTCAGACCAACGGAGAGAACATCCATAGCCTAGAGAAAGCTCCAAGTGTCGACGTGTGATAGGATCGATGGAATATTGATGTAAATTGATGTGGGGGTAGGTCAGCGACATATTGCTGTCCCGAGAATTGACGGTCCTCAGCCTCAGCCTGGTCGAGTATAAGTTTGGTGTCAGCTGTTAAGTCCAGTCGTTTCTCTAGTTCAATTTTGGACAAACATCACCTCTACAACCGAAAGAGCCAAAAGGAAGGTTACCTGTCTTGAAAGATCAACCAATCTGTTTTGAATTTTGATAGCCATTATTTCTGCTGCTCCCTTCAGCAAAGATGGCCACAATGGCGCTCAACGTCGTCGGTGCAATTGCCGGTGTGGTCGGTATAGGCATGATGATTCCTGGACTCATACCGGACAAAGACAAACATGAGCCCATCGTTCGAATCGCAGCTGGTCTTACCAGCAATACAGAAGACACAACCTCCGGGAATACACCAGGAGTCACCCTCTACGATATCATGGGGCGAATGATCGGTTCAACCGAGGGCAAAGCCGACATAATCAAAGACGGCGCTTTTACTGATATTAAAGTGCCCTTCAACGAAGGTGTTGGGACGAAGCCAGCAGAGTATATCGCTGTTACTGATGGAGGAAACGTTGCCTTGTGCATTGCGTATATTTCACTCACCAATCCGGACGGCGGCAAACATGTTTGGTACGGAGACATTGGAAAAGCATGTGGACACCCGTGGTATCACTCTATGCTCAAGACCGGCAAGATTGGTGCCAGTGAAAAGGAAGGCTACGACTATCAGCCCGCTTGCGTTTGGATCGACCGTGACCGCTCCAATGGTCTTCCATATCAAGGCTTGGGCATTCACCTGTATGACTTTGAAGCTACGGAGGAGCGAGCGAAGATGTATACCGACAATAAGGATCAGATGTGTAGGGTCGCATCTCGATACCGCATGGCAAGTACATACCCTAGCTTCTTTGGTTTCTTGACATGGTACTGACTTCCGAATTTGCTCAGTATCAAAATATGAATTCTAATGACTCAATACCGTACTTCCAACCGCCATTAGAGCGCAAGCCAGGATCGAACTTGGAGCTCAACCCCGAGGAAGCCTTCGACACCTCACGATGGGCTATGCCCGACTATCCAGGTGACGACATCACGAAAGAGGTCATTGACGGATGGTCGGACAAGAGGTCGTTACCAGTGAGAAAGCGCAACGGCCCAGCTGCGACAGGTGCGACGAACAGCGGTGTGGTCATCATCAGCACGAGTCAATACCACAGTGCCACGGAGCTTTGCAACAGCGATAATTCTTGGGGACATGATTTTGTGTCGTCGACGGAGAATATGTTTTGTGATATGGAGCTAAAGCAGCTTTGGCCTGTCTGCAGTGCCAGCAAAGCGAGCGCTTGTTTTGACACCAAAATCAGTAAGATGAGGCCTGCGAAAGGCCTAAGGGGAAGAGACTCAAGTTCAGGCGAGATTCCACCTGAGAAGAATTACGCCAAGACCATCCATTGGGACTAAGGATCACTTCGAACGCCGGCGTTTCGTGATATCTAGTGTATTTTGTACGGTAGTGAAAGTTGTCTCTATTGTTGAAAGCGTCTGTACTCTGAGGGCTCCCCTCTGGAACTTGGGACGCTCATCGCTCCCTCGGCATGCGCTAGGGTAAATTGGCCCCAGTCCGGGCCCATTGCGCTCGGAACAGGCCCTAAGCTTTTTAGGCTACTAGGGCCATCAGTGTGCTACCCGGGGCTACTCCTATAGGTGTTTAGATCCGCAGACATCAAGCTAAACCCGGTCCAGGGGGTTGAAGCGTAGGTCTAGGGGTGTAATTGTAGGCAATCACCCCCAACAAAATCGTCGACCATATTGGTGACCACTTAAGCCACACCACCACGCATTATGATGCGAACTTGAGCGTAGTATGCATGCACGTCATCAGTCTTCTACCGATAAGAAACGGGCGTTGTGCGCAAAAGTTGTGCAGGTAAACATACATCGCCCCACACAAAAGTCTGCCAAGCTGTGGCTTAGTGGGCACTGTAGTCCGGCTTTCTTGGTTCGGGGAGAATGCTATGGATAATGTAGCTTCCGAACCAATGGCATTTTCTCGCGGTTTCGTTGAATGGATGCCTGAGTCACGTGCGGTGCAAGCTGCTGAACGGCATCACCATGACTTGTGACTAACCGAAGTTCAACACCAGTTTTTGATCGATATCATTCGCAGAAATAGGCATAAACAAGCTCTACTGTTTCATGTCATAACAACTCGAACGCAGGTCTTGCTTTTTCGTTGCCTGTTCTCCAGAGCTTTCGATGCATCCGTTGGTCTGGGCGAACTTTTTCACCCCGACGGTTTGTCAGACGAGATAAGCAGGGTGAAACTGACTGACCATCGGCCGTCCATAGATGCGGGTGGTCTATGTATAATGTAAAGCAATGGAAATACCCGTGTGCAGATTCCGCGCCTCGGATTCGTCGTGTGAGCAGGTGATCAGCATCCCGTTTGTCGTGAATCGAGGACCTACATCTGGCCACTTAAAGGGTACTTCCCATTCTCGAATTCCTCAGAGTACTTGCTTTTCAATGGATCCACCTCCCCAGCCCCCATTTCCAACAGGGTCTTGACCATATGATGTTGACCATAAATCATCGCTCGTAGAATCGGAGGATTACCATCGCCTGAACCGTTGACATCAACGCCCAGTTCTGCCAACAGCTTAACAATATCCACATGCCCAGATTGAGCAGCACACTTCAACGCGAGATCCCCGTTCCCATACTCCTTGACATCAACGCCCTTCTGTAGAAGGAAGCGAACCATTGGTGTTTCTCCATTCATGGCTGCCCGAGCAAGAACACTCCAGTCAGGTCCCTCAGCATTGATGTTAGCTCCATGATCAAGCAGGATCTGTACGACATCCATATGCCCATTTCTCGAGGCCCAGTAGAGGGGATCGCCACGAGAAACGGCATGATAATTCGCCCCTTGTTCTAAGAGCAGTCGAACGATATGCGCATGACCTGAGCGAGAAGCTGAATGTAGTGGATTGCCGGAGTAAGGCTTTTCACCGAAATCAGCGCCAATACTGAGCAGAAATTGAACAGCATCCATATGCCCATTACCAGAGGCCGTACGCAATGACTGCGATAGATCGTCTTGTGCTCTTATCGTAGGAAATTCATGCAGCAATTGCTTCAAGATATTCGTGTAGCCATGACTTGCAGCAACATTGAATGCGTCCCTACCATGTTTCTGCAACCAGTCTGCTTCCAGCCACTCGACTCGCGAGCAGAGGTCCAGTAGATACTCGAAAATCTCTTGCTGACCCGCACGACATGCTTCACAGAATGCAGCAACGACCGATTCTCTGAGCTCTTGGGCAATATGGCCAGTTCCATCATGCGTGAGTATCAGAGCCAACATATCCTTCTGTCCCCTTCTCACCGCGTTCACAGACGCGTAACCGAAGAATTTGCTTTTGATATGCGGATTGGGGTTTTCTGATAGTAGTCGTGCCACCTTCGCATGATCTCCCACGGCTGCGGCGGCAGAAAGTAAGTCTTGACCCGGGTCGAAAGATGCGTCTCCCAGGCCAGCATTAGGACGCTTGAAAAGAAGACGAGGGCCGATGTTGTGGGCTACTGCATCACACAAATCGTGATCGTAGGTCAGGCGTTGCGGTTTCGAGTCACGGTCCTCTGTATGACCGAGGAGAAGTGTTTTTGCTTGCTTGATGGTGCAGTAGATCAGACCGCGTTGATGAAGCTTCAACACATTGGCCACCAATCGCAATTTACTGCACTTTGGATTCAAGAAAAGGATTCGATTATGTTCACTGAAATCGAAAATATCCGTTGCAAATACTGCATGTAATACTTCCTCATTGAATGCTTCTGGGCTCGTGTCAACATGGAGAGGTTTACAGCACTGAGAGAACTTACTACATATAAGACGAAGCCTGACAGCTTTATACAGTCCGATAGCCAGGACCATGTTCTCAACCACGCATTCGAAGGCTAGTTTTGGTAGGTTAAGGATCTCCATGATGATAGTACTAGCTGGGTACAAAGTTATGGTCGATCAGCTCCGATGGCTGTTTGAAAGGTTTGGTACAGCGGTCGGAAGACCTACAGAGAGACTGTGTGAGTTTTCGATAAGGAACCATTTATATCAGGTGAGCTATAATGGACGCGCAAGACCGTCAGAGGTGAGAAGACCTTCGGGCGCTTAATGGTATTAAGGAATGGCTCTCGAGGCAGTGCAGATCCTATGATCCTACAAATCCTGCGGCGTAACTTCCTGAAACCGATCGAGTAGTTGGCATGATTGGTATATGCAAATCCAAAGGTAGTCAGCATTCCATATCCACAGGCTTACTACGGCTTTCCAGGCTTGGCACCCAGAGCTACATGTACCTTGAATGTACGGAGGGTGACACCAAAAGTCTTGAGCAAGCGCCAAGCTTACAGGGATCGGCGTGCTCTAGGTTTTCGGCTAGGTTCCGGGGATCTAGGTGCTACTAGGGTGCGGTTTCCGGGGTTAATGACCCCTAACTCAACCAAAGATTGGTGCACCTCCCATTAGCGCCAAGTCAAGACTAATGGTGTCATCCTCCGTATTCTACCAGACACATCAGTCTTATCTTTTGCGGACACCGACCTGTTCGTTATGCTGCCTTGGCTCATGCACGACTTCTGTACTCTTTGGATATATATCATGGGTGGTGGAGATACTCGTTGAAATCTTCTTTATTCTCTGGCGGCTGTCCTCAGCTTTCGTCAGCACGTACAAATGCGATACCATGAGGCAGCATAAAGGTCCTATGAGAATGCTAATGAAGTAGTGGCATCATCCGGGACAAGCTCATTACTTCTATAAAAGTCATAAATCTCGACACCATCTTCTAGACAAGGCTTGGCACTTCAACGTCCAAACGTTGTCGTTTCGGGATTTACTTGGATTGCAATACATCACGCTTCTTACTCCACCAATCTGACGATCAACGCGATTTCAACGATGGCCTGGACTTGAAGTCAGCGCATTCGAACGTCGGCCTCGTCCCAGACCTTTATAGTCGAACAACGAATGGAACACAGCTGCAATCCTTCCAGCTCACTGCTAACGACATAGCAGTGGCTCCCCATTCAGCCACGTGCATGATTGCTTGGTTCAATCATGATCATTGTGTCTTTATCGCGCGTGATCGCTTTGTTAATCATTCATGTATCTAGCCATGCTCTCGTCTATATTGTAGACGTCTCCTAGTGGCTAGGATGCATGCTGTCCCTATTATCACTGTCGTACACCTCCCTGAGGTTACGGACAGACGATTTGCCACGGTCAATGTTTCACGAAGACGAGGATTAATTCGAAGATACCGAGGGGAACAGGGTAATTGCCCTTCAGAAATCACATTGGCACAGTGACGGAAGCTTCGTATGCCACAACCGTGCCCCAATGTTGCTAAATGAGAAACCATGAGAGTCTCTCTTGACCGCATTCAATTGGGTGAAGTCACCACAATCGAGTGACAGGCAGTATCTCTCTGTCTCGAAAATTGCAATAAGTGAAGTCCCCGGCTTCATTTGCCTCATGGGAAGGCTACTCACTTGCTTCACGTTTCGAAAATGCAAGAAGAGGTCTACAGTAGGAGGAAGGACGCCTTCTTATCCAGTCAAAACGGAATGACTCCCCATTCTCCCTTCACCCTCAGCTGAATGATGAAAACCGTGACATCTAGTAGTGAAACTCACCTCTGTTCCGTGATGCAGAGCAGATGTAAAGGGACCCAGAGACTAGACAACATTTGGCTAGGTTCGTCTAGCATCATCCGGAAACACACTACCTTGTGAACTTCTGGCACGCTCCTCCAAATTCTCACGATCTGCTACACTTCTAGCAGGAGCACCACCAAGCCCAGATCCTTCTTCCATCACGTCAAAATAGGGCACTCAATTGTCCAGCACACTCATTCCAATTGCAAGACCCGTTCTGCATCAACAAGGTACGTTAACGGATCAAAGCTCACTTGTATCGATCTCACCGCTGCAATCCATCCCACCACTCCCATCTCAGATCTTCCACGCACATCATCACATTGGCATTGTATGACTGCAACAGTGGTACATCTTCTAGCCCTGTGAGCGGGTTTGGGTAACAACGCTCAACAGACTGGTCAGCATCCTGTCGAAGAATGCCATCGTGTGAACACTCTTTCACCGCTATCTCATTTCTGCAATCCTTCCATGCATCACAGTTTCACACATCACCCCTGCGTCATCATCAGCACAAGCAACCTGTCCTATTCCATGTTGCAACACCATCTAATCAACACACTGACAGACAAGCCATCACGATGTCCGCAAACGGCGATACCTCTGTACTTGCGGATGTCACGAACAAGGTCAACGGACTTGTGATAAACGAAGAGGCGAAGCAGCGTGTCAAGGATGCTCATTGGGCCGAGCCCCAGAAATTTGATTATGACGCCTACAACGCCGCTCCCAAAGACCAGCGGCCCGCTATCCCAGCTGAGGGCACCGAGGATGAGGATGTTCCTACATGGGCGGCTAACGCAACGAAGTACGAGTGGTCCGATGACTATGGTGACGTCGGTCCCAGGCACGAGAAATTGGAGCTTATGCTCTTCGGCGACGAGCATCAGATGAGAGAGGGGGATCAGTTTGCCAAGTAGGTGTAGCTCATCCATCCTTATAGCTTCAATCAAACAAAACGCTGACAGCCTAGGCTTACGGAGATGTCTGTGACCTTCGAAAGCGACTTGAAAGTTCAACCTATCACGAGGGTACTTCAAGCTGCGTCAGCTTCAAGTGTGGCCATGCTAATACCGTCATATAGTTCGAAGATGCGGGTCTACATCCTTTGATGTTGGACAACGTCCGGCTGTGTGGGTACAAAGTACCTACACCAATTCAAGCCTACGTTCTGCCGTCTGTCTTCAAGAACACGGATATCATTGGTGTCGCTCAGACCGGTAAGCCCGGACTTCGTTCCCACTTGTATTGCAAGCTAACAGCTACCAGGCTCTGGCAAGACTGCGGCCTTTCTCATTCCCACCTTGTCCAAGCTCATGGGGAAGGCGAAGAAACTGGCGGCTCCTCGTCCAGACCTCACGAAACCTTGGACTCGTGAGATGGGCACTCGTGCCGAGCCGTTAGTCCTAATCATTGCACCAACACGTGAGCTCGCCGTGCAAATCTTTGATGAAGCTCGTCGTCTCTGTTATAGGACAATGCTTCGCCCTTGCGTGATATATGGGGGAGCACCAACAGGGGAGCAGATGGATGAGCTGCGCAAGGGCTGTGACGTCCTGGTCGCTACTCCTGGTCGGCTCATGGACTTCACCCAGCGTCCATACCTGCTGAGCCTTAGACGTGTCAAGTGAGTTCAGTCGCTTTCGCTGCAGCCTCCGAGTGATAAACCTGACAAATCTAGGTACACAATCATCGACGAGGCGGATGAGATGGTTCAGACTGACTGGAGTGACGAGATGAGTCAGATCTTTGGGGGTGGTAAGTCAAAGAGGGTTCCCTTCCGCAACCCGTGTTGATAATCGATCATAGATAACAATGACGACGACGACCATGTGTACATGATGTTCTCGGCCACGTTCTCAAAGGAGGCTCGTGCCTTGGCCAAGGAATACATGTCCGCCGACCATGTTCGTATCCGCGTCGGACGTGCTGGGTCCACACATCTTAATGTCACTCAAAAGGTAGGCAACATCCTTTACATGTAGGTCACCATACTGATGTGTGCCAGGTTTTGTTCGTTGACGAGCCGATGAAGCGGAATTGCCTCTTCGATCTCTTGCTGTCCATGCCGCCTGCTCGTACGATCATCTTTGTCAATAACAAGAAGGCGGCGGACTTCATTGACGACTTCCTGTTTAATCGCGGTCTCCCAAGCACCTCGATCCATTCGGATCGTACTCAGCGAGAGCGGGAGGATGCGATGTATGTTATACGCACAGATATCCTTCAATCCGCTAACAACCTACAGACGGGCTTTTAAGACCGGGAAGGCCCCCATCCTAATCGCCACCGGCATCTCTGCTCGCGGTCTTGACATAAAAAATGTCATGCATATCATCAATTATGATCTGCCCAACACCGACCATGGCGGTATTAACGAATACGTTCACCGCATCGGGCGTACAGCCCGTATCGGCAACATTGGCATGGCCACCTCCTTTTATAACGATAAGAATGAAGACATTGCCGACGCTTTGACAAAGCTGCTTGTCGAGACGAAGCAAGAGGTTCCCGCCTTTCTTGAGGGTTACAAGCCTGAGGAGGGCGAAGACATCAAGTTTGATGATGACACCGATGAGGAGGGTGATGCGGCCGATGGGGAAGATGCGTGGGGCGAAGGAGGTGATAATGCCCCGGCTGCTGCGACTACTGATGATGCGTGGGGCGAAGGAGGTGATAACGCCGCGGCTGCTGCGACTACTGATGATGCTTGGGGGTGAGACGTCATTCGTCTGGGGAATCGCTTGCTTTTGAGGAAGTGTTTTCCTAGGAAACGCACGCCGGATACCTTGTGCTGGATCTCAGTTGATGCGGTCTCGATTCGTAAGGGCGTGATGGAATTGATATTCGTGCGATCAATTTGAACTTCATCAGATGTGCCAGAGCAGCTAGGGCTCGCTTGCTAGACAGAACTTTCTGCACATAATAGCATTCTTGCCTGCAAAACCTTTCTCAATAGTAAACTGAGCTGTTCCTACATGTCGGCGTTTCTGCTGCGAGCCGACAGATCCATCAATTGGATGCCTTCGCATCACTAGTTGACTTACCGCTGTTAATTCACCGAAGGAATTTTGGCTTGAGTTGAAAGCTGCGGCATTTTTTCCGGTGAACAGCCGCGAAGGCAGCCTCTTCCTTACAAGCCGAGACAGCCACCGTAAACAATTGCTCTGCCTTTGACCAGATCCTTTCAATAAATCAGCATTCTGGTAACGAAGCTGCATGTCGTAAGCTTCCCGCCAAGGCATCCTTCTCCAAAGAACACTCCACGAAAGTAGCTTCTGCCAATATCGAAAAAGCCGCTCTAAGCTTCCAGCCCAAGCTCCAGTCTAGCGAGTGAGTAGTCGATCGACGTACACCACACCAGCTGCACCGCTGCTTTTCGGAAGCTTACAATCTTCCAACGCTCTTGAACGATCTGTGCGTCTCTCCTCATGCTGAAAGACCTCTTGACCACTATCGTCTTTATCATTGGCCGCTTCCGGAAAGACTCCTTGCTAATATCGACCCATTAGAAGATCTTCCTCGCTTGTTTATCATATAAATATATTACCTATTGCTTCTAGCGCTGGCTCTCGCTGCTGCGAGTCGCACGCCAGGACGCACACCGGACAGCAAAGCAGTTGAAAGGCAGCCAGTCGTGAGCGCGATGGCAACGCACCCGAGGATAGCGTGAGTGTTGATCCATAGCCCTTTTTGCTAAAGCTCACTTTTTCTAGTGCCATTAAGGATGAGTATGACGACTGTGATCTTTTAAATAGGTACGGGACATACTGACGGATCCTGCAAAAGTGCCAGAATGTTCGATTTCTCGCCGAAAACAGAAGGGAGTGTTGTGGGACGTGGTGCCGACTTTCATAGAGCGACATCAGATGTGGACGGAAAGGAGGGCTCGGCGTCGACTGAAGTGCCTGGGGGGCACCAGATTGGTCTGGTGCATCGTCCGAAAGTGATCAAAGAGAACGAGGGGATGGAGGATGGAGCCGCGGCAGAGGGCAGGGTGGAGCGATAGAACTGCTGTTGAAGGTAGGCGATCTCCCCAAATAGTATTGCTTTCTTTCAAGCTCAAGATTTCAGGACACCTATAACAGATGTGGCTTTGATGGCAGGTGACGATGTTGAAGAAGGGGACGTATACGGAGGTATGGCTATGAGGCGCAATCTCTAAGATTCAAGGCCATCTTCTGGAAGTCGTACTGTTTCAGACCATTAGCCAGTTGCGTAGCATATTTGGGCGAGGGTAATAAGCAGCCAAGGGCGTAATTGGTCACCTGAAGCCTTCGATAGCAAGTAATCCAACGAGCCCTCGTTAATCTTTGATTTTCCCATGCTCAATGCTATCCGTAGTAGTCATTTCTCTTGAGTTTTCTGTAGCCTTGACAGGCAGCCTCCGAGCTCTAGAATTGCTAAGCCAGTATGGGTTCTCCCACTGTATCAAGCTCTTCTACTGGCCAGGGTTTTCGTGATCCACTATAACCTCAAAGCACGTCAGTTTTCCCAAACTTGAACTCGTTGACATAAATGACACCCTTCTTCTTTCAACATTGCAGCTTTTTCGAAAGGCACTTGACTACTTGTTGGATTGCCTTTTATCTCCATGTGTTCTGCACTTCTACTCGCACGGTTTGAGGGCACAATTCCGCATGCTAGTAAGGACAAAGCATGCCTTCTTGAAACCCTGAAAAACCGGAGTCAATGGCGGATGCGGCTCAAACGGACGAGCATGTCCTTAAGGGGTTCTCTAAAATGAGCAGCGTCGAAACAGAGGAGGCTGGCCAGAACAAAGATACGACCATGATATCATCGAAGGTACGAGGTTAGACTTATGGAATTGGCAGATCTGGCAAGGCTTTCGTGGAAGAATCTGTCAAAATCCTAGTCGATGGCGAAGGAAATGGGAAATCTTCATCCATATCCTTACCCACGAGGATGACAGAATTGTTGAGCCGTCAAGGCGATATAGAAAGCTTGACACCGGCGAAGAAGGTCAAAATGCTGAAAGCCCTGTCCGGGGATTCTCGGCTTCTCTGCAAGCCTAGCCGGGCTCCTTAGAGCGCGCATACCTTGTGCAAGTCTGGATTCACTAGGCTCACAATCTCCTTATTTCTCGGTCTGCACAGGCGAAATCGCCCAGTCGGCTTAACGATTACAACATAAGACGAAGCTCACACCTACCAGCTTGGGTGAGCTGGTCCCATCAAAGTCTGGATCGTACGTACGCAGCTGAAAGTCCCAGCAGCCCTGACCCTAGCGAATCGAACGTGCCAACTAAGCATCGAGCCACACAAAGTGCGAGTGCCGCTGCTTCAACGGGAAAAGCCGTGGCCGTCCAAGATGCTGGCAAACGACGGCGGTTGGATGATATCACCAGCAAGAACAGAAAGGCTGGTGGCAATAATGACAGCGAGTGACCATTCCATTCCGCACAAATTACCGTAAAGTATTCCGAAATCTCAAACAATACACCAGTATGTCATGGCATGCTGCCCGCGTTGGTAAGAATATTTGACAGTTTTTTTATTCAGGAAAACGACGAAACGAACAGGCCTACATTATGTAACCGGAAAAGTCCTGCTGAACGCGAATCTTTGGGGAAAGCGCGGTCGAAACACTTGACTTCATCTACTTTGCGGCGTACTCACGATCCCAAGCAGGAAGTAGAATGGAGATCCGGGGCGGAAGGTCGCCAGGGCCAGCTCCAACGAGGATGAATTCGTTCCAGTCAGAGGACTTTTGATTCGTACGATTCCTAAACGTTCATTCAACAGTGCTCCCATCAACCTGTTGGGTCATGAGCAGTGGGACAGACCGATTATGAATGTTACACAGTTTACTGTTTTGTGCAAAGCCAATGAACGAAACGCAACGGCTATCTTTGAACAGTGTATTATGGAGTAACGACTGGAGACTAACAATGGCTGGATCTTTTAGTGGACGAGACGGAGGTCTGTCAGATATGAGAGCTCGTGAGCTCCAAGGAATTGATTGCCCGAAGCGTCGTAGCGTGTAGCATCGAGCGCCGCTTTTAGAGCTGGATATCATTGCGCCGCCTCGCTCCTTCCCCCTTTTCCCTCATTCTAAAGTTCATCTCGTTTCCACGAATTGTCCATCCACGATCACTGTGCCATACCTTCACAATCATTAGGGATGACAAACGAGCGGAGTTGGTAATGTACATACCTCTCTGTGTATTGACTGCAAGCTGTTTCCGATTTCTCCATTCGATGACAATATACAGCCAGGGTGAATGTAGGTTGTGATCGATAACTCCAAGCCAGCAAATTAGCAAGGGCCTCTCCACAGGGTTGCCATATCCTAACACGGCTCCCCAATTGACTTCAAGTTTTCCACAAAGGTAGACAGCCTCCCGTCCCAGAGCCTCATCTTGCGCCAACGCTAGGCCCACCCATTGCTTCACAGCCTCCCTCTTGATCAGAACTTGATTCGAAGACATCAAAGGTGTCGGCCATAACGTAGAGGGCCGCCAAGCCAATCGACGTGCCGGCGGACCAGTGGGATACAAGGCCATCATGATCTTTGCAGCGTTGGTGGCACAAGGCTTCGAAGGGCGTTGATACCCGGATCCGCCGGCTTGCTTGCTGCCTCAATTCCGATCGCCTCGTATCTCAATGCCACCACATCTCAGCACGAATGCACACTTTGTACTCTCCTTCTGATGCTTCCAAAGTGGCAAGTCTCCCCACACCTACTTCCTCTCAAATAAGATATCCATGGACTAGACGTCCGCTGCGAGTAATCTGGTTTGTATGTCATTGCGGTACGTCCGTATGCTTTTGTTCCAGTACGATATGTCGTGGTCGAAATCAGCTTGTCTTACCTTGGCTATCAACAAAACTAAAGCACCTGTTTTAAAGCACCCTCAGCATCAGCCAGAACTTTCTTATATGAGTATCGCACAGAGCTTCTATCGCTCGACACCCAAGACTTTGACAAGCCACTGCAGAATGATGAACAACTCTTTCCTTCGCAGATCATAGCGAGCATTCTTTGCGTCTATGGCAATTCTTGAAAGATGGGAGCAATCCCTTGATACGATCATAGTCTCGTGTCATACGGCGAACCTCTTAGCTATCCACCATTGTCTGGAGAGGTCTATCTTACTTCTCGTTGCCTGAGCCAAGTTTCTCGGTCAACCTTCGACGTCTAACCATCCAAATCGAGATTATGGTAAGAGACTCGCTCCAACCGCTCTTGGTGCCCTGCAACTATATTCTGGGTCTGTATGGTTTAGCCTGGGCTCCAACCTACAACATCACCTCGTACTATCCGCATTCTCCGTTGGTAGATACGTTATGTTGCAAGCGAACATGGAGACGGAGCTGAACCTAAGTACTAGATGAACGGTCGCTATGGGGTTTCTGCCTTCCCTAAAGCCTCAGAAGGGTTTCTCTGATCTTGTTCGCGTAGGAATAACCTGGCTATGAAGCATGAGGAAGGTGTAGGCGATTACTCGGCGTTCCTGGATCGAAGTGTATAGTAAAGTATATGCAGTCATTCCCCTAATGGTGTTGCTGTTGTCGTGTCTGAGAAGATCGGCCAGCGGGTACTGATCGAAAGGTAATGGTTCTGCTTTCATGTGCTGCTGCTTTGACGTTGTTGCACTCCTTGACAATGGTCCTAGAATGACATTTACGTGAGCAATCCTATCCCAACAGACTGACATCAGATCCTTCTCTTGCACAGCTGGATGATGAAAGCTGGTGTGGGCCAAACGATGGCGATGACTTCGTAGCCGAGAAAGTAGAGAGCAACCGGCTCTCTGGCGAAGACGGAATGGAGACAGCATAAAGATAGAGTGCAGACATAGAACAGAAGTTAGTCTGGACTCATCCATCGCTGGCAATGGACCTCTTTATTGGCAATCCACGTTCAGTCATGTAGGTAGGCGCTCGGCAAGGGCAAACACGGCCAACGGTGAAGTATGATCCGGTTTTGTGGACTGTAAAATTTCACCACCTACGCACAACTAACGCGGAATCCAATCATTAACTTCAGGACTACCCTTGCACTCATCAATTTTGCATTCGCAAGGAGTATCAGAAGATGGCGGCTAGCTTCTTCGGCAAGGACTCCAAGTCCGGGAATAGCTCTTCGATGGACAAGTCCACAGAGTCCTGGGCCCACTTGATTAATGCAGGACTCCACCATATCAAGTCTGGGAATAGCTCTTCGATGGATGAGTCCACAGAGTCCTTGGCCCACTCAATAAATGCAGGACTCTACCATATCAAACCAAACACCAAGCAACAGGTCTCCGCCGTCTCGAACGGCAAGGAAGTATTTCCGACCGTCGAGTCGAACGATCACCAGTCGCCGCAGAACGCCACGGATCCGTCTTCTCTCCAGGATATACAGCGCACAGAGCACTCCGTCGCTATCTCGGACAGTACTGGGCATCTAAGCAAGGATCGATCTCATATTACAGTCCAGAGTCTACTTATTCAAGAGATTCCAGACATCGCTCCGGCTCATGCAGATGACACTGCCCTCTATCCCACCATTGTACCTAATGACCATCCAACCAAAGAGATCCGTCCCACCCATACTTTGTTATCTAACGGGGGCTCATCGGCTCTCCCACTTGCGTCCATGACTCCACAAACAGCCTTGAGGCTTGTGGGCTCTGAACGAGAGCTCCCAGGCCGACTTGAGGATCACAGCTCCGTCAAGCCAACTTCGAGTGACGCAGAACTCCCACTCTCGCTACGCCGACCGCGCCGACCACTGATGCCGACTTTGAAATTGAAGGATTCTGATTCAAGTCCTGCTAGAAAACGGAAACTCACCGGTGGTGCTCCCAAAGCAGCAGCCGAGAAGCGTCAGCGTACCACTCAAGACCTCTCCACAGAGCAGACCAGGGCTTACGGGACCCCAAGACCTACTTCCAAGCCTATTGTTCACCAGTCGTCCTCTATAACTACGCAGTCGATGACGCAGTCAATCCCCCCGATGCCCATTCTCTCAATCTATCAGCAAAACAACACGACCTTGCGCGTCTCGGTCACCACATACATCTATGCATCAATTCTGCCGATCAAGCTACAGTCGTGCATAACGATGGAGACTTTCTTCTACTCGATTCTTACTGCGACACGAGACGCAGTCAATCGCGGAAATCCTTCCTCAGACATCATGGTCAGTTTCTGCTGGAAGGATGCAACCGATAACAGCAGAACCATGCTGTTGAGGAAGGACACAGTAGATACCTTCCGGGTGTTTCTGGAGACGATTGCCGAGGCGCCGTGCTGGAATCAGGTGAACGGGAAATGTGAGATATTGGTGGATGTTGTTTGAGCTTGGTATACATCATATGGAAAATGCTGGTCTCACAACAAGGTGGAAATTTTCAAGATTGACGATGCACGCCAGGTGCTAGAGCTAAGAAGACTCAGAAGGTGCCCTTGTTCGGGCTGGACAACGTCGTGAAGGACCTAAGGGGAGCCAGCCGGTTACGAGTGCTAGGATGTTAGTTTCATGAAAGCATACCTGTATCATAAGTCAGTGACAGCGATCCGATCGAACGTAAGAGATATCAATTCGGATTCGATTGACTACTAGCAAGTATCACATATCTGGCGCCTTTCAGTCATTGTGCCTACAGCGACAGCTTGATATTGGCCCTTTTTTTGAACATGGACTCGCACACGCTACGGGAAACTTGGAATAAGGCATGCCGGCTGTCAGAGTATGGCATCAGAGCCCATTCTATGATACAGACTCGAGTGATTGAGCACTAAACTGTTCCACAGATCAAGACTATCTGTGGTGTTTTCTACCAACGATCTACGGCTGTTAGGGTACCGGAGTGCCTACCAGCGCCGCGCGACATTAGCGAGAAAGGCTACTATCATTTGGGAGATGGATAGACATCCGCGCTCTTGTATGCAGTCCAGTTTCTCTGAAACATTCTCGTGCTCTGTAATGTAAGTAGTCCTGCCGTCCGTTAGTCGCGACGCAATCTCTAGTGCCAAAGCCTTGAAACCACAACCCGAGAACCCCTATTTGTGGTGTCGACATATCAAAATGTAAAATTAGGGCTCGGATCCTTCGACCCCTGAGACGATTCTTTGGGGCGCTATACCGCATGAAGGGCACAGCATGATCCTGGCGCCCACGAGTTGGCGAATCAGATCACACATCCCATGTTTGAGGATTGGATATCCGCGGTCTAAAAATGAGAGCAACTTTAATACGCGATGATGAGATTTTGAAGATTGGTAGTAAGACTTGAAGACGGCACTCTGCGTTCAGAGTGTTGGAATTCATAGTTGTTGAAGCCTACTGACGATGCTGAGAGATCATGGTGGAGACTGCAAATGCCACGAGAGCAGCCAGAGCACGCAGGCTGGATGCGCCCACCCAGGCACACCCACACGGCAACATGCCGAAAGGAGGCCGACAGCATGCAGGTACCCGCGAGTAGGCCGGTAAGTATCCAGCCCAATAACCTCATCTCTTTTAACTTGGGACTAGAAGGATTTAACCACTCACACGCGCTGGATGGCACGCTTGCTGCGCAATTGCGGCCTTGGCCGAGCGACAGTGATTGCTGCTGCTGGTCGCATCTCATCTCCCCTCTTGTCTCATACTCTCTCCTCTTTCCTTCATCTTTCTCGCTCTGTTTCGTTGTCGGTCCTTGTCAGCGCGCGCACTTCTCTCTTGCAAACTATTGTTTGCGTCCAGTCTTTTGACACCCACACTCTTTACAATTGAATCTACAAGCTTTTCCCTCTTTAATTGATACTTTGTCTCTACTTCTTAGCAATATGTCTAACATCAAATATTTGGCCACTATGGCCGCTGCGGCGACCCTTGTTTCATCTGTCTTTGGCGCCTTTGACGCAAATTCCAATGCTAATATGGCAGTGTATTGGGTAAGGTAATGTCATACGCAGTCAGTGGATGTATCTAACGACGAACTCGATAGGGCCAAGGACCGAATCAGAAGCCTCTCAGCCATTTCTGTGCCGATCCAAACATCGACATTATCAATGTCGCCTTCCTTAACCAATTCCCTGACCAGACTCGTGGTTACCCTGGATCGAATTTTGGGAACCAGTGTGGGCCGGAAACCTATACGAACAAGGACGGAACCCCCTCGAAATTGCTTTCCAATTGCCCTCTCATCGGCAACGATATCATAACGTGCCAAAAGGCAGGGAAGAAGGTTCTTTTGTCCCTAGGTGGCGCCATACCAAGCGATCAAACAGTCAAGGACGATGTATCTGCGGAGAATTTCTCCTCCTTCTTGTGGAATGCATTCGGACCCAAGAGGGACCCAACATCTCCAAGACCTTTCGGAGATGCTGTTATAGACGGCTTTGATTTCGACATTGAAAGCGTGGTGGGCGGCGACTTGACCACAGCAGACCTTAGTTCAGGTTACAGCTCCATGATCAGTGACCTACGAATATTCTTTCAATCCGACCCCAGCAAGACCTACTACATCTCTGGCGCGCCTCAGTGTGTCGTGCCGGATGCACACCTTGCGAATGCAATCGAGACCGCTTCCTTCGACTTTCTCTTCGTCCAATTCTACAATACGCCTACTTGCAGTGCTCGCTCATACTTTGATCACAACTATGGAGGTGCTGGTTCGAACATCACGTTTGACGAATGGGTTAATTTTGTGAAAACACACGGGGCAAACAAGCAGACCAAGGTTTATCTTGGCCTCCCTGGATCAGAGGATGCGAACGTGGTTACCCATCCGGAGATGTACCTGAATATGACCGAGGCTAGAGAGCTCGTGGCAAATCTTCAATGCACATATCCTGACGCCTTTGGTGGTGTCATGATTTACGAGGCAACTGCGTCAGAGACCAACTCCTTCGGTGGTGTTCCGTACTGCGATGTGGTCAAGAAGGATATGGCCCATAATGGGTGTTCCAACGAGAAACCCAATCCTACGACTTCGAGCGCGACCAGCTCCAGCTCCTCTTCCGCCGTCTCTTCGGCAATTCCATCTTCTTCGGCGCTCCTCTCTGGCTTGGCTCCCCCTTCATCGAGCGCACCTTACCCGATCTCGTCTGGGTCTGCTTCTCCATCTAGCTCCACCGGTGCTTCAGGCGCACCGTACCCAATTTCTTCTGGATCTGCTTCTCCATCTAGATCCGCCGGTTCGTCAGGCGCACCTTACCCGATTTCTTCTGGGTCTGCTTCTCCATCTGGATCCGCCGGTTCATCAGGCGCACCTTACCCGATTTCTTCTGGGTCTACTTCTCCATCTAGATCCGCCAGTTCATCAGGCGCCATTGTCCCGTCCGGCTCTGCGTCTGCGTCGAGCAGAATTGGTACTGCACCTTACTCGTTCTCGGCTCCAGCTGGCTCATCAGGTACTTCAAGTGGCGTATTTCCAAGTGCCTCTGCCTCCGCATCGTCAGGCGTACCATACCCTATGAGCAATAGTTCTTTGCCAGCCTCATCCGGGGGAAACTCCTCGCCTAGCACAACCGGCTCAGAAGCTTCGTCGGCCAGCTCGACTCCAGGAAACAGCCCACAGAGCACTCAGGAGGTCGTCACAACTGTGATTACAACCTCTTACCTAACGACATGCCCAGTTACGCAGACAGCTACATCTGGAGGTAGCCAGATCATCCAGACAGGATCAACCGTGTCAACTATCTTCAGCACCATCACATCGACCATCTGCACCAAGTGTGTTGCGCCGCCAACCCCTGCGCCAACACAGAAGGGCCTTTCGAGTTCTCCTGACCAAAGCCCAGCCACTGGCAGCCCCGCCCCATCTGCGTCCACCCAGGAAGTGGTTACGACTGAGATTGTGACATCCTACCTCACCACGTGCCCAGTCACGCAAACCGTGACGCAAGGCGGTAGCCAGATTGTTCAAACCGGAACGACTACTTCCACCGTGTATAGCACAATCACCTCGACTATCTGCACTAAGTGTGTTGCGCCTGCTACACCTGCACCCACACAGAAAGGCATTTCAAGTTCTCCGGACCAAAGCCCAGCCACTGGCAGCCTCGCCCCGTCAGCGTCTACCCAGGAAGTCGTTACGACTGAGATTGTGACATCCTACCTAACCACGTGCCCAGTCACGCAAACCGTTACGCAAGGGGGAAGCCAGATCATTCAGACCGGAACGACCACCTCAACTGTGTATAGTACTATCACCTCGACTATCTGCACTAAGTGTGTTGCGCCTCCTACGCCTGCACCTACTCAAAATGCTGGCCCAAGCTCCACGCCTGGTCAGAGCCCTGTCACTGGTAGCCCGGCTCCATCTCCATCTACTCAAGAAGTCTTCACGACTGTTGTGTGGGTTACTCATAATAGTACGAGTAATTCTTTGCTAACTTTTCGTAGCGAATACACCACGTTGACCACCTGCCCCGTAACGAACACAATCACATCAGGCACAAGCGAGATTGTCCAGGTCACAAGCTCGGTTTCCACTATCACAAGGACAACCACCTCTACAATCACCGTACCCGCCGCCTTTGGCTCGGCTGGACCTTCAAACACTGCCGTGGTTGGGATGCCAGGCTCTGGACACCAAGGCCCTCCTAATCCAGTACCAGCAGTACCAGCCAATTCAGGGTCAAACAGCAGCCCTCCTAGCGCGCCAGTCGCCAGCGTTCCTGCTTCAAGCCCTTCTCAGGGAATCAGCCAACCTGCAGTACCTGCTCAACAAGCGCCAGCAAATTCGCCGGCTCAAAGTAGCAGTCAACCTGCAGCACCTGGCCAACAAGCACCAGCAAACTCTCCGGCTCAAGGCAGCAACCAACCGGCGACACCTGCCCAACAAGCCCCAGCAAACTCCCCAGCTCAAGGAGGCAGCCAACCTGCTGCACCTGCCCAACAAGCCCCAGCAAACTCCCCAGCTCAAGGAGGCAGCCAACCGGCGACACCTGCCCAACAAGTCCCAGCAAACTCCCCAGCTCAAGGAGGCAGCCAACCCGCAGCACCTGCCCAACAATCACCAGCAAACTCTGCTGCTCAAGGTGGCAGCCAGCCTCCAGCTCCAGCGAAGGCCTCACCAGTCCAGACCTTGACAATGTCAATCATACCAATTCCGGTCAGCCCAAGCCAGACTGCCAAGCCACAGTCCCCCGTCGAGAGCGGCCAGCAAGCCAGCGGATCTCCACCCAGCAGCTCGTCTGGAAGCAATGCGCCAGCTAACGGTGCTTCCTCCGGCAGTGGTGCTCCCGCGATCAATGTTCCAGCGGGTGGCGCCTCTTCAGGTAGCAGTGCTCCAGCCAGTGGTGCCTCGTCCGGCAGTAGTGCTCCCGCCAGTGGCGCTCCAGGTAGCGGTGCCTCGTCAGGCAGCGGTGCTCCCGCCAACAGTGTTCCAGCCAGTGGCGCTTCTTCAAGTAGCGGTGCCCCATCCAGTGGTGCACCAGGTAGCGGTGCCTCGTCCGGCAGCGGCGCTCCAGCAAGCAGTCCCTCCGAGAGCGGTGCCACCAGCAGCAGCGTCCCCGGCAGCGCGGCACCTTTCGCAGCCGCCAACGGCACATCCCCCGCAAGCCCAAGCGGAAAGACACGGCCGAGTACGCTGGCCTTCCAGGGTGCTGCGAGCAAGATGGATGCTGGCGTCCTCGGCATCGTCGCCTTTGCGGTTGCGGCAGTACTGGTACTGTAGATGTTGTCTTTCAATGTGAATGCATAGCTCAGTTGCATGTATGCATGTATGTATGTACCCAGCGGGTCTTTGAAATATTTCGCTTAATTGTATGGGAATTTTTGGTATGAGTATGTATCTAAATGTATAAAGCTCGTTCCACGACTCGCTACATCTTATTATACAAACATCATCGTCGTGACCATTAGCCCGGCTCCCTGAAGCATGTCGTGCTACCCACTTGTCCTAATCCTAATCTGCCACAGCAGGCGGAGAACTATCTTACAATCTTTTCGGGGTCTCAGTTGCGTATATCGGATACTACAGCCTCTTTACTTCCAAGCACAGGTCTTGGTGGGTCTCACGTCGTATTGATATTTGGATCGCGAAGCCAACCTTCTCATACCGGTTCTTGATCTTCTTGAAGCATACGATTTGGTTGGAGTCGTTAATAGAGTTGAGAATGGAGAGGAATGTCTCGACAGGCCGATTACTATCTGCGCTCGAGTTGTGGGTACTGATCCCATACGACCAATCAATCAATCTCGAACTTGAGAAACATGAAAGTAGTGAAAGAGACGGTAGGGCTCAACCAGCAATGACGCTGTTCAGGGGTGTGGAAAGATTGAACTCGTCGAAGAAATTGGAAATATCTCCCAACCCCCTTTCTTTGCCTCGCACAGCCTTGGCGTTCATATCTAAAGTATTTCGATCCTTCGTCGAAAACAATACTGGGAAAATGGCACCAACGCTCCAAAGACACAGGATCTGACTAGTTTTTAGATCACAGTCTACTACATTGACCTGTAGGGCGCGTGGTTAAGTAAATCATACCAGCAAACAGGCCCCAACGCAGAATTGTTGCTTCATCTTCGAGTGCGGATTAGACGAACACCGTAGCAGGTTCTTGCGAGCGGAAGGCATGTTCGAGGTAGCATTTGATCTTTATCATCTTTCCTATTGTTGGGCAACATTAGCAACGCAAGTTCCAAGAATGGCTTGGCCAGAAGAACGTTGGTTGCAATCCGAGTGGAGCGCTCGAGTCCTTGTCGCACGGGAGTCTCAAATGCTTCATAGTCTTCTCAAAAGCATAATTGGATTTATTGATAAAGACGCTGGGATCGCGGAAGTATCATCTGGCCTTAATCATTCTCTAGAAGATGTTTTGAAATCGTACTCTTGCTGTGGTCCCCTTTAGCTGTACGTTCTTAGGCCCAAAGCGTCGTTACTGATGTTGACCTACCGGTCACACGGCAAGTCCCAAAGCAGTGCTGGACCATACAGATATCTAGTACACCACCCTCTGCACCAATTGCGGTGAGAACGTGAGCGGATTAGATAGACGCATCTTTGAAGATGATAATGCCATAGACTGGTGCAGTCCTGAGGTCAAAGCTTTGCAGCCGTCGTGCATGCGACTCCTTTCACTATTTGAGCGTTGAGTGCGAAGGTTTTATGAGACTAGCGGTAGGAGAGGGCTGCAGTGAATTCGATATGAGTGTGATGTAATTGATAGTTTGATACATGATGTGGGTGAGATGCTGGATGATCTGATTAAGAAAGGCTGTTCTTTTATCCCTTGGGAACTGGTGTTGGTGCCACGAATTCAGGGATTGAGACAACTGGGTTTGGACCTCCTTTCTTGCTTACGAAAGATGTGCAATAGTTCCAAGTTGAATATAATTAGAACAGACTGGTTTGACGGTGCGCCAAGAAACTGATATTACACTAGTCTGTACCCTCCTTAGGTGCTATACAATGATAGTACATATCTTTATCAGTAATTGCAGGCCGCACGACAGTGCCAACCAACGCCTTCGCATATGCAGTAAGGACACTTGTCAAACCTATCAGCCTGCGATGAGCACCCAGAGCAGGAAGAAAATCTGTCAGAGGTCAGCGCCAATATGATGATCAACATGAAAGAGACAGACATACCATGAGAACACCAAACATCTTAGCAACCAGCCACCTGTTGCCTGACACTCTCGACCAATACTTCATGAGCTCTCGTTGTGCCCCTTGTACGTTGTCGACAACATCTTCTGTGTTGGCATCTATCCTTTGTATCTGTTCACTGTCGACAAGTCAGTCCGTGTGATGCCAATTGGGAGTATGCCAAGCGGACGAACCCTTGCTCTTGAACCATAGCCGCCAGCTGGCCGAAAACACCTCCTAGCTCATTGATGGTTCGCTCTATCATATCAATCGCCTCGCCGCGCATATTGATATATGTGTTTGTTGGTTGGGCTTCTTCCATCATTAAAAGCTGCTGATCCGACTGGGGACCGCTTTGCATCAGTGCCGAAGACGATAATGGATCTAAATTCAGTATGTCGTGGTTTGAATTTTGGTAACCTGGTTGTGGCGTTCGGGATTTAGTCGGAGTGTTATAGAGAGGGGACGCGGATTGTTGATGATCCAGCGGTGGTTGCGAGTGGGCGGATACTGATGATACGAAGTTTTCGGTGCGTGATCGGGAGGCTTGTAGGTTTTTCGTTCGGACTTCGAGGACGTCCTTGAAACTCGTCCCCACGTCGGCGAGCTTGCCTTGTAAGAGGACGACAACCTGCGAACATGTCAACTTGCAAGTTCTCGGATGTTCAATGGAAAACATACATTCTTGTTGTGCTCCCCCTCTTGCTCTGAACCACTACGTGCCGAGTGGGATTGCTGAGACCTGGATAATGATTGCAGTGAGGATATTTGAGAGTTTAAAGACGAGAGATCTTGCTTTATGACATATGTTAACTCATTGATTTCGACAGGCCGGTCGTCGAACAGCGTTTTCCTTTTCGCAACTACAGTCCGGCGGTCTCGTCAGCGTATGCGTCTACATCACGTATTGTCCAACGGTCAAGGGCTGGGTCGTCTGAGTAGCCTAGATAATATGCACCCAAAGACATCGGAACATCACGTACGCTCTGCCAGCCTGCCCAGCTTCTCCATTGTCCCTGTAATACCTCTCCCTATCTCAGCTGCCCTCCTCGCAAACTCTGACCGTGCGCCTTTTCTTGGGCCCTTAATTTCGCCATTCGGGGATCCATTCGCTGCTCTTCTTTGTGACTCTGTGAGCAGGGATTGCCTCTGTTGGCCGATCTTCGTCGATGACTGTCGTTTCTGCGCTTGCGCTAGGACGGTCCTAAACTCGGCGGTTCGGTCTTGTATGGATGTAGAGGTCATCTCCACAAGTCACAGCACCCCGGCCAGCGTGCAAATCTTGATCCTCCGCAGACCTTCTAAGTACTTATCGTAGAATGCGCCAGGGCGACGGATGCGGGCTTGGCGTAGGTAAATTATGAAGTATTAGGTGAGCGCCCCGGCTGTGTTATAGCTTAGGATGGTTGGAAGGAATTGCTGAGAGAGTAGGTTGCTTCGCGTCAAAGATGGCCAGGATCGTCTGGTCAGTACTGTATAGACTCTAAACGTTGTCCATAAAAGGAGCCGCTAATATGGCTTGTCGCGCCGCCGGGTAATCTTGCCGACAGCAGCTCCGCGACGAGGCCAACTTCGACGTGGACTACAAACCTGGCATCTCCATCTCTCGGTACTACTCAGGTCTCTGGACAGGTTGAGCCATGCGTTGGGCTTTTCAGGGCATCGTCAACTCTGGAATACACCTATCCTTGAGAGCGATGAACCCCCGCAAGTGACAGTCAGCGACCGGGCTGCAGCTAGGTCTCGAGTCGTCGCATACGCAGCATATCCGCAACGTGGTAGGACAGTTGATACCCACTGTGACAAATGGCCGTTTCTGCCCTCTCATCACTAGGCTACACTATCCAGGAACTTGAAGGAGAACTCGAGCCAAGCTGTAATGCCCGACCATGCTTCAACTGAACATCGCTCAACGATAGTTATCCACCACTAAGCACCTGCTGCACACGGCGATTCGGAGCTCATCACGACGGTCGAACAGCTCATAATTTGATATTCACTAGAGCTCGATAGCCACAATATCACAATGTCTCAACCGAATCCATTTACTGCGAACGTCAACCGGGCGAAAACAAAGAAGTGGGTAGAGGCAAAATCGTACTCATATGATGGTGATGACTGGGGAGAGGTCGACGACTACGATGAGTATGGAGGCTATGATGAGCCAGAGCCAGAGCCAGCTCCGAAACCTACAGGTCTTAGGCAGCGAGGCCAATCGGCGAGTCAGATGCCCCAAGATGCCTACGAACTTCGTCAAGACCTCTACCAATCGCCAATCGATAGCCGGCAGCCACATGGGAACCCAAGCGGACTCTCTTCTCAACAGCAGTATGGAGGGCGCAGCTTCACTAATCCTCACCCGCAACAAACCTCTGCCATTGTGAGAAAGAGTTCGTTTGAGCGTGATGACGAGCGGCGGGCATTTTCAGCTGGTAGTTCACAGCAGCCTTCGAACGATCGTAGTTCTGGAGAGTACAGTGCACCTCCGTCGCGGGAACCACATATGTCTGCACATGACTGTCACCCTGGCCAGCTCCCAAATTATCCAGTTCAACCACAACCAGGTCGTGCACGGCCCCCGTTGGATATTCCAGGCAGTTCAAACATGGAATCCCAGGCCAGATATGGCGGACTGATCCAGTCAGCAGGCGGAAACTATCGTGCAGGTTCTCACTTTGATCAAGCACGACAGCCAATTTCCGGCAGCAGGTCGCAGTCCATGACCAGCAACAATTCTGGATTAGAATTTCACAATCGGCGGGACTTCTCCCCCTCAGCAATGCCCCCACCTTTACAAACCCGCGGCTCTCCTTCACCTCACCGTCCCGATTCCAGTTCCTCTTCACGGCACCCCCCTCGCCAGAGTAGCCTTGGTCAAGATAGTGCACCAGTTGTGCCATTTCTCACACAGCCACCCCCCATGCCTACAGCAAGAGCTGTAGAAGAAGACGACTTTCCAGCGAGAGATCGTGCTAGTAGTGGCGCAGCCAAGCCACTACCGTTTGTTCGACCAGCAGACATATATAGGCGTATGCAGGAAGAAAAGGAAAGGGAAAGGCAGTCACAGGACTCCTCACGGCCCAGTATGGAAGCAATTTTAAGTAGGCCAAATGAAAGACCTGCTCTGGGGAATACACAGGACAGCGAATCTAGCTCGCGACTCAAGCCTGCACTGGACTCTCTTACAGAGCGTAGAAGTGAGTATGGCATGGAAGGATTGAACACAGAAGAACAGGAAACGCTGGGTGAACGGCAACCTACCAGTTCCAAAACCTTCAACTTTCCTAAGCGTGCCCCAAACACTAGCTCTCCAGCTCCGCAAAGCTCCCATGGTCCCGTGTTGCCAGACGTCAGTCGTCTATCTGGTTTTGGTGAGTCTCTTTTCGGATCAAGCGACAACACAGGAGCGGGTTATCAAGGTTCGATGTCAAACTTTGGAGGTTCATCTTCCTGGCAGCCGTCTCAACAGCAAACCCAGGCCTCAACTGAGACAACACTACAACATCAGCCATCATTGGGATTCACTTCCGCGGTACACCAAGCGTTCGACAAAGCTGAAGACCAGGTACCGCCAACCCCAAGTTCGACTCAAGGTTCGAGTGTTGCACGCAGTGCCAGTGGTGGGACTAGCACTGTGAGTCCTATCATAAGCAGAGGGCCAAGTACTGCCACAGAAAATTGGAATGCTCGGCTTCCTGGTATTGATAATGTATCCACTCCAATGATACCCGAAAGACCAGAAGGAAGTAGCGCAAGACCACTGTCTTCCGATTCGATAGAAACGCCAACACAAGCTGCTCGAAAGCCGTCACCAACGCAAAACATACCCTCGCAAGAGGTAGATGAACGGCCACCATCCTTCATTCCGGGCTACAGGAGAAATTCAGATACACCCAGTCCAGATAATAGCCCGAGGAGGACACCAGCTTTAGAAACGAACCGTCAATTACGGCAACCACAAGAGGTGGAGCTTGCCGCGGCAACGCCTACCGACCCTAGCTTTAGTGAAGACAGCAGTTCGCTCACCTCGAAGGCTTCTTCCGAGCAAGAGCCAAGTCAAGGACAGCCGACAGCAATTGAGAGTCGGGACATGCGTGAACAAGGTGTAGAATCCCAAGCCGCTCGTGGAAGCAACATCAAAAGCCCTGAATCGACAGGCTCACCAATGTCTCCTGCTTACAATCATCTCCGGGGTCGGACGGATTCTTCAAGCAGCAGCAGAGTGCGAAATTTAGCTGACAAGTTTGAGAGTGTCAGCAGACCTGGATCGGCTCACTCTACTACTCCGCGCGCAAGTATGCTCGGAGCGAATGCTCAAAAGATAGACGATCTTGCACCCACCCGACCGCTGATCGACCATAAGGAAAGCTTCAGACCTCACTTGCCTGGTGGATGGGAGTCTTCGGCGTCCATTGTTCCAGCAGCTGCGTTCAAGACACCGCAGGCGGCAGTCACCAGGCAAGATATGGGACAGATCAGGCCACTTCCTGGATCATCGGCTACCACTAAAATCGGCAGTGGCCCGAGTGAGGTCATGACTCCTGCTGTTGACCAGCCCACATCGTCAGTCACCCAAATCAAGGATGTATCTGAGGGAGCATTTGCAGCAGTGGCTGCAGCTGGAAGTGCGTTAGTTGATGCTGTTGGGGCAGCTGTTGGCATGGAACATCGCGACTCTCCCACAGAGCCGACATCTGACGCTTCCTCTGACGCGCAATCGTTCAATAAGAGATCTGTAGGCTATAGGGCAGCCACCCAGGGTCCGGGGGCGGTACTCCCAGAAGCGACGAGACCACATATTCCTTTACTATCCGATGATGAAGCTTCGACTGCTGCCCCTACACCGTTGCCGGAGAACACTTCCCAGGGAGTAGCAGAGCCATCGCAAGCTCCGGACTATTTTCCACCCTCTTCTCGTGAGTACCATACGAGAAGCGACGCCTACCCAGTCGATGAGCCACGAAAACAACCGCCAACGCTTCCACTACTCAGCACCGATACGGGATCTGAGCAGTATGAGTCGGATCGGCTACGAAAAGAAATCGTAAGAGAATTGACTCCTATGTCCGCTAGTGAGCCCACAACGGCGGAGACTGATTATTCAAACTACCAACCAACATTGTCCACAAACCCAAGTTTGACCCGGCCTGGACATGAAAGCGGGGTGCTTCCAAAGGAGTACGAAAGTTATTGGAATGATGCCAACAGTGACGACGAAGTAGATGACTTTCAGACAAAGCCAACCCAGGTGGAAGACGCAAATACTGCCGAAAGACCTGAGGAAACCGTCGTTCAACCTTTGCAATTGAACCATGGCCCTGGACCTGCACTCCCAGCTTCTGTCGCTCAGGAAGACCCTGTTCAAGCAAGACCGCAGATGCTTCCACATCGTTTTTCATGGGAGCAACCGCTTCAGAATCTCCCAGCAGAGGCAAGAACTGCACAGGAGCAGACAGCAGCCCCAACGACAAGTTTCCTAAAGTCTGCAGTATATCC
>JAABUK010002010.1_pt1 | contig 37335 bp, 38 predicted proteins | sample 5559141 | NCBI WGS metagenome assembly JAABUK01 (sample SAMN10711869, study PRJNA513367) | rock metagenome | isolation source: Antarctica rocks | place: Antarctica: Victoria Land, Pudding Butte nord | collected 2016-01-03
GTTCGTTCTAGACTGTCTTGATGTTTTCCACATTTGACCTTCGTCTTCTTCTATATGTGATCAGACTTGCTGGCTGGCTTAAGCATTGTAATCTCTCTCTCTCTCTCAGCTAAGCAGGCAAACATGCTGTGTCATTAGAGCTAGCATGCTGTGTACAACGTTGCATAACATTGCATAACATTGTAGGCAGCTGCAGCTGTTGGCATGTGAGGCTCCGCTCATCGGTTTGGGATGGTGGCACCCTCCATGTATATACCCTCCATTCATGTTGCAGGAACTGCAGGACATGCTGCCAATCTGCACAAACAGGCTTACTGCTGTACAGCAGCAACAGTCCTACACTAAGTATGCCCATCTATGCCAATCACCTGGCCCAAGACGACAGCTTTTCAACGTTGGTGCAGAGGAAAGGTATGGCTTTGCTGCTGCAATAGCTGCATCATAACATCAGTATACATTAGCATCGCAATGGCATGGTGCCATGCACCAGTGCACGCATTCACTGCACATGTCCAAGACAGCTCTGCAATCTGTTCTTACGATTGCTTGCAAACAAGTGCAGCCATATTGCAGATGCTGTCACAGATCATGAGCAACTTGCTGCAAGCCCAGTAGGCCTGCCACTATATGCACACTATGGACATAAAGATGTGCAGATGGTGCAAAGTACTGAGCAGCATCTGCTTGAAAGTATGCTCTTAGTCTGTTATTTTTGCACGTGTATCCTGCTCTCAATGGGCAATGTACTGCTGACAAGGGTCTTGCTGCACTTGACTGCTATGAAATCAAGTCTGTTATGCAGACAGCATGACCTTGTATACACAGCTTTGCATGGCAGTCAACAGACTTGATTCCATAGGAGCATATTGTTAAAGAGATCTTCATTCCATAGGCAAGATGGCTCCATGAAATAGGATCGGTAACACCAAACAGAAGGAGCCCAAGAGGATCTGCAGCAACTTTCCAAACAGCATACCAGCCAGTGTTCTATCAGCAAAGTAACAACACACCAGGCAGTAAGCCTGCACACCTGCTCAGCAAATTAATCAAATCTAATGGCCCCATCCAAGCTGATGCTCAGAATCAGTCACTCTCTACACTACCAACCACCAAACCAACCACCAAAAGGAAACTGCGGGTACAACAGCAAATCACACAGTTGAACACGTACATATAAATGTAGAGTCATTGCTACAGAAGGGCACGTTTATTGCATTGACTGCCCAAGGACTCTCTGCCACTTGTGCAGCGCGCGAGATCTCCATGAGCCCATGTCAGTTGCTCAGAATTGCAATCTACTTGCCAGCAGTGGCAGTGCTGGGCATGTCTGAGGCTGGGATGTAACCCCCTGGGGATCCCACCATCACATGGGTGTTGTTGTTGGTGTTAGGCATGTTGAGATTGGGGACTGAGGTGTTGTATCCCCGGGTCAGGTAGGTGCCATCATCCAGCTGACCATACAAGGCCTGAGTCAACTCAGTCTCTCCTGGAACTGAGCTGGGGGATGTGCCCTCAATAGGGGGGTTCACCTCGCCCACAGCCGCAATAGACTCCTGTGCAGTGTTGCAAGGCTCTTTAGTCATGCATCTGACACCCCACACCACCATCAGATGGAGTAAGGCATGCTGTGGTGTGGAATAACACTGCTCAATCCTCACAGCCCTCAGACCACCATGATATGGGACAAGCCATGTGAGGATGCCAAAGTCATATTGCTCACCAGCAATAGCTACGCTTACATGTCTCTGTGTTTCACATTGCAGTGCTGGCACAGCAGCATCTCAAGCAGCAAAGATATGTCAGATGGCAGACAATGCAGCCGGACCTGGTATGCATCAGCTGGGGTGGCTGGGAAGTCCTCAAGGCCAGTAGCCATGTTGCTGTAGCCAACAGGTGAGTTGATGGCTCCAACAAACCCATTGGGGAAGAAGGGGCCGATGCCGCTGGGGTTACCCAGGCTGTACATGTTGATGAGCTGCTGGGGGGTGCGCGAGAAGGTGAGCCCCCTGATGTCTGTGGGGATGTTGTTGATGAAGGTGTCCGGCACAGCAATGTTGCGAGGGTCGCTGTTCAACAGGCCCTGGTCATCAGACTGCAGCCAAACAGACACGGTTCCCAGAACACATTTGCAGTTGCTGATCACAAGCATGTAAGATGGCATAGGCATGCTTGTAAAATTGGACCTGCTGCAACACAGGCAATCAAGCATCAAACATCATGCAAGTGCTGAATTTTGCAGAGCAAGCAGAGCAAAGCCGGACAGCCATATATGTTCATAAAAACATGCAGCAGCCCAACAGACAATCCTGAGGAAGGAATCCTCAGTCAAGGCTCACAACAGTACTTGACAGTGCAAAAGGACACAGCAGGGAGCATATGCACCAGTGGTTGGGGGATGTTCCAACATGCATGTTGTAGCCGCCACATGTACAAAGGTGAACCTCATAAGCTGGCCGAGCCACATGCAGGTGCAGTGAGGCAGATTACACGATGACCAGAGCAGTCAGTAATGCTGTTCAGACAGGCTCAGACAAGTTTGCAACTTGAGAGACAGGCTGATCATGCAGTCTCAGCAGCCACACAAAATGTGTCAGACAGATGGCTGGCAAGGTGACAAACTGACCTGAGGTCCATCCAGGGAGTCACGAAGGGCAGAGATCCTGGCAAACACCTGCTGCACTGTCTCACCAAAAGGCTCAACAGTAGCATTGCGCATCTGGTACAGCAGAGTCCTCTCCACAGCAGCAAAGGCGGTGGCGCTTGTGGCTAGACCAGCAACACCATTGGCCAACACTGGGTTGCTCAACAAGCCAACCAGACCCTGCAAAAGCACAAGTTGGCCTGATCATTGGGGGACTGCAGGCGATCACACACAAGCACAGACCTGACAGGCGTACTGTCCTGGCAAACATCGCCTACAGATACATATTACAGCAAACTTATTTCTGAATAAATGCAGGCACACTCGTGAAGTGTTTGCAACCGCATAAGAGCAGGAGAATGAACTGACCTTGTTACCGGTGGCACCAAACTCCTCCAACGTGACGACAGACAGCACAAAGTTCTGGTCGCTCATGAAGGGGTCTGCATTCCACAGCAGATGTCAGTAACAGCATTGGCTAAGCAAATAGCCCACACGTCTACAAGGAAAGCAGCCAACATGTCCACAGTCCGTGGATACAAAGCCAAAAGCAGCAGGCAGCAGACAACAGACTCTTAGATAAGTATATGATGATGATAAGGCAGATTGGCTTCACCACACAGCCACAAGATCAAGGACAAACATAGAGGTCAAGCTAAGCGCCATTCAGTAATATAAGGACAGACAAATCCAGTAAGCATACCGAAGGGGGATCCATAGACTTCCTCGATGGTGGAGTTGCCCAGACCATATGCAGCGCCCAGGAAAACATTGAAGCCTCCTGTGAAGTCGACCAGGGGGCAGGGCAGGTACCCACCTGCCTGCCTCACAAACAGAGCATGTCCCTGCACAGTGTCACCTTCATTTTTCCACCTCACAGCAACTTGTTTCAACAACAACTTGTCTTAACAGAGTTGTGTGTTACCAGGACAAAGAGCCTATCTGTGTGCCAGCATTATGAGTGGAAGGTATATATTGGGGACAAACGCAGACTGCTCAGCAGCAGCAAGTCATGCAAACATGCACAGAAGCAGACAGTACACACGGACAGTCACTGCAACAACCGCTAACAACTTTGGGCGCAGAATGTCACTTGAGATGCTAACGACACCTGCTCACTCAGGGCAATCTCTTGCATGTAGGGCTCAACTGCAGCTGACAGGTTGGCTTTGCGGGCGCCAACAGGTGCAGGGCCACCCAAGTTCAGGTTGCCTGCAACATCACTCGCACATCAGCATTATGCTTATACATGGGTGTGTGATGACGCATGCCCAAAGCAATGTTTCAGGTCAAGATGTGTCCTTGGAAACAGCACAAGGGTTTTGACTTACCAACAAACCCAAATCCAAAGGCACCCCATGTGTCAAATTGACCCTCAAGGCACTCAACATTGGTCAGAAAGTTGATGATGTCAGCATCTGTGTAATTCTGCTTGGCAGCAATACCACCTGCAAGAAGAAATTGCAGTATGTCAAATAAAGCAGTTGGAGTGTTTGACGTGAATGATTGAGCAATCACCCAGTGTGCCAAGTTGCTCAATGACCAGACATAAGGCCGAAATGGGAGGCAGCTCACTTTTGATCTCAGCCTCCTGGGTAGTGAGAAGAGTCAGGTTGTAAGGACCACCAAAGTCCTGTGTTCTCAAGTTTCCTGCAGTGACAAACGACATGCTGCAGAACAATGACGTAGGATGACTGTACTCAGGAAGGTACACTAGCTCACGGTTACACAGGCACAAACATGCTGTAATTTCAGCGTCAGCAACAAGAAGCTTGATATATGCTCACCTAGAGGAACCAAATTTTGGCCGGGCTGAAAGGGCTGAGCCGCCACCAGGGTCAAACCAACGGCTAGCAATGCAAAACCGCGCTGCATCTGCATGAAAATATGCATTCGTCAAACACAGCTGGGCGGATATATATGCCATTTTTGCGTGATCAGCTTCGACACTCGCGAGTGTCGATCGACACTCTATGCAAAAGACACACGCGCCGATAACAGAAAACGGAGCGTAAGCAGAGAAGACTGCTTATAAATGGGAAACACGTATTCAAAGTGAAAAGCGTGACAGATAAAGGCACTGCGTGAGTCAAGGTCTGCAGGTGCAGGAGGTCATGCAGAAGTCCGCGCTGTAAGGACAACTCTCACCGTCAGCATATTGACAGCCACGCAATGTTAATTTGCAGCCTCTGCATAGCAGTTGACAGCATTCAGCAAGCGATGAACAAGACACGGATGTGGCGAGAGTGCGCCGATAGTGACGTATTGATCTTGTCGTGCGCGGCCAATACAAAGCACGTTCGCTGTCGAGAACAAGCAAGCAAGACGTTAGCGCACCTCAAATTCCAAACAAATGGACCACCAAACACGTCCGGCTGCAAAGTGTGAAATGATTGTGGGCACTGCACGAGGAGGTGCAATATAACGAGCTCGGATGAGTAACCTTTAACGTGTTCAAACCTTTGTGCAGGTCCTGATCCGAGGGCTACACGACATGCGCTGCGCTGAACGTCATCTTCAAACCATGCATGGCGTGACAATCAGCTGTACAGATGACTGTATGCAGGCTCAGTTATACAGCAAACCTCATCAGTTCTCACGCAACTTGTGAGCAACTCCCTCTTTGCGCTCTCGGGCGACTTTTTAGTCGTTTCCCTCTTTGCGCGCAGATGGTGTGATGCTGCTGAAGTGGTCAATATGTGCATTGCTGACTTGGCATGGGTGTTTCTGTCTTTGTGCATTACAAGCGGTCACGCGTTCTTACTTGGAAAACTTGTCTGAAACATGCACAAACCCAAGGCCATGCACCGGAAGTCACATCAAAAAGCAGGTTTGTGCGAGTCAATAATGCATGCTGCGCTGTTCTGTGCTTCAAATTTGCCATCGGACCCTCACGCAGCAGTACTTTGCTGGAAAGGACCACAAGTCGTTTGCAGACAATGTGAATATTCACATTAATGAGAATCTGTGAGGCCCTACATGATGACAGCGCTGCTAGCAACCAACAATTGCATGCCTGTCGGATTCATTCAGCTGTGGCCGTAGCTATGTGTGCCAGAATATTGACAGATGATTCAGTACTTTGCAACACCCCAGCAAGTGTGCATCACTTTGTGCTCTTAAGGGTCTCTGCCACCTCTGCTGCAAAGTCTTTGTCGCTTTTCTCCAAGCCTTCACCCACTTGCACGCGTGCAAAAGAGCCAATCCGCAGGTCGATGCCCATTTGCTTGCCAGCAGTCTTCACATAATCCTGCAGCACTTTGTGTGTATCATCAGGCGCTGATTGCAAAAAATGGCTCAGGCTTCAGCAGTCATGTTTGGGGAGGACCGCCCCATTCAATGGTGAACACTAGCAGCAACATATTGCTGTGAGACAGCAAGCAACGGTGTCATTTGGTTTGCCTGATGCGCAATGTGCAACAAACAGGCCACTGCGCAGCCCAGCAGAAGCAGCCCCCAACAAATCAGCATGCATGTGTTGTGCAACAACAAAAGAAAGGGTGAATAGTACCTGCACTGACTGATCATCACCCATCACAAATTTTTGCCTCACTAGGCAAGAGTCCTCGTAAAACTGCAACACAGATCTGGAGCCTCAAGGCAAGAGCAACACAGGAAACAACGCAATCATCGAGCCAATTTGTTGCAGTACATGGGATTTAATGAGGAAATGCGTTGCTCATCATGCTGCTCCTCAAAGGCAGAGTCGACAAGCCTGTCTTCCTGGAATTATCATATATATTATTATTGTCATATATTATAATCCAGGAATTAGGACAGATCACAAGCCTTGATGCAAGAGCGACGCAGGACACAATACAGTGGAACACTCTAATCTTGACACATCAGATTGTGGCCAGAGCTGACAAATGCAGAGACAGAAACGCTGAGCTGCATGAATGGCAGTACTCACAGCGGTAGTTCTGACCGGAATGATCATACCTTATTGATGCGGCCAGAAATGATTTTCTCAATGATATTGGCAGGTTTTGGCTTGCCACCACTGCCAGCACTCTGAGCTTGATCTCTCAGTACTTGCTTTTCAGCTGCACAGCAGTAGCAAACAGCAGTGACCAAAAAATCAATCACAATGCTCTGCCAACATCACACAGTCGGAGCAGATGCATGCATAGCCAGACAATGCATCTAGGGCACATGATGCTGTCATGGATTCCCACCGGCAGGCATGTGGAGGAACTAATGATAATAATAAAAATAAAAGTAATGATTATAAAAATTCGCTTTCGAGCTAGGTATGTGGCACGTGGAGAAATTGTGCTTGGAATACCTTCTAGAGCTTCTACGGGGACAGTGTCTGGACTGAGGTAGCGTGGCTTCATTGCCACAGCATGCATCGCCACCTTCTGCCCTACTTCCTGAAGCAACCAGGCAGCCCAGTTGAAGGCAGAATGCATGACGCCTATATGCTGGGAATACAAGATAGAGGATGTTGCTACCAGCCACACTGCTTTGAGGTGAAGTTGTCAAGCGAGGTGTCAGCAAAACTGTCCTGCTGCTTGGTTGCATGCTCAGCCACTCTCTGGGTCAGTGCGTAAGTGCCAGACACGAATGCAGGCTTGTTGCGTGCAGCTCAGGTTGCCGTTCTCAGGACTTGTCTGATGCGGTGCATCGTAGTTGAGCAATGCAGAACAAAATTGGCTCATGCAGGCACATTTTATACACCTGTTGTCAGGAGTTTGCTAGTTTTGAAGTAACTCAACAATTCACTGCATATGCAGGCATTGAGCCTACCTTAGCTTCGGCCTGCTGGTCCTCTGTGAGAGAAGCTGTGGAAGTTTCAAGGGCAACAAGCGCAGCCATCCGGCCTAAGCCAGTGGCTGGGCTAGTGTGCAAATAGCTTGAGATAAGCCCAGCCTCAGATTCAATTCTGTGCATCAAGCATACACCGACTTCAATGCTAATTTGTATAATAATATTAATATTAATAATACTAATGATAAATTCGCTTTCCAGCTCATAATGATCAAGGTACGTGCGGGACAAGTCTTGTCTCTCCAAAGCAGTCTGTCTTGCGCACCTCTATAAGGTCGACCAATGTGACAGTTTGTATGATCAGGACTAGCTCTGAATACAAAGAAACAATAATTGCAAGGAACACACTACAACAGCATATGACGTTCTGCAGACTTGGCATGACGGGGTAGTGCAACAGAAAGCGTGTGGAGCAGTCATTGAAGTCTGCTGACAGTCAGTGAAAGAAGCAGTCAGTGGAGGAAGCAATTGGTGAAACACGTGAGATATTTTCTATACTGAAATTTTACTTATGTAGAAACTTTTGACAAAAAACCCATATTTAATAAATAAGGCAGCATGGGGATGATCACCTGAACCCTCGCCTGAGCTGGATATTTTCTCTGACGCCGCCTGCCACCTCTGCCACAGCATCACTGGCACTGCAAAGCCAGTACAGCGTTCAGGCAAAAGGGCTGGGGGGGCCTACCAGCCCTGATGTCCTGACAGTCCAGGGCCATAGACTGGACCCTGTGTCATCAAGATGACCAGCTCTGATTTCAAGCTTCCGTCCACAAAATGTTCCTGGGCCGTGACTGTTTGCTCAAATCCCAATGATAATATCAACGCTTTCCAGCTCATGATGAGCTACATACGTGCGGGACAAGTCTTGTCTTTCCAAAGCAGTCTGTGTCCCAACTGTGAGTGTATCGCAGTACACTTTTAGAGGCAAATGCAGGTGGAGTCATAGCAGGACCTCATGGGTGTGCAACTGCTGTACAACATATGTGCAAATGTGGGCAGGAATCAAAACTTGATGTGTGCAATTGTATAGGCGATGTGAACATCTGGAGTTGTGAGGCACACCTTGCGCCTGAGGGCGTCGCTTGTGCAGCCAGAGCATCCAGGCTGATTTCATTGCTGCCTGAACAAGCTTACATGTGTGAAACTTCATGTGTGAAGCACACACTGTTGTGCATATTTGAGTTGTCTCAAGCGTCTTGTACACAGAAGATGACAAGAGGTGCAGGAGGCTCCAGACCAAAAACAGCATGCAATGTGTGGTGGTGTGGAGCTGATGCTGAATGTCATGCTGTGCCACACACAAATTGATGTGCAGATGCAGCATCATAGCATCCAAGCAAGCAAGCAAGCAAGCACATAGCAAGCAAGCGCATTTACCTGTTCTGACGGGCAAGTCTGACTGCAGCGCTGTCTGTGCTACACTCCTTACCAAGTCTCTGAAGCGCTCGTTTTTTGCAACAAAATCTGTTTCGCTATTGATCTACAGGTGTGTATTTGTAGTGTTCAGACCATAGCTGCATGTGCAGGCATCATGGAAAACCATTTGACATATACCTCAACCACAGCAGCACTGTGTTGTGCTACAGCTACGCCCACAAGCCCTTCTGCAGCTAGTCGTGACGCCTGAATAGGCAAGATGAGATGGCTTGTACCTACATCTCGCTGACTCCAGCAGCACTCAATATGGACTGCAGCGTGCACACCTTTTTGGATGCTGCGGCTAGCCCCTTCTTGCGCAGGTTCTGATACGCAGAGTCTGCGATTATCCAGCGTCAGAAAGCTTGATGTGTGACAATCTGGCTGCCGAAAATTTACAAGCTTGAGCATATGTGCTCAGGCCACTTACTTACCTGGGTCCCAGTTGGCTTCTACCAACGCTGATTTGACGTCAGAGATGGGAGCCCCACTCTTCTCGCGAAGGTCTTTAACAAGCGCCATGGAACCAGCAGCGGCTGCATAGTTTCTGAAGGTGCTGTCAATCGTTTCCGAGCGAATGAGGCTGAACTGTCTGGACAACAGGGTTGACAAGCGCTGCAGCATAGCTGTGAACAAGCTGACTTCCACCCAAGGCTGCCACGGCAAGCTTAGTCAATGACAGTCCGCATGACTTGAGCCCCAGGAACTTTCAGCAGCCCCTCTGGTGGTTCTTAAGATGAAGTATTGTTCTTGCAGTGGCAGTGGCACCTTTCCTTGCCCAAGCACGCGAACACGGACGACGTGAACATTTCCGTGAAAGTTTTATTTCATTCGGTCCAGCAGTTGAGGCCCACAAATTGCCAAGCAGCAGACAAAGCGCGTGGCATTTATGATCTGCTGACCCAGCTGCTTTGAGCACCTCTGCACTGCCGGATGCAAGCGGTTGCCCGTTTGCGGCTTCTAAGGGACTTGGTCAGGGCCGATGTACTGCCCGCTGCAGCGTTACACACAGTTGAGTCTGCTCTGCGCATTGTGAGCGGCAACGGTACCAGATGCCAGTCCTTCAGGTAACAATCTGCAAATCGGCTTGGTGGATGTCAGATTCAAGTCTGTGCCGATTGCTTGTGGCGTTGTGCAGAGTCAACTCAGCACGCTACGTGGCCTCATGCCCTGCTGTCGATCAACCAGCTTGGCTTCACACAGAACCAGGACACTGGGCGCCATATACTGCTCGCCCTGTTCTCGATAACGTGAGATTCAATCTAAATAGCTTGCTCGCGACGCCCTGACCACGTCTGCTGACCCTTGATGGTTGACCTTGTGAAACGTCTGTCGCAATTCAGTGCTGACTAGTTCCAGTGTGCCCGCAGCGCGAGGAAAGCTTTGCTGCATACCTTGCTTTGCGCGTAAAGAAGCCCTCCCACTTGACTCATATAGTGAAGAAGTGTAAAGACCTGGCAGTAACCTCCATAAACCGGGGCCTTGTCAGCACAACAGCAGACAACTTCTTCAGCAGCATCTGGGGCCTTTTGGGCCGCCACACGCATCTACATCATGGCATCTTCTACGCTGCATGCGCCAGCGCAGCAGTCCACGTGGCAGAGGCAGGACAGGCTCAGGGTTTGTGGTGTTGGGACCAGGCTTCAGAGCTTGTTGAAGCTCTCTGCAACAGGCTCGGGCCTCATTGGGCACAGCTGGGTGGCATTACAGCTGTCAACATGCTGCAAGTGTTGACAAAATGCCAGCTTCAGCAGGGGCCAGTGCCCCCAGCACATCTGGATGCAGCAAGACAGCAAGTCAGTGCATGCGGTAAGGAGCTAAATCAGCAAAGTGTTTCCTTAGCAGCCTGGTCTTGCGCCAGTCTCTATCAGCGCAATGATCCCACCCACTACCATGCCGTGCTGCAACAGCTGGAAGAGCAGGCATTGCAGTGGCAAAACGATGACATCAGGCTGCAGCACGCAGTCACAGTACTTTGGTCCATGGCCAGGTCTCACTTCCTGCCCTCCACCAACCTACTGGAGAAGCTCACGGATATCGCATGCCTTCAGATCGGACGCGGTGTGCCTCACACTGCACCAGACATCGAGATGCTGTTTCTGGGGTATGCTTGGTTGGGGTACCCGCCCCCACCCCAGGCAAGGCAGGCACTGCTGGATTGCTTCCTGGCGCAACGGCTGCAAAGCCATCAAGCATCCAACATGGCTTGGGCTTTAGCCGTTCTAGGGCAGCTGAACCTGGCGACATTCACAAGCCTGCTCGCCCACGTCAGGCCTCCACATTTCCAGGACATCAAAATCTGTCGGCAGCTGCACTTTGCACTAGAGTTTCTCAGGCCCATCAATGCTGCTGGCACTGAGCATCAGCAATGGCAACGTGTTTCAGAGCAGTTGCACATTGCGTGGCCTCGGTGCCCACCACTAGACAAGAAGACACGCCTGCTGCATCAGCAAGTGCTGGAGGTCCTGCGAGATGGACTGCAGCTCAAGTGTTACAAAGACACTAGTATACAGCGCGAGCATGGTCATGACCTGTTTTCCATTGACATCCTGATTGAGGAGCAGCCAGGTGTACCACATGACATTGCTGTCGAGGTCGATGGGCCTGACAATTACATTCACAATGAACCAGACAAGCACAGGTGAGCAGATGTTTTGTGAAATGAGTGAGTGGCTCCGTCTGGTATCTTCCAATGTATGTCTAATACCATGTGTGCTGACCTGCAGGTTGTTAGGGCCCGCAGCCTTTCGAAACCTGATGCTTCTGCGGCAGGTGCCACGCCTCATCACCATACCATATTATGAATGGGTGGACAAGGGAGTGCATGTGGCACATACATATCTGCAGGATAAATTGAGAACTGAGGGGCAGTGCGATCTGCCTGATTTTGTTCTGCCTGAATGACTTTGAATTTCCTTGATTTTGGTCTGCCCAAATGGCTTCATTTGCAGAGGAATGACATTTCAGTACTAGCAGTTTTGATTTATTTGGTGGCTCCCTGTTGCCATCAGTAGATTGCCACGCCGCAACAGCTTTGATGTGGCTTCTGCTGCTTTGTAAACTTGTGTGCTTTGTGTACAGGACATCAGCTATAGTAGCTGTAGTATTTGGACTTGTGCTTGTTTATGGTGTTTGATTACTGAATGCTCAATCTCTGAGTTCTGGCTTATGATGCTATAGTTGAACATGTTCCCGCGTCAAACAAAGGTGGAATTTCAGATAATAAATGACACAGGAGTATTGTAAGCGATGCAGCAACAGTAATCATTAAACGCTACCACGCAAAGTCTACAAATGTTAAGCCCGCATAGCAGACTCAGTTGTACATACTGAGTAGGCATGTATGCTCTTGATGGAATTGTGACAAATGTCTTAATGCGGCTGTGCAAGGACGGCAGGTCAGAAAGACGTTGTGAGAGTAGCTGCACTCACCTATGACTAATGCGGCATTCTTTACCTAATCACAAACAGCACTGACTCACCAATCACAATCAACACAAGGTAAACTTTTATATGCATTGAGCTGAGACAGGCCTGAGGCAGCAGCAATCATTTGATCATGTCTAGTTGTCACTGAGTTCAACCTGCTTAGCTTTTGATTTCTTTACCATTGTGTAACCAGCATGCTTGTCAAGACCCTTGTACCGTCGGTAAGCAAACACACCTCCAGCTGCAGCAACCATCACAATGGCAACAATCCCAAGCACAGCTGTCCAGCCAGTCAGTGTCAGGCCCCCAGTATTCCTGGAGCTCAGAGTCCCAGCACGCAATCCCAGCTTGGTTTCCAAAGCTTCGACTTGTGATGAAGCCACTGAAGCTGACAGGGATGTCTGATATTGAGCAAATGCATCAGTTGGTTCGGCCAGAAGCACCAAGTTCTTGCATCGCGGCGACAAGACGTCAGCCTTTGCCTGTTGCAGCAACTTGCGTCGGTGCAACTCGTGAATGGCTGCAGCTGACAGGTAGCTATCGAGCAGCTTCCTGCCTGTGGTGGTGGTGGTGGTGGCGGATTTATCAGCAGCCATGGAGTCTGCAGTTGTTGCACTGGACAAAGCATCAGCAGCTGCTATTCCAGGTCTGTTGGAGGCAGTGGGAGCTGCCTCAGCAGCTTCAGCCTGCATAGTCACGCAACACAGTGAGCGAGTCTGCTTCCGGTTTTACTAAAAGCCATTCATGGTGCAAAGCCTTTGTACATACTAGCTGGGTTCACGTGTCGGTTTGTGCACATGATCAGCAACCACACACCCAGGGATGTCAAAGAACCAAAGTACGCATCTGCAGTTGGGTGCAAGCGTCATTAGGTCAGATGCTAGATCTGAAGGACAGGGGATGTTTGCACAATAACATCCAATGATGTGCCATCTCATCTGAATGAACAAACATCGTTGTGCCAACACCACAGACAATGCAGCACATGCTACACAGGACTCCACGCATCCTCATCAGCATCCTGATTGATGCAATGATGCAACAAATACATGCTGTGTCCATTGTGGAGTCCATGTGCAGATTGAGTCTATGTGCAGACTCGTAAACAGGACATTGAAAGGTGCTTTGTAGATCTGACCTCTGCAGCAAGCAAAACAGAAGGGTCTTGGGGGACACCCAAGTTGACCAAGCACGCCTTGACCTGGCCAACAGTAAAGGTATCTAGCCCCTGTGTCTTCATGCATCGCGCCATGATGTCTGCATCACAGTCTGACGTGACTGGAAGTCCCTGCACACCAAATCACTTTTGAGATACACCCTCACATGGGACACTATTGACTTACTGGAATGACACCATGCAGAGGATTTATCACAACAGTGTTAGCCTGCTGCAGGTGGGTACTCTTGGGAGATACTTTGCCCATCTTGGGACAGACCCGTGTGTCTTGTGTAGATGTGTACTCAGTCAATGCTTTCTGAACACTGGAAACCTGTGAGACCTTTGTGCGACAGCTATTGAGACCTTTGTGCAACAGCTCTTGATGACCAACAAGCAAGCAGCTGAAATGATCTGCACACAGCCTCTTGCACCGCACACTCAGCGTTCAACAGCGAATGTAGAGCATGATCTGCGGGCTTGACATTAAGTTGCCACCAAGACAGCTCAATGCAAAGCATTACACACTGATGCACCTGACATGCAGGGTTATCACAGAGCAGAGTTCAGTCAAGGAATGACTAGAGCATGATCCAATCAAGGGTTGTCACAGAGCAGAATTCAGTCAAGGCATGACCAGAGCAGAACTCAGCCAAGGGTTGTCACAGAGCAGAATTCAGTCAAGGCATGACCAGAGCAGAACTCAGCCAAGGGTTGTCACAGAGCAGAATTCAGTCAAGGAATGAGTAGAGACTTACCGGCTGGTACAGCATGAGGGCGCTAGCAACTGTCCTCTGGACCTCACTGAGGCAGGAGGTGGTGAGGGACTGGTTGGCCGCAACAAGGCATTTCAGGACAGCCCCAGTGCCCTCATCCTCAGAGTTGTTATCAGCTGCGCCACAGTACTGCAAGCACCAAGACTTGCAAAAATGAGCAATATGTACCCAATGTACATGCACACAGCGCAATGGCAATTCATGGAACAAAGTGTTATATGATGACACAGGCTATGTGATGCACAGGCTGACTGCAACTGAGCAGCTCATGCTTCTCACATGCAAAGACAGCTTGGTTGTGCTGCACCATATGCAGCTTCATCTGGCTATGCCATGTGGCACTTTCTGCACCAGCAATAAGACCCGAACAGGGTACTTGGTGTGAGGAGGTAGTCCTGTGCTGCAACACCACACTCAGGATGGTGATGATTGCCCATACAGTATGGGCTTCATGCCTTTAACACTGACTGCAAGTATGGGCTTCATGCCTTTGACACTGACTGCAAAACCTGGCTGCTCCTCACCTTGGACACATCAGCCTTGCACTGCTTGCGCACTCCATAGTCCAGGCGCCAGTTCCTCAACCTGTTGCCTTGTGTTGCCTTCAGGTTGCTGTTGCAGCTTGCAGTCATATTCATCTGCACAGCAATGGTCAGAGGCATGCTGCCTGACAGCATCATATCTCCACAACACATTGCACACCAAAGCCAAAGCAGAACAGGGTAGAACAGACTCTGCCTTGTAGCTTTAATCAAATATGAAAGGAAAACCCAAGGGGAAGGCATGTTGGATCTGTCTTGTGAGAGTGCCAAAGCAGGCTTGATGAGAGACATCGCTGCCGCAAGTCGCATCAGAATGTCTGCATAGTCTGACAATGGCAGCTGGCAATCGAGCTCAGCAACACTTGTATGCAGCAAGACATGCATGCTTACTACAAAGCTGGCATCAACCCACCAACTGGTCGCAGGGGTGCTGCACAGAAGTGACCTGCACACCTTGTCAGCATTTGCCAGGAGGCAGTTGAAGACCCGAGCCTTGCCAGGGGTGACCCCCTTACAATGACCGTCCCTCTCTGAAGCACAGGCCTTGCCTAAGCTGGGGCTCAGCTCCACATTGGAAGCTGCTGTGATGCTGAGGTGGTTCGTCTCTGCTCGGCAGGCGACTGTGAGGGAGTCTTGGTGGTCGACAAGGCACTGGTGCACTTTGCCATCTCCAGGCTTGACAGAGGCACAATAGTGGTCCACGTCCTGCCGGCAAGCTTCTGCCAAGATGACATCGTTCCGAAAGTCTCGCACCTGTGACAGGCATGCAGCTCTTCTCAACCCCAAAACTTCTATTTCTATTCAGAAACGTCATTCTCACACAAGAAATTTAAACTCAGAAACGTCTGGTGACAGTAAAAACCCATTTCTATATCATGGAGATGTTTTAGGTAAAAGCAGGGAATGTAGGCAGCAGAGTCGAGTCTCTTGATCATGCAGTAGATGAAGGGAAGGTGGTCAAATAGGTGGGGGTTGCGAGGAAGTCTGATACAATGCAGGGTGTACTACTGTATCAGGGTGGGGTGGACATACCCATACACAATAGTATAGGTCCTGCTACAGAGTGGGTCTGCTGCAAGAGCCCTGATGCAAAGTGGGGCCCTAGCACAAGTGTGCAAGTCAGAGCTATTGACATAGCTTAATTGTTGTCTGACTAATCCCTGCAGCATCTGACAATGGGAAACTTTTTGAGTCAAAGGGCAAGAGCTAGTGAAGGCATTATATCCAGTTTGCTAGATTGGACAGCATGGCCAACAGGCAAGCCCTGCATGCCACACCAGAAAGTGTGTCATGATGATAATACATGATGAAAACGGTCTTGACCTGCGCTGCTTATAAAGCGCGCACAACCAGCTTGACACTGCACTCAACCAAACTGCCTGGCTCCACATTGCAGACAATGCAGTACTACACCAAACACAGTCTGAAAACCTGTCGTGCGAGACTCACCTCCATTTTTTGGAAGTAGAGGAGCTCTTGTTTGCAGGTGTCGTCATTGATGTCATCAATCTTGTCTGCTAGGCAGCGCAGCACGGTGCCCCCACAGGCCTTGTCCATGTTCTCCTCATCCGGGCACACGTTTATACACACCTGTTTCAGGACTTCACCACACGCCTGAGTCAACCGATAATTCAACCTGCATCACGTGCCACAGTAATGCTATTGCAGCATGGCGTGACAAAAGGTGCCATGCCTGCCTGTTCAGCGTCTCCTCTGACTCTGGGAAAGAGTCACCATGTAATGTGTGCACGCTGGAAAGCAATGACGTGTACCTTGGGGATGAAATGTGTGTACCATGGGGATCAATGGTGTGCAGCCTGGGACCAATGGAGTGCACGCTGGGGACTATTGGTGTGCACCCTGGGAATCAAGGATGTCCAGTGGAGAGAACCACACTGCCAAAACCTTAAGATACAGATGAGATGTTTTGAGACAAAGCATGGGCCATGTTGTATGCACGGACTGGCAGTAGCACAGACACATATAAAACAAGGTGATACTCAGCCAAGAGTCACAGATCACTAAGGCTATGAGTATAACCGCAGGAAATGAGAGATCTGTACACAACAAGCACCTGTAGTCTGTTGATGCAGTCTGCTCATATCTCTGCACTTCAGCTTTGCAGCTCTGGGTGAAGTTGTCGGCCTTCAGATTGTCCTGTAAACACCTGCACAGGACACACCAAACCTCTCATCTGTCCCCCCACAGATTGCAATGACTGCTCTCCCCACCATTGCATGCATGCGACATCAGTGTAGTAGGCGACTGTAAGTGACGACACATTCTGTTGATTCTGCAGACTCTCATTGGATGCTCATTCTGTAACGCGGGAAATTTGTCTGAGGCAGACACACAGCCAGATGATTGGACTGATAGCACTCACATGAGTGTCAGGCCCGCTGTTGCCAGCAAGTCTAGCGCAGCAACAATTTTGGAGCAGAGTGTTGGGACAGCAAACCTGATGACTCGTGCATGGCCATGTGGCACGTCCTTGCAGAAGCTGGAGATCTCCCGCCTGCAGGCTGCCTTCATGGGAATCTGGAAGTCGATGGACTCAGCCATGTCCACTTCCTCATCAAACAGCTGGGCTGAACATTGCGCTGAAAGGTCCTGTCGGCTGCACATACACATGTGACAGACTCCTCAGGCTTCACCCTGATCTCAAAATAAAGCCAAACAGGCCGTCTGACATCACAAGAACTTTTGCAGGACTTGAAAAATTGTGGATTAAGACTTACAGCTGTTGTTACATAAAAGCTTGTGTGATTGGACAAACATTGTGACTGAGGCTGCCTTGTGCGTTGCATTAGTCTCTGACCGAAGCACCTGACGAAGCAGTTGTCTCAACTGGTTTAGTGGCATGCACAGAGCATAGGATCAAACGACAGACCTGTCATACCTGTCTTGGAGACACCTGATGACGCGTGCTGAGCCAGGAGGCACCCCACTGCAGAACTGACGCCTGTCATTATAGCAGGCCTCAGCCAGGGGGATGTCAAAGCGGATGTCTGAAGCCGCCAGCTCCTTCACCTTGGTCACCCTGGCCTTGCAAGACGGGTTCTCAATCTCATCCCTGCAACCCCAGCACATGGTCTTGGGCCACATGCTTCAGTTAAAACAAATCCCAAATTGCATGACCAATAAGTTGCTTTGTCAATGAAGGGCTCCAACTGCCCTCAACCAGCGGGGCGCGTTGCAGAGCAAAATACCAGGCTCTGCAGAGATTCACAGCGACTCTGATGGTCCTGAAGGCATGCCCACAGATGTGCTTCCTGACAAGCTGCCAGAGCAATTCTTGCCCTGACACAGACAAGAGCATGAGCCATGCAGCTTTGCACGATGAAGTTGGCGACATACATTCAGACAACAACACAGATGCCTCACTGACTGTCCAGAGGTATTCAGCATGAGGGCAGACCACATGCTCATAGCCATGCAGTGTCAGCAACACAACATGCCTCACTCAGGCTGATGTCAAGTGGGGAGACAGTTTCACAAAGACTGCTGCTCAAGCTCCAATCATCAGCAGCCACAGAACAGGTCGCTATGCCAGCAATGGTACCTGTAGTCCTGTAGGCAGGCGATGACTATAGCATGGTCATCAGGCAAGTCCGCCACCTCATACTTCTGTGGCATGCACAGGTTCTCTATGTCCTTTGTGCATTGCCTCTTCAGCTGAGAGTCCAGCCTGAAGTCAGCTGATCGAGCTTGGATCATGGTCTCTAGCTCCTCCTTGCAGGCTGTGGAGAAGTTGGCCTCCTCGCGGTGCTGCTCCAGGCACTCTTTGGCACGGGCATTGCCAGGTGGCACGTCAGCACAGAACTGCACACAGGCGCAATGGATCGGCCCAAGTTGACAGGCCTTGCTTGTGACTAGAAAAGAAAAGAAAAGAAAAGACTGCGCCTTTCAACGTCATTTAATGAGAAGCCAAGTATTGTACCGGGCTGCCCAGGCTTGCTTGTGACTCAGTCAATATGTGTTCATCTGCTCAGAGTAGCCATCGGGTTGAGTAAGGTTGAATGGGCCCACGTGATGTGTGCTCCTCTGCTTGGAGTAAGCACATTGAGGGTGCAGCTGCAAGTGCCAGCAGCTGGGCAGTGACTCTGACCTGGGGCAACATGGGCAACAGGCAACACGTGTAGCATACAAGCATTTTGATGACAAGCAACATTGCAGCTAGCAACTACTTCAGGACCTCTGCAACACACATGAGCCTGCAACTGCCCTGCGTGTGACAGCAGCAGCCCTATGTGACAGCAGCTGCAGACAGCTGATGCGCATCCTGTGTGGACATGCTGTGCAAGAGCACAATGGCCCACCTGGATCTTGTCATTGAGACACTTGTGAAAGAGGCGGACGCTGAGGCGTAGATCTTCACTGTCCTCCTGCTCTTGCCTGAACAGCTCTGCCTGGCAGTCATAGCTGAGGGAGAAGCGGTTGCTGGTGAGGCACTCCTGCACCTTGCCTCCATGAGGGTCAATGTCACGGCACAGGGACTGCGCATCTGCCTGCTCACACACCAAAACCATGATGAGAGACCCTGGGTAACAGCCCCATTAGGCTCAATGTAGGGCTCAGAATCGCGCTTTCTTGATCATTGAACAAGTGCTTCAGCAGCTGGCAGCAGGCTGCTGCCATGCACAAGTTATAGGTGATATTGACAGCAGAGTGCAGTGGGTTGCATGATCAGGGGTGATGTGACAGGAAGTGACCTGGCATGCAGTGTACAGCTCCTTGTCCAGTCTGAAGTCATCTGCTGCATTCTCCTGACGTCTGAAGATCTCTGAAGAGCACTCTCCAGATACCTGGTCCTTGTGCTCCCTGCATTGCACTTGAGCCATTGACACTACATTGTTCTTACAGCATATGTGCAAGCAATCTCAAGGCATACAGTGTATCCACTTGTTATGACACGGCAACACAAATCTATGCATGTATGACATTGCCACGCAATGTATGGTAATGGGCAATGAGCAATGATCTCAGGAACTCAGACAGTGCATGAGAGAAGATGTGCATTTGCTGGTTTACATGCCTGAGGAAAAAACAGACGTATTTGAGAGGACTTCCTTCCCACTGTTGCTTCACAGATTAACCGCCAGTTGGAAACAGGCCAGGAGGTGGATGCAATGCTGTGAGCAAGGTGAGAATGTACCTAAGACAGCTCAAGGAGGACTCGCCCTCGGCCAAGCGGCTGCACAAAGTCTGAACATCATCACTGCATGCTTGAGCTGCAGCACAGCACCAAAATCAGCACAGCAACAAAATTCAGCAATCACTGCAGGACACACCATGATGCCAGAAACTTGGGGAGGCTGCATAGAGATCTGGGATCAAGTGCTTGTGAATCAGTTGAGGCATGCAGCACAAAGATCTGCAGGCTGCATCAGCAGGTGAACAGGCTATGAACGCTGACCGTTTTGAATGAGTTTGGAATCAGTTCGTTCTCCTGACATTGACAACTAATATAGGTTGGAGTTAGGAGCTCGCAGAGTGCAGTTTGGCTTGCAATGAGACATGTGGGCACGGGCAATATGCACTGGCAATACTTGGATCTGCTGCAACTTGAATCAAGACGCCTGGCAGACATAGCATTCAGCTGCCAAGTAGACTGGGGTTTGCTTGCCTCATGTCGTCAAAAATGTGCCAGTACAAAGAGGGTACTTGGTACAAGGTACTTGATGCACCTACTTACCAAGGGGCAAGTCCAAATTGATGTTGCCAGACTGATCCCTCCTGAACTTGTCCAGCTCTTGACTGCAGGTCTGGCTGACTTTGGTGCCGCTGTATCCTTCCTTGCCTTGCTCCTTGATTTGATCAGACAGGCAAATGGCCAGGCGCCCAAGCCCAGGCATGACATCAAGGCAGTATTGATCAATATCATCCTCACATACACCTGCACAAGACTGCGGCTATTGAGCAAGTCAGCCTAATCCGGCACAACTTCTGCTGCAGCATTGGCTGATCTGCAGTTTATGGTGGCAGCTGGACCTTATTCTAACAAACGCCAAATGCAATGAGTTGGAAGGTTGTGATAGCCAGCTTGCACCATCACTACTGGACCATTGTCTCAAGACAAGCTGGTAACAGTGATCGTGAGATGCTGCAGAGCTGCTCAGCATGCAGAGTCTGCGTGCCAGGGTATGCCACTGCACCTGCCCCCAATGCGCCACAGCTGGGCAGAGCACAAGGCCTGGACCCTGTCTCAAGCTAATCTGTGCATGGGTGTATGCTATGTAGGCTCAGCTGGGAAACACTCATGCTGACCTGTTGTAGATAAATCAGCGTCTCCATTTGCAAGCTCTGCAGCAGGCTCCTGATCTACGACCTGAGCAACGACTTTGAAGCTTGGGTCCTCCTTGTATGCCTGTGCATCTGCATTTTCCCTGACAGCAGCATCCAGCTCTTCCCCTTCCAGAGCTTCTGCTGGATCTGCAGCATTCAAGTGCTTGTCAGCATACTTTTGCCAATCAGCACTGCAATGCCACTCAAGTCCAAAGTATGCTGATGAAGCAACCAACATTGCATAGACAGCCACACTCACAGACCATCCAGACAGGAGCACAATCAGCAATGTGGTTACAAAATGTTTGCGTCGTACAATGTTTGGCAAAGAGACATAAATTATCAAGTGTTTCAAAGACTGATCCGAATATTAGGGTTGGTGCAACTGAACACACGGTTTGAGCTTACTTGCTGAGGCTGCAACAGCAGCTGTGGTCTTGTTGGCTATGCTCTCTGCTGCAAACGATGTCGCGTTTGCCACAGTGCCACTTGCTTTTGAGGCTGCACTATTTACTGTCTTAGCAGTTGTTGAGGCTGCGTCAGACAGTTCATCACCAAAGTCTAAATTACTGTCAGCTATGGTGTCAACTATGCCTGAGCTGCCTGCTTGAGCTTGTGCAGCTGCATGATGTATGTGCAACAAGCACAGCAGGAGCAGCAACCGCCCCCACTTAAGCCTCATAGTCCAGTGACCGTGTCACTCCCTCCGGACCCGCTTCCTGCCTCCGAGATAGGACAGTGCAGAGATCTAACAACCGACCTCAGGTCCAGATAGCCGCAATCAATGGCCTTGAATAAGCGCAACTGCCCGATGAGACACTTGTCGGTAGCGCGAACGCGATTGGTTGACACTTGCTGCAGCGCACAGCTACCTATTGACAAAGCCTGCTCGGCCCTGCGTGTGAGGATGCAGCAACGAGCTGACGCTAGAGCCCCCAGCACCCCACAGGCCCGGCTGGAAAAACTGATCGCAGAAAGTGGTGTTGGATATTAGGGGGCACTGTATCTCGGCTTGCAGGCTAGCGCGATGGGCTCCCACTTTCCCCCCGCCATGCACCTGCCTTCGGCATGTGACATGTACCCTATCAGACCTGCTGTGAATTGGCCGAATGTCCCCTGTCCAAACCTATCATTTCGAACGAAATCCGATGTCAATTCGGTGAAATCGGACTCCACGTGAAAGGTTTGGAGAACTTTACCGCAAATTAACCCTGCATTTGGATAGTTCAAATCCGGTTGACACGAAGCAAACGACCACTAGTCTGATTGAGGATCGCAGCATGAGGTGTTGACCGGCTTCCGAGGCCCCAACAAAAGTTCGGTCGGTGCATTTCATGCGTGGACATCGCAGCCTGCTGCTGAGCTTGTTGCGATTACACGCTGCACCCAACCTTGGTTTGCCGCAGGCTCTGCCTGGGCGACTTTTTCACCGTAGCACCGCCTGCCATGATGGAGCAGAAGCTCGCAAGAAGGTCGTTGTTATCGCAATGCCCATGCTCTCACCTACAATGACTGAAGGGTCGCTTCTCAGCTGGATGAGGCAACCCGGGGATCAAGTGGAGCCTTACGATCTGCTATTTGAGCTTGAAACGGAGTCCCTGACCGAAGAGGCCTACAGGATGGGGGATTTCGAAGGTGTGCGCCTCTTGTTCTCGCCCCGAAGTTCAGTGTGATGTCGGGCTGAAAACTTGACAGCAATCTTGACTTTTCTGCTATCCCAAACAGGCAAAGTAGGGATGCAGATTGAGTGTGTTGAAGATGCATTTCTTGCTAAGCAGTTGGTGCCTCCCGGCAGCAAGTCCCTACCTGTTGGCACACCCATTGGCTTACTTTGTGAAGATGAAGAAGACATCCAGGAAGTTGCACAGCATCAGCTCCCGGATGATTTGAACGAGTACAACGAAGGAGACCAGACATCATACCGCTTTGCAACATGGCAGTCTTACCTCAAAGAAAGGAAGGTCGATCCAACAGGAAGTTGCATGTGATGTGCCCCCTTCAGTTCCAGCTGAATTTTCAGGAACAGCAGCAGAAATACGCTTTTGAGGGTGCGCCTCTCACATTTCAGATCAACAGCCTAGGTATATGTGTCACAAGAAGGGCATCAAGCAAAGGTTTACACAGCTTGAAAAGCATTGTTAACTGATGCCACAGTAGGGAGGGACCGTCAGCTTCACATCTCAGGCATGACGTGTTAGTCAGCAATGCAAGGACAAAGCCACGGTGGTCATGCCTGCGTCTCACTGTCAGAGTTGAACAACTGCCGTTCCTGTCAATGCAAGTATGTGCATATTGGTGCAGTCCAGCTGCAGGCAGCACAATTTTGGTTCACAACGCCTGTACTGTACACTAATATTTGAACCATGCATGTCAGTCTTGTTGCATTGAACTTTAGACATGCCATCTTTTGTTTTGGTTCTGATAGCAACGTTTCCTGACACTCAATTTGCAATAACGCCATACCATTCACCTGTTAGCTGACTCTACAAAGCTGGGCAATTACTGCGCCTATCTTAATTTTTGCAACAACAAGTTGACCCAAATGCATGGGCTGTTCCATACCAATCCGAATCACTTAGTGTAGAGTGTGAACCACAGTCACAGTTTCAAACAACAACGCTGTGTAGTCAATCTAAAAAGTTCAATCCTGAAGGTTATACAGCATCAGCTTGCAGTCAGCTCCCCCAGTGGCCGCACGCTTCTGCTCACACCAGCCCACACAGAGTACCTGCAGTGTCATCCAAGACCAAACTGAGAGATGCATCTGAAAAGTAGGTCCATGCAATTCGCAACATCTCCACTGTGACCTAGCTTACAGGTCACTGCCTATACTGTATAACCACAGGTCTGATAGCATACCTTATCTGTGTGGCCTTCTAAGGTGTGCAAAGGCACAGCAGCCCTTGTGTCCCATAGCTTGGCTGACTTGTCATGTGATGATGTGAGCACCTGATGCTCGGAATGGGGCGACCAAGCAATGGAAGTTATCCAGTCTGTATGCGATTTGAAGGCCTTGACTCCCTGCATGACAATAAAGCAACCGTCAAATCGTCTGAACATGTCATCCAGTAGCCTGTTTCACATGCCAATGCACTTTGCAGCCGGGCTCAAGCTAGACCAAATGCGAAGGATGCTGCTGATAGCATGTCTGGCAGACACAGCCCAAGCCACCATGTGGACACCAGCCTTGCAAGAAGGGCAGGACAACGATCTCAGGCAGTGCAATGCAGTCCTATAGCTGAAACCATAACCATCAACAAATGCATGCAAATGCCTGCCAAAGTATGTTTATAATCAACCTACCATGCCATCTTTCTTGCTCTGCCGGCTGTCCCACAGCCTCCATGCTCGGTCTGCACCTCCAAATGCAACCACAGATGCAGCAGCTGCTGAAGCTGCTATGCAGTAGATGGCCTTGTTGCTGTTATGTATGTCAGTATTGACCAATGTCTCTGCATCCCATCTCCTGACCTGTTGTGCGCATCACAGTGAGAGTCAGCACCTCTGCAGCAGCAAGTGCTGAACTTCATGCTGTACAATAAGGCGTGCAACAAACTATTTCAGACAACAGCACAACATTCGGCATCACCAGCCGTGTATGTGCAAGGCCTCAACCATGACCACTGATGCAGCACGTCATGCCAGTTGTTGTCACAGCCAAGCCCAGTGTGTATGTGCTGAATACAGCGACACAGCAGAAGCACATTTCACTGGGCAGCCGACAAGGAAGCAGCCCCCTCCAGATAAAATGGCTGAAACTCACAGAATGATCCCAAGATCCACTGTAAATAGTGTCCTGGTCCGGCCATGCTACACCCGACACACACTGGCTGTGGCCTTGCAGCTGCGCCTTGGCTGCCTCCTGCAAAGGTCCCTCTGCCACTGCAGAACTTGCATCTGCTGTGATCTCCAGCTTGCGCTTCTTGCTGACTGCCTTGCTGGCTGTGGCAGGTGCTAGGGCAGCCTCCTCAGATGCAAGAGCTACCTCTCTACCTGGAAATTGTTGTAAGCACTGGAGATAGCAAAAGAGCACAAGTAGCACTCAGCACCAAACATGGGATTTGAAAGCTGATAACGAAACAGAGTTGTTGTGCATAACAAGGAAACCATCTTGCTGTTTCAGATGCGCTGCAGGAGTTTGGTGTGCATTTACAGCACTGACTGCTAAATAGCACATCTGTTACGGTGGCAAGGTGCAGCTCATATACTCACAAAACGAAACTTGCATTGCGGACAAGCTCACGGTAATACTTAGGCGGAATGCTCACACCCTGTGGCAGACAGACTGACATCACACATGGCAGAAAGGCTTACATCACAGAGGGTTTGCACATGCATCTTATGTCGCGGTTGCACGCACAGTGTGTGCATACATGCACTGCTGTACCTGTTCGCCAGATGTGCACATTGCCATCCCAAGCTCCACTGCAGAAAGCACTCCCATTGGGGCTAACTGCAACATCTTCTACAGAATCTGTGTGTCCCTTGTAGACTGCCAGGCAGGTGGGTGGTTGCACAGCACCAGATGAAGTGGCTTTCAATGCTGGTGCTGCCCATAAGCGAATGCTGTGGTCTTTGCCTGCTGACAAGGCCAGTGCACCCTGTGAGGAAGGCAGGCAGCTGACAGCATTGATGCCTTGCTTGTGCGCCTGTGTGCTGCTGATCAGCTCTCCTCCACCTGTGGGCCATGAAGATGTTCAGCGAATGATTGTGATTCAGCAAACATGTTGCTGCTCCATTGGAACAAGTGGGTCAATGTGACTGGCTGTGTTTGTGCAGCTCAAAGGTTGTTTTGAGTGTAGATTTGGACGTTGAGCAGAGTAGTGCGACACGTTTGCAGAAGTGGCTTTATCATTGCAGGTGTTTTCAGCACAGTGTCTTGCAAGGTGGTGGAGAAGCAGCTGGTTGACAGCTGCTTTGGGTGACATTTGTCAAGCTCTGAAACAGCTAGTGTAACGACAGCAGAATGACCTGATCACTGCAAGAACATCCACAGGTCACTCACTGTTCCAGAGGCGCAGGATGCCATCATATGAGCCTGTGAGGATGGACTGCTGGCTGCCATCAACAGCGCTGACCCTGCAGGCATGACACTCTGAAGTCAGCTAAGACAGCAGAACCTTTGAAACAGTAATCAGTGATAGCAATGTGCAGTGTCCAAATCAAAGCTGGTGAAGAGTAACTTGACATGCAACATCAGCATAACTGTCTTACAGCCACACACATCATACAAGTTGCACTGAACAAGGTGATGGTGATGAAGCATGTGCTACAGAGACTGTGTTTGTTGCAACATGTGTGGAAAGCTGTACCAGTCATCATGAGGCAGCTGGGTCTTGAGCTGTGGTGGGACTACAGCTTTGAAATATTCAACTTCAAGCACGGTTTCCTGCAAGTGCACAATGCATAAGCCCTGATGTGCTAAAGAGGTGAGCTTGCTTCCTTCAAGTGCATGTTGCAGCATGCTTCTATCAGCGTGATGCATCGGCTGCATTATGTTCTGCAGTTCAGGTTAACTTGGCGTCATACCGTCGATACACTCTGTGCAAGCAGGAACTTCTCGAGGGGCTGACGCAGCAGCTCTCCAAGGATGAGGAAATCAAAAGGCTGAGCAGGATCTGTAATCAGGTCAAAGGCTTTGATACACAATTTTCTGGTTTGCTATAACTCAGTCAGTAGCGAACAGCCGGAGCTAGTTGTGTGCTTACCCAAACCCAGCAAGGAATTGACTACTTGAGACAAGCCCAGCCTGGTGAGCTTTGCAGGCACACTCTGCAACAAAGATACGGTTTTTGCGCGATCAAGGGCACAGTGTGAGCGTGTTCTTCCGGTGCTCGACATTGCTTACCAACACTTCCTCTGGAACCTTGAGCTGGTCGGGAAGCTTTGTGACAAACTTCACGGACACCTGAGTCTCCTCGACATCCATGATGACCTATGTATTGCTGCGCGGCAGACCAACGCAATGGCCCAACAGCGATGGCGGATGAGAGCGTTAAATCGCCGCCCAGCGGGACGTAACGCTCGAAAGTCAAAAGGTAATATGCCCAAGAAACACTTCATGAAAGAACCAGTGGCTCACGCACTCATCCAAGCGGCAAACCACATATAGAGTGCTCTAGCAGCTTTGTTCAGTGTGCGCTGGACTTGCCGCCTGCTCGATCTGCTTGCATGCAGGCTCAGAACAGGTTTGCCGAGCTACAGAGGCGTGTAGTACTTATTGACAAACGCCTGAGTACTTTGGAACGCGCAATCACTGCAAGTGATCGAAACGCTGCCTTGAAAGCTAGGCAAGAAGTCATACTGCAGCGCATATGCTCGCTTGAAGGCTCACACGTTGAGGTGATCACAACGAGCTTAAGCTTGCTCGCTCGGGGCGTATCGTCACGTACTGTATCCGCTGGGCACATGTCAATACAAGTGCGCTAACAGGCAAGTGTCTCTGGCACTGAAGCGAAACTTGGCACAGAGCTGAAAGAGCGCGGTGTCAAGAGCTTCAGCTTCAAGGCAGTACCTGAAAACTATTACAAGGAGGACTTAGAGTTTCGGCGAGCATGCCTGGAAGCAGTCAGCACTCAGCATCTTTGCAAAAGTCTTATTTATGAAAATCCCAAGCTCCCTGTAGACCAAGAGAGCTCAGGAACCCAGGACTTGCGCTATTACCTCGTTATTGTACAGGTCAGTCATGACTGAGCAGCTCATGCAACATCTGCTGACTTTACCATTGAGTATGTGTGTACTTATGCTATGGCATGTCAATACATTTACTTCAAAATTTGCCATACAGTCGACAAATATGTAAACATTTGTTGCAGTACGCAGCAAAGCTGCATGGAGAGAAAGTCAAGAGATTTCTGCACAAGACCAATGGCAAGCTAGGCATGCAGTACTTTCGTCCAAGACAGGCTGCCTTTGAGACGTCAGAGAAGCTATCAGGATACCCAAGCGGCTCTGTGACACCTGTGGGCCTTAAGACGCCGCTGCCAATTATACTGTCTCATGAAATAGCCAAGTTGCAGCCGGACTTGTTCTGGATGGGCGGTGGTGAGGAGTTGCTCAAGCTGGGTCTGCATGTCTCTGACTTCGTTGATGCATACAAGCCTTTCATTGTGGACTGCACATACTAGATGCTGTGTTTGTTTATGAAGCTCAGCTGAAAGTGCAAGATCTGCGTGCCGAGCTTGCTCTGCTGTCACTTGTTGACAGCGAGCACTATTCGCAGCTGCATGCCTTACTCGTTAATAAACTTCATTTTTGCATCAGGTGTTCCATCACAATATTGATGTATACTGTCATATTGGCAGCACCATTGCAACCAACTGGTAACTGAAAATTCAGGTGCATGCAGTGTTTGCCCCTGTGTCGCAGATTTCATCATCACATTGATGGTCACCACAAGACAGGCCCTTACCCATTTCTGACCTTGAAATAGGCAAAGAGTGTAAAGTTATGTCAATGACTAAATTTCGCTGTAGCGTCAGAATGTTCAAACACCTTTTCCAGCAGACCCTGCAGGACAAATTGCAACAACCAGCGTCGGCGGAACGATACTCAAGAAAACGCACAAACATGGCCACAGATGAAGAGACTGCGCGAAGAATACACCTCGAGATGAACGGCTTTGCTCAAAGACGTAGAGGCGCATCTACTGATCTCTCCAAGCTTGCACCAGCGAGGGCCAGTCTGCGAGTCAGGTCACCATCAACGGACGTGCATATAAGCGAAGCAGAAACTGAAAGACATGGTGAGAGGCTGAGATGGTAGACTGCCTTTCCAGTGCCTTGCAGCATTTTCTGAAAGGTCTTGATCAGTGCTGCAGGTGACACTACTAACAGTCTGCATTGGGAGCTCCAAGGCCAAATAACTCAAGACAGACACTCTCCATCTGTGGGTGTGACACAGAAGCCTGCAAAGCCTGCAGAAGTCGTCATGAAAGTCTCCCAGGACCATAGCTGTTTTACAAAGGCAGCAGCTTTGCGAGCAAAAGCTGAAAAGTCAAGCAGCACACAGTGCTTCTACTGGAAAATCCCAGAACCTCGAAAGGTGTCCACCCCTGGTTTGATTGACAGCAGAATCAACCTGGCAAAATTCGTGAATAGTGTGTTCAGCTGTGAGAAGATCAGGTGTCAAAAGGGCGAGCTACTTGATGTTGTCTTTGTGCCTCACGACCGTGGGGCTGCCTCCATACACTTTCCACCATTGAGTCCTGAGCAGCTGGCAAATGCCCAAGCTGCAGAACAGCAGAATGAGAATACTCCTGAAGAGAGATCACCAGATGGTACAATGTGGTCCTCTGCAAGCAAAAATGCTGCGTTTGTGATGCTTACCCAGAATGAGGGCACTCAGAAAACCATGAGGCACCCTAAGCTGGTACACTGACGCAGCAGCGATGCTTACTGTGCATTTGATTGAAAACCAACTACGCTTTTGTTGAACTGTTGAGTCTGGTCTCTGAAACGCCGCAGCAATGTCAGCAAGATGCTGCCATACAATCTTTTCTTGTGATGACCAATGATGCATCTGCATCCCTCCACAATGCTACTGAATTCTAGGGGAACGAAAACCTTCCCTGTGTTGTCAGCATGTCAATGCTTTGTGTTGAGCCGCAAATCTATTGTGGACCATGTGGATCTCCCACATGTCCTGGTGAACAGCAAGTTTTTTTGTATGTCACAATCCAGAGAAGCATGCATCCACATGGTCCACGAGTTCAGACAATGTACCTATGCTGAAGATAGCTCCACGATGTTGCACCTGATTTAATTACATCTGACATTTTGTGCTGCAAGATGCATGATTGTGCAAAGGTTGTCAAGCTGTGGCAAGATAACAGCCCATTGATCACCAGTCATCAGAGCCCAGCAACTGTTGCTTGTGAGAACCAGAGCTGTGATTACTGAGAGCCTACAGCAAACACAAAAGTTCCATGTCCTGTCAAGATTGCGATGGGCACGTCACAACTAGGAAGTTCACGGAGATATCAGCAGCAACTTCAGAAGCACACCTACATGCTTGGCAAACTCACGAGACTGCCTTTTGCGTTACATGCTGTAGTGACGCAAAGCAAATCTAGGCAACCCCATGTCATTTGGCTCGTGTTGAGCTCACTTACATACAGCCATACCTTGAATTGCCAAGGACTGCAGATGCCACTTCTGCACTGCTGCCAGCACACTCCTTCATTTTAGCTTGGTGGTGCCGGTCAGCCCTTGCAGTATTATCACAAGGGAAGCACACTTCCTGAGTGCAGCAGCTCCAGCTTGACTGGAAGCCCCCAGGGCACCAGCCATACCCCTGTAACACACCCACGATCAGCAATCCACTGCCAATCCGCTGTACAAGCCATGGGCGCAGTTGTCTTGTATCACACCTGAGTCGATGCTAAAGTCTTGACAACTGAGTCACACACATCCACCAATACAGGACCCGATCCTGTTGCATATTGGGCAAGGCAGCAAGACACAGGAACAAGCAGAATGCAATAGCATGCAACAGAGTGTAATCAAGGATCGGGGCAACAACTCCACTTTTGACACCAGTGGACAGGAAACGATTCAGCTGTTGGGGTCTATAGAACTACCTGAGACTGGTGGCTGCCTCAAACAGCTCATGCTGCAGCTCCAGCAGATGAGCCAGCAAGCCAGGCTGCTCGCACAAGACAAGAATGGTCTGTATAGCAGCCATAACCGTGTTGATGTCATGCCCCAAAGCCCCACCCAGGCCATCAGCACCAGCTGACTGACTGTGGAGCATGTCCTGCTGTTGCTTGTCCGACACATCAGCCTCAAACGCTGGTGAAGGCCTGATGGTACTTGCCAGCTGCTGTGATGCAACTGCCTCACTGTCACCCTGTCTAGGCTGATTGGTGTGGAAGATTTCCACTGGCTCTGCTTGTTCATGCTGGCAGTGAGTAATCAGAGCACCAACAAAAGGCTTAATGAGCAGTGGGTCTGCTTCAAGCAATCTAAGGACTGGCCTCTCAGCCTGCTCAGTGCTGCCAGTCAAGTCCAGATGTCCCCTTTCAAGAGAAAGGCATGCCATGACAGAGGGCAAAGCTGCCCATAGCCTGGGACTGATGCCAGAAGGCTCCGAAGGGCTGCCTATTGGAACTGCTGCCTGGACTTGTCCCTGTCTACTGCTGTCTGCATTGATGACGCCCAGGCTGTGCCCTGTTTGCCTTGTATTGAAGCTTTCAGCAGCTGCAGCAGCTGCCGCAAGGGTGCCGTGCCAAGCCAACCTGCCAGCTACTGTGCTGGCATGATGAAGCAGGACTGGCTCCATTGCCCGCAGCATCTCATCTGCAGACCAGCATGCAAGCAGTTTGCCTACTCTTATAGTGCAAAAGGTGACAGAACAGGAACACCCTGAGTGATGCGTTGTGAAGCATTTGGACTGCAGAGGCACTTCAACAAGAGAATGTAGTCACCGATGTACCAAATATACAAGCATGTGCGTGGCATGTTTGCAACATTGTGAAGCAATGCTGCACACAACAAGCTCGCCTGCTCTGCTTACTGCTTACAGCGTGTGGAAGCATGTGGAAGCGTGCAAGCGTACAGACACATCACAGCGTCATGCAGCAGACTGTATGACCGCATTGCAGTAGACCCTGAGGGTCTCAGGCCAAAGGGCCACAAACCCACATGAGCACCCACCTGGAGTAGCCACCCTGCAGATGGCTCTGCAGACCGCCTCAACAAGGAGTGCATGCCGTGCATGATTCACCAGCAGCTGTGCCTGACTGACGTGGCCCACCAGCAGCGTGACCAGGAAGCTGACTAGGACAGAAGCATCCCCTTGGCAAGTCCTGGACGATAGCACATCTATGATACGAAGGGCCAGCTGCACAGGGAAGGTGTCGGTGAGACAGACCACGGCGCAGGTGCGGGCTGTAGCCTCATGGATGGTGGGATAGTAGAAGAGCAGGTCCACAGCAAGCTCCTGCAGCCGCAATGTGATGTTGAAAGCATGCATAGCATGCACAGTGAGAGGTAGGACTTAGCATGCAGGTCAGTCACAACAGCCTCATCAAAGTATGCTGATGCCTCTTTCATGCAGGTCACAGGTCGCCATGAGGGGTCTGTCCAGCAGCAGTGAGACACATATCACTTGCATTGCATGCATGAAGGGTTGTTCATGCAATTTTGCTTACTGTCGGTCGTACAAAGGTGCATTGCGTGCATGTAGGATTGTTTCCACAGTTTTGCTTACTATCAGTCATACAAAGGTCCTAGCAGTGCCAGTGTTCAAGATCTGTCTCAGCATGCCACAAATGGTTTGTTGACCCAAGCATGCTGAACATCCCATTGCCATCAAATGTCAGTGTTTTACCTGTGTGGTTGTTGGCAGTTGTGCCAAAGGACCAGGCACAACCACCTTGCCAGCTTTTGCAACAGGCCCGGCTCCCTTGCTAACCCCCTTGGGGGGTTTTGGGGCCAGAAGGGAACAGTACAAAGGGCACAGCTGGGGCTGTAGCCCATCCAGGACATCTGAAAGGGCAGATCCCTCTGGGGCAAAGCGCAGGGCACTCTGTAGCAGCCCTAGAGCCATGTGGGAGGTAGCTGGCTTGGTGCTGCCCAGCTCCCAGAGCAGCCTTGGAATGGCCTGCACCATTTTAGATGCATTGACAAACCCAAAATGATGGCGAACTCCTGCCATTTTGGCCAAAAGCAACGCCAGGCCAAAAAGCCCGGCACACAGGCAACTGGACACCTGTTTTCAGATACAAGCAAGCATGATAGGCAGTCTGCAGCTTTGACCATCATTGCCTTTTAACACTAGGAACACGACTGACACACATGCTTGCTTGATAAAACTGCAGTGAGCAGCAAGCCGTGCAGGAATTGCCTAACAGATGGTCTGCAACACCACATGCGGCCTGTCATGCACAATCACCAACACGACGTCAGAAACAGCACAGGCACAAACAGCAACCACGTCCATGTTGACTGAAATTATAATACTTGGATAGTACTATGCATGGCCATTGTGCTCACCTGGAGCCACTCAATCAGCACTGCTTCCGGCAATAGGATTTCCCCAGTGCTAGGGTCAGGGTACAGCACCTGACCCCCCTTGTCAAGCAGGCTTTGCTGGAAAGCCAGACATGCTGCTTTGACAGCACTGCGGGCTGCTGATCTGGTGCTCAGGGTGCAGACAGCTGCCAGCAGAGCCGCCCTTCTTGAAGGAGAAACAAAAGGCAGCACTCCTTGGACACCTTGCAGAGCTGCTGTGCAGACGTCCACTGGCATGTTGGACTGTTTGATTTCCTCTGACAGGGCCCGCCTGCATGACCATCACAGGCAGCATATGCAAAGCAGGTGATGTGTAGCAGCACAGGGATGCAGGTCCGTGCAGCACCCATTTGATGCAGTCTGCATTCCTGAACACCTGAACTTAAGGTGTACATGGGAACAATGCTGATGTTGCCATGAACATCAGCATTGATTGTAACACAAGTTCTATTGTGCTCATTCAACCTGCCCAAGAGCAGGGAGCAGCACTAATCAGCTGCCAGATACAACCTGCCATGTGAGGAAGCGCTTGGTCATCTTGCTTGTGCCACATCATGCTATGCAAGAGATGCCTTGCCGTATCATGCCACTTGTGTCATGCAGGTATGAAGCTGCTGCCGAGGACCCACCTGGATGGCAGCACCTGACCAGCTTCCATGATGCCAACATAGTAATCCAGCAAGCGTGCCCTCCACCCTTCTTCTTGCTCCTCTGCGTCAGCCAGGCTGGTGGGCAGGAAGCTGGACAGCAGCTTGGCAGCAGCCAGGTTGAGGTGGACCAGGCCTTGCTGCATTACCTGGGATGGCTTCACTGCAGGAGCTGAAGCTGGCATATGTGGCGTTATCTTCTTCACAATGGTGTCTACCAAAGCAGGAGAGACACCTACATTGAGTACACAGCTAGTTTTGGTGCAGACGCCGGAAAGGTATGCGGTGAACTTCTGCAAGACAAATGCTGCTGTGAGGCATGGCTTCAGCACCTCTGCAACGAAAGTCACGCACTCGGCAATGCTAATGTCAGCCCCATGTCTTCTGTGCTATACATCCAGCTTGAGCACCACTGATCAATGTATAATTTAGAAGATGTGGGAATGACATCAGAATTTCCGAGTACTTGACTGTCATGGCAGAGTCTGTACATGCTGTATGTAGGGCTTGCAAGCTTGCGAACACTGGTTTACCTGCAGGGAAAAGACTAGGCAGCTGATGTAGCAGCATGTCCACACACTGCAGTGTGGCCTCCATGCATTGGACAGCTGTCAGCTCAGGGCCGGCGGCCAACTGCCCTGGGGCACACTCTGTCCAACAGCTCATCAGCTCCTGAAGCAGCATGGCACCCACACCCCTGCAAGACGCTCAGCTGACTCTGTATGATGCTGCACCATTGTTGCCTAACAGGCTGATTCTGAGCCACTTTGCAGTCAGTCTAAACACAAACATTCAGAAGATATGAAGACTTGTATCCGCTGTTTTGTGTGTGCACAGTTGTTCACTTTGTGTTGTGCAGCATCTCATTGCCTGCAGTGAGTTTCTGAACGGCTTGTTGCAAAACGCAGACAGGAGACATCCTTACTTTGACATCCACATCTTGACATCGGCATGCAGGTGCGCAGCAACCTACTTGTGTTCCAGCTTGGCTGCAGCTCGCTTGGCTTTTCGACCTGCAGCCTTGTTTGCTGCTGCATTGGGTAAAACCACGGCCTCTGATGCTGCAAGCTCAAGCCGTGCGGCCTCAACAAGGGTTGCAACGTTGGCAGCAGCAACCACAGGAGGCCATTGACACCGTTGATGGAACAAGCTTTGGTTCACATGCTGAGCTGAGACTGGCTGTGCTGCACTCTGAGAGTGGTTTGCTGAGCTTGACTCACCGCTGCTTGACTCAACAGCAGCAGCTTTGCTTAGCAGACTCTGAAGGGCTTTGACGATCTGCATAGGCATGCAGCTTCTCCACAACAGCATTGAACCAATGCAAAATACTGAGCAGCAGACTGCCAGAGCATCTCAACTGCCAAACAGGTTCAATGATGACTATATACACTGTGCCAAGAGGTTGCTGTGCAGGTAGCACACTACCAATCCAGAAAATTACATTTGATTGTCTGCATCAGGCTTTATGACAGGGGCTTATGCAGTTACCTTGAGCATTGAAGTGACAGAGTGAGCAGAGACTGAGTTGGAGCGGCGTGTTGGGGACAGTAGTTCCACAAAGTGTTGTAGAGCGCCTTCCAGGTGGTTCTGCATGACTTGCTTGGGAGCTGCATCCATGAACAGCTCCAAAAAGTCCAGAGCGCCAGTTCTGCAGAAGTGTATGATGAGTCAGATGCCACTGTTGACCATGACACTGTTGTTCAATGTCAGCATATAGTGTGTAACGTGCCAGGTGACTGCAAAAAACAAGCCTCTCAGGCCTGATCAATCTGGTTGTCCTGCTAAAAGTCGTTGTCTGTGGCACAATGCTGGAACTTGTACGCAGAACTATGTGTATTGGGTGGCGTCAAATACTTGAGCTGCAGCTTGGGCTGGTAGGATTTGCATACTTGAGCTGCAAGTTCTCTTTCAAAAAACATTCGAGGCTTGACAAGCCAAGTAGTATCAAACCACAAGCATGAGGAGAAAGCCCGGTCTGATGGGGGAGTCAGTGTAATCTGCCTGATGCATTGAGCCACATGCGCTTACCTTACGGCTTCAGTCATGGAGGTCAGTGCGCTGAACAAATGAGCCATCACAAGCGGCAAGAACGGCCCTAGCAAGGGCCCTTTGAGCTGTGGAAGCACCACGTTGGCAAGCAACTCCTTCAAAGCTGCTCGCACCCCCTTGTCTACATCCCCAATGCATTCAGCCAGCTTGCCCAGCAGCGTATTGGTCTGCAAAAGTTTGCAGAAAGCCATACATGTGTCCTGGGCCTGGCTGTATACCTACAGCTGTTAAGAGTGACGTGGTGTTGCGTGACTGTGGGCAATACCTGTTTTCGGACCTCCTGTGGGTGCTGTTGGAAAACTTGTTGCAGGCCTGTTAGGGCGTCTTTGCGCACCTTCTCACTGTAATGTGTTGTTTGACTAAGCAGCTCCTGCAACCCATATCACGCATCACGAAACTGGAACATGTGCCAGCTGCATGCATATGGGACAGAGGCAAGCCTGGGCAGTGCCTACTTGTGTCGTCAAATTTCGCTGACTGACAGCCAGCCCTGTTTTGTCCTCTGTGACACTCTGACCCGGCAGGTTTATAGATCGTGCTTTGAATGTCGTATCTGTCTCATTCTGCGCTTTCGGTAGCTTCTTGCCCACTTTGCTCTTGACCCTTCGAAAGTCGATGCCGACCCCGGCCTTCTTACGCTTCGTCCCCTTAGCCATTTTGCCTGCGCTGTGTAACTTAGAAAGGTCGTATAACGTTCAAATGCGATTGATGCCTGCCCTGCGTCGCTGCGCAGCGTTCATGGCAACCGAGGCTACGGTGAGTAATTTCGGCATCCGTGAATACATACTTACTGTTTGCGTAAGTGGTGTTTTACGGTGGCCAAGTTGGAGCCATGTGCGTGCCTAATTTAGGCCGAGCTGGACTGCTGACATCAGCAGCTATTGCGAGTAGCAACACTTTGGTCAACCTGGGTGGCTTTGTGGCGAAACCACCACCATACTACAATGTCAAAACAATCCGGGATGAAAGCGCTTGTTGTCCGCCAGCTTGGAAACCCGGTACCTTCGCCGACCGAGAAAAGGCCTTACGCAGTCATTGCTGATCACCCGACACCTCAGTATTTGGCCCCAAATGCTGTGCGCATCAAGGTTGCCGCCAGCGGGCTCAATTTTGCCGATGCGCTGCAAGTCATGGTAATCAGCGTGAATCACAGCTCAGCAAAGCTTCAGACTGAGCCACCTTTTGCAAACCTGATGCTGCATTGCGCAGGGCCAGTATCAGGTGAAGCCGAAGCTACCGTTCATACCGGGATCGGAAGTGTCAGGCAAGGTCATCGAGATCGGGCGAGACGTCAGGACGCTTGCTGTTGGGGACTCGGTATGCATGTTGCACCTTCGCCGGCGTCCTATATTCTTTTATGGTCAAGTGTTCGCTTAGGCATCAAGCATTAACTGTGTGGTTGCCCAGAGGTACTGGGCCGTACATAGGGCCCAAATTGGATAGTTGAACAGGTCTCACTGCAGGTGTGCGCAGTAACGCAAGGTGGTGGTTTTGCTGGCGAGGTTGTCATCAAGCAGGGTGGTGTAGTGAAGCTGCCTGACAATGTGGACCTGGTAGCTGCAGCTGGCCTTCCTGTCATCTTTGGCACTGCTCACTTGGCCATT
>JAABUK010002011.1_pt1 | contig 37322 bp, 40 predicted proteins | sample 5559141 | NCBI WGS metagenome assembly JAABUK01 (sample SAMN10711869, study PRJNA513367) | rock metagenome | isolation source: Antarctica rocks | place: Antarctica: Victoria Land, Pudding Butte nord | collected 2016-01-03
CATCGGCTCCACGGATGTGGAGGCCTCTAGCAGACCAGCTATTACGCACCAGATCGTCTGCGTCTGCTTCGGCTGCAGCTGTTACCGTTAGCCGTTATTTTCTGTATGTTACAAATCACAAGGAAGAAACTGAAACCTTTGGATAGAGGCATCGTCAATCCAACACCCAAGAGTAGTACGAAGGAGAAAAGGTAGGTCGACATCCGCATCTTTGGAGTTTCCGAATCTTGACGTCGAGATGTTGGTCGGAGGGCTGAGGAGAGCGAAAATGACGACGAATAATTATTGGATCACAGAAGGATCTATATCGAAGGTCTGTTTTGGTTCTGGTGGACTATCGCTGTTTAAAGGTCAGTGCTGTTCAAAGCGAAGAGAAGGAAGGCACTATGCGGAAGGGCGTCATTAGTACATATTTTGCGGCCAACACACTGGAGGTGTCTTTCTCACCGTTGCAGCGGGAGTCCGTCCAGTTGATTACCCAACACCGTCTGCAGCATGATGTGGTACGATGCTGCGGCGGCTTTGCGTCAACGGCAGCGCGGCGGTCTAGAGTAGACATGGGATTGGGTGACGGTGGTAATGTGATGTGGCTAGGATGGTGGAACCAGCACTTTCTGTAGTGACAGGCATCGGGCGTCAGCTGTGGGGACTGGCAAGGTGCGGTAGCATCTTTCGAGTTGAACTGCTGTTCGAGGCGATCCGTGTCCCCCATTTCCCTCTTGATCTGGTGTTCGCTCGAATATTACCACTGGAGTCCAATGCCACGAGACTGAGTGAATCCTCTAGACGAAAAAGAGAACATATGTTTCCCTGCAATATCGAACAAGTACACCAGACCCTTGATGTTTACTAGCTCGCCGGATGTTGTTGGTACTCACTAGATCGTCGTGAAGAGATATCGACAAGTAGTCGTTAGCATTCAAAGCAATCATGAGATTTCCTCTCTGATTTCTACCAAGATAATGTCCGAAGCTTCTGCCGCCGAATACAAGCCCTTGACCTCCGACGAGCTCGACAGCTCTGAAGTGTACAACGAACACCATCCAAGATCTCCACCCAGACGGTGGATGTTATATGCCCAAGTCACATGCGCTGTCCTACTCGCCCTGACACTTGGTGTCTTCATCGGACGGTTTTCCCTCACCGCCACAAGCCACAACAAAGGTCTTCTTCGATGTAAGATTCTGCCCCTAGACTTTCAGACACATACATACCTGCTCACCCAACGCTCCGGGGGAGACCCAGCGCCTCCCGGCGAAATCCACCAAGTATGGCAACACAACCTGACCTTTTCCCAAAGCCCGACTCTCGAGTCCGAATCCGCCTGGGCCGCCACGGTCCCGGTGGGGAGAGGCTTCATCCATCATCCCGAGCTGGCGCCCTTCATCTCCGGCATCGCAGTCTTCCACCAGCTGCACTGTCTGGTACGCACGCTCTCCTTTTCCACTTCCCCTTTTTGCACATTTTTGCCACCCAAAGCCTTCCTTTCGCCTTCCGTGGCTGGCTCACTTGTCTTCTCACAACCCAGCACGCCGTTCTGGTCGCCTACTACGTCGCTCGCTCGAATTACCAAGCCCTCCTTGATGGCTCTCTCGCCTCTGAGCCCGAACTCTTCGGCGCCCGCATCGAGACTCGTCATATCCGCCACTGCTTTGATTACCTCCGGCGAGGCATCATGTGTGCTAGCGACACAAATTTGGAGGTGGTGTCGTACGATAACCACACGACGAATGGATGGGGACAGGACAAGAAGTGTCGGGATTATGGAGAGGTCTTTGAGTTCGCGGAGAGATGGGCAAACTCGAGCGACACTGGGATTGTAACATGATTTCGGATGTATTTACATAGTAACGCAAGTTCATGATATGTCGTATATTCCTTGTTTGAAGCTATCAAGACCGAGTGATGATATCGCACTTGATACGGCAAAGACTCCCAGCAAGAGCATTTTGGCTACTTGTGTTTGCAAACAGGAGCAGTGGAAACAACAATCTAGGGATGCACTTCCGCCCCATCCACAATCTGTACGGTTTTCCCCTCTGACGTAGTCTTTAGCTCGAATCGGTGTGTTTGATCCTACGTACCTCTTGTTAGTGAATGCATGCTGCGGCGGTGAAGAAGAAAATTGTAAAATAAGAAAATTCAACATACCAAAGCCGTCAGGTTCCTTGCATCCACCATGTTCGCTCTCGCCCACACATCCAGCGCTTTCCAGTCCACACATTCATGCTCGCTGTAGACTCTAGAGGTTGGTAGGCCGTCGCGCCAGAACATGGATGCCAGTGTGGCGTCGCCACGGCACATGGCTGCCTCGCGCCAGTATTCGAGACAGTGATCTAGACGAATGGCACCATTAGAGAAGAGCTCGTACACGTATGTGTAGGTAATGCTGGGCAATGGACGTAGAAAAGAGGGAGAAAGAAATATACCGATGTGTAGTTTTTCTTTGTTGAGCTCGTCAGCGTCGGCGGACATGGTGGGATAGTAGTGGTCGAGATAGAGATGACGGCGAATGCGTCTAATGCAGTGGAGTTCGTGGTACACCGATAATTCTGCAACGTAGCCGGAGCCATCCCCAAATCTAAGAGTGTCTCCTATGTTGGCCTGGGCGTAATCCTCGTTGGAGATTTTGGTGGTCATGGGTTCTATCAGCTTTCGCCATGCGGCGTCGTGTTCGGAACGTGGCTCGCCGGTAAAGATATTGTGATCGATATCCCTCATCAACCTTTTCCTCTCGTAGCGGATTATACTCTTCGCAGGTGCTTGTTTTGACACTCAATTTCCGCAATTTGTTTTTTGTAGCGGAAAGAGGAGAGAAAACGTACAAAATGTCAGTTGGGGACGGATGCACTCTGTGGATTCCGCTATCTGCTTTACAGAGGAGCCTTTCAGCCAGAGGCCAAACAAAAAGATATTTGATAGAACAAGTAGAAAGTAAGCCACAGCATGATTGGAAAGTCGTCGCTTCGTGGATGGGAGGTAGTCTCTATCTTGCCCGGAAAATTGTGGGATTACGGTATAGAGCCTTGAGTACCCTTTCTTGCTGGCCATGTCTGTTTGAAAGAGTAGGCGGGAAAATTCCGAGTATCCAAGATGCTCACGCCTTACTGCCTGGAGAAGAAACAAGAAGAATCAGAGTCCAGCTACACCGGCCCCGCACCCTACCAGAGAATCAGTCCATCAGTGACCATCTAACGTATGATGGATAGTTGAACCCGGCCGCTGCATATGCAGAAGCATGTCTCCTCTTTGTCTCCGACGCATGCCGATCGTTCAAAGGGTCGCGGGCAGCACATACCATACCCTCAGCTGCTGCAACTCGCCCAGGAAGCGTCATGTGTGAGTGCAACCTTACGATTCACGAAAAGAACCGGCTAGGAGCATGTAGTCGGATGGTGGTCGCATTCAACTCTCCAGTGTGCATCAACCCGTCCAAGTTCCTTGGCCCAGCCGGACCGGGGGGCTATGGAGATGTGTAAGAGCAAAGTAGCGCTCAGCATGGCGAAAGCGATTGATCAGCAAGTATTCCGTAGTAGGTATGTCCGTACGCCTCCGACGGCCCATGCAACGGAGATTTGGGGCAATCAGAGCGCCGTACGGGTCCCGTTTGTGCCACAACAGTGAAAGTGCTCCACCCATCCACCCCATCCACCCCATCGACCTTACCGCGTAGATAGCGGGAGTCCATGGGCGCTTTGTGGCAGGCCCTGGAGCCATATTCGGTCTAAAGAACTGTCCGGGGGTGCTGGGCTGGAATAGAAAGCAACATTCGAGATGGACGGTGCATACAGTAAACGCGTAAGCCAGGACGATAGGCCGGAGACTAATGCGAGTGTTGTAAGACTTGAGGTAGCTCTAACACAGTAAGCTGGGTCGCACACAGTGCAGTTGCTCCCTATTACAAGCCCTGCATGTGTTCTGTGTATTTTATGTATTTTATGAAATAAACATGCGGTACATGAACTTGGAGTCGTACGTGTTTACACACTATGCCGCACATAGTGAAACTTCTGTGAACAGGAAGCAGACGACCAATATCTCTTATTCCCCACACAATACACATGTAGGAACTGAACGCAACCGTATCTGCCTGTGCGACCCTCAAATGCATACCCAGGTACATATGAGGTTTTTATTTCTGGACTTCTAGGCAACTATTGACTGGTAACCTCGGTTCGTGACTTTCTTCTCCTCTCTTCTATACCTCTCTGTCTGGAAATCGAGCGCCAGAACATTTCCGTCTCCTCACGTGAACATCTTCGGTATGACGAGCTCAGAAGTTGACGTTATAATCGTCGGCGGTGGCCTTGCTGGATGCACTGTGGCATCACGTCTTCACCAAAACAATACCTCTCTCAAAATCCTCGTTCTCGAGGCCGGTATTGATCCCAAAGATAACCCCAATATCCTCACGCCTATGGGAGGGTTTGCTCTTCTTGGTTCAGACTTGGACTGGACGTATCCGACGGCACCTCAACCTGCTACCGGGGATCGTGTTCACATAATCAACTCTGGAAAGGGTCTTGGTGGTAGCAGCCTGATAAATTACGGAGGTTGGATTCGAGGGGACGCTACCGACTACGACAGTTGGGCGAATGTGGTGGGCGATGCACGCTGGAGCTACAAAGGATTGCTGCCATACATGCGCAAGTCGGAGGGTTTCACCGATTCCACAGCAGATCCTGAACAACACGGTCTTCATGGCCCTATGCATATCACCTCCGTGTCAGCCAGTGATCCCGAACGTCGATACCCACTCCGTGAGCCTATCCGCAATGCTTGGACCGAACTTGGAGTCAAAGTCAATCCCGATCCATCCTCGGGTTCTCTAGTAGGAATCTCGGAGTTTCTCGAAAATTGGTATAATGGTCAACGTCAATTTACGCAAGCTGTGTACAAGTTAGATGATGTACAGGTCATAATCAACGCTACTGTACAGCGTGTGCTCTTTTCCAAGAATAATGCCGGATATCAAGTGGCTACAGCGGTTGAACTTGTCGACGGTCGACAATTTTCCGCGCGAAAGGAGATCATCATATCGGCCGGTGCATTGCGAACACCACAGATTTTAATGCTTTCAGGCATTGGACCGGCAGATACGCTATCCAAGTTCAATATCCCCCTGGTTCACGAGGCTTCCGAGGTGGGGAAAAACCTTTTTGATCATTTTGCTCTTTATCAGCTTTGGAAACTTCGAGACGCAGAGAGGGGCCTCGCTTTAGGCAGTCCGCTCTTAACGAACCCGGCTCTCTTCAAGGGCTTCCCAACTGATTGGGCAATAAACGAAGCAGTACCAATCGATCTTCTAAAACAAGCATTACAGGAAGACGAAACTGCAGGGAAAGTAGTTGCTTCGACCCGCTCACTCCTGGAACCCGGCCGATGTCATGTCGAGACAGTCGCTGTCTACAGTACGCTTGGCACGCCAGGCATTCCAATGGATGGGTCGTACATAACCACTTCTGTGATGCTGTTCCTTCCCACCTCGCGCGGCTGCATTAGCATCGCTTCCAACTCGGCTACTGACAAGCCGGTCATCGACTCAAACTACTACACCACGAGCGTTGATCGCACTGCCCTGATCTATGGTACACGCCGTGTTCTCCAAGCATTTTCGGAGACCTCGGCGGGTAAGTCTTTTATCGAAACCGAAGTTGCTCCACCTGGGTTCTCCAATTTGACCACCAACTCTACTGATGGCGAGATCGATGCTCGGATCAGGGCCACAGGCATGGCACACCATCATAGTGCAGGCTCGGCGGCCATGGGTCAAGTTGTGGGTACAGATCTTTGCGTGTACGGTGTGCATGGATTACGTGTCGTTGATGCCAGCGTGCTCCCGGTTGCGATTGGCGGACATCCGCAGGCCACTCTCTACGCACTTGCAGAGCAGGCGGTGGATTTAATTCTGAATGACCTGTGATAGAAACGTGTTCAGGCAGGCATCCAACGGGAAGCATTAGAGCTGGTATATGGAAGCCTGTTATGAGCTGGCACTTTTCCCCAGAACTCCCTTTCCCTCTTATGCATGCCGGCTTCCACCGTTACTACTTACTTCAAAGCCATCTCGTAAATGTAGTCTGATACTTCCATTGGAATGTTATTCCCAGGTATACAGCCCATTGAACACTTGGGAGCGCCGTATCCATCCTCCCAAGTCTCCATCTCTTCCTCAAGCTTCACGAATTCGCCCGAGCAGCAAGAATCAGCACAGCTGGCCACGTGAAATCCCTGACTGCCCCGTTGCCCCCCATCGCTTCCGTCAACTCCCCATAAAGACTTTCAACAAGTCCATAATCTTCACCCTGCACCCCCTTCGCCGTCGGTGGAAAACTTGCACCCACAAACCTCCTCAATCCCTCAGCATCCCACCTGTTCTTCCAGAACTCCGAATTCTCCTCCTCGATAACCTTATCTTGCTCCCCCTCACAGCTCACCGGCTCAATCTCAAAATCGCAAGCCTCAGGCCCGAAGAATGACAAGCTGAATTGCGGATTCCACTTCCATCTCTGCACATCCTTCCACATCTCCGCGGGAAAACATATATAATCCAACCAACTAGCCATCCCGTCCGCCGCCCTCTTCCACCCCGCCTTCCTGTCTGGACCACTCCCCTTGATCACCATGCCAAAGTGATGATCCATGATGGCGTCCAGCAGTGGCTGACATTTGGTTGCATATTCCCCCTCTGCAAAATGCGGCCGGCCGTAGAACCAAATCGCCAGCGTGCCACCGGGCTTCAGCAGCGCTGCAAAACCGGCCAGCGCCACCTTCGCATTCATAAGCGGGAAGCACTCCGCCGCAGCGATAAAATCGGCCGATTGGGCGGAGTAGTGCGATGCGATGGCTTCGCCGGTGGACAATGCAAACGATGCTCGTCCGGCGGCGGAGGTTGCCGAGAGACGCCTGCGAGCCTCGTCGAGGCTGGTCTCGTTGTTGTCGCTGGCGACCACGTGAGCGAAACGTGAGGCGAGCTGGGCGGCGACTTGGCCGGGGCCGGTGCCGATGTCGTGAGCGACTGCGAAAGAAGGGGTGGGGGAGAGGGAGTGCGAGGCATGGTAGTCGTACATGAGGGTGTAGAAGTTGGAAGCCTGGTAGGCGGGGCGGGTGGAGAGGTAGGTGTCCCAGTAGGCTTGGTTGGCGTGTTCGAGTTTCCAGAAGTTGGCAGAGTCCAAGTCGTCTGTTGAGGCTGAAGAGTTTGAGGTCGCCATCGGGGTCTTCTTAGGGGGTGCTAAGGACAAGAAGAACGAGATTCTAGTGAGTACCCACTCAGGTGAGAGCGAAGGTGGGCCGAAGTGTCTTCTCAGAATATAAAAGCCCTAGGGGGAAAGAGGCTTAATTTGTCAGAATCGACTAGAAGTATAATTGCAGGCTTGTATTCGCTATACTCGTACTGGAACTCGATACATGAGTTAAGCACAAAGCTTCTATTCGATTGAACGAATAATTGTCGTTATATAGACAAAAGAGATTCGTGTCGAGTCATCTGAGCTCAGTGTGATCACAGAGATGAAGTCTTTCAAGCCGTCTTTGTCAAAACGATTGATTGATTGATTGATTGATTGATTGATTGGTTCATACGTTGTCGAGGGATAGGGTACCGGTGCGGTATAGGGAGCTGTAGAAGCAACAGAGTGAGCAAACAACGGACACGTGCAATGATCACTAGTAGAAAGATACTGTAATATGTACTTACATACGTCGAGAATTGCCCCCGGCCTCTGCCCCCTACCAACCTGCTCGGGGATGCGCATGCAACCCCACGACATATGTACGTCCCCCATCCAATGCGAATGCAACGCGCCATTCGCGAAAAGTTTACCCGTCACACTCTCATGTGTATCGCACATAAGCTCCATACCATCATGAGTTTCGACATGATGATCGTATTGGTATATGAGGGTCAGAGCGAATATGTGCATATAACTATCTAGTAGGTAGAGTATATATATCTGGTAGAGCATATGGATGAAGGAAAGAAGTGGGCGAAGGGTAAATACCCATCAGCTAGCGCCGGATCAATCCGGATCAATGCGAAGATTGCTAACCACAGGGGTAACAGTACTGTTCCCAGTTCCCTGTTCCGTACTGTTCCCTGTTTCCAACACTCCCTCTTAGGAATTGAAGCTCTATACAAAGCTATTCAGATCTTCTACTGACTGTATATTCATGCTCTTTTACTCGCCGACGTCATACTCGACGGGGTTAACTTCGATCCTTGAAGCTAGTTTCATGACTGATCTGAATCTTAGAAATTTGCCTGAGTTCAGAGACTTGATAAGATTATCGACTATCATTTGATCAATGAATATATATTTCAATCTGATTGCTTTCTCTTCTACCTTGTTTCAAACATAGTAATACGATGTATCAATGTGCTTCGCTCGAAGATAATTGACAAAATTGCTACTCATTTTTATAGTCGCTTAGAAGTATGCTCGAGCTCGTGCACGTTTCGATCCCGTGCACACCTCACTTTACTACTTTCATCTTTCTTCAAAAATCAATTACAAATTCAATATGACTTCAATTGAAGCAGCGCTTGCTAATTTAGCTTTGCAAGACTCATTTAACTACACTGCGACTGCAAAGAAATTCAATATCAATTGAATCACGCTGTCGCGACGACATAGAAGTATAACGATCTCGATGAAGAAAAGCAAGCAAACGACGTCAATTCTTTCAAACCAACAAGAAAAAGAGCTTATTCGCTATATCATCAAGCTTATCGAGCGTGATATACTTTCTTTCAATGCGATGATTCGCGTTTTTGCATATAATATATCTGGAAAACAGCCAGGCAAAAACTGATTCTATAAGTTCGTTCAACGTCATTCAGATATACTGCAGTCAAAGTTTCTACAAGAAGCTGATCTAAAGCGAAAAAAAGTCGATAATGCATATCAATATCAGCTTTATTTTGACCTAGTAAGTGTCTTCATTACGTTTAATTTCATACTAATATGAGGTAAATAAAGCAAAAAATCGAAGAATATGAGATTCTTTCTTCAAACACATACAATATGAACGAAAAAACTTTCTACTTAAACTGCTTCAAAAGACTTGAAAAGTCTTTAGTTTAAAGCATCTAGACAGTGACAAATTGCTGAGTGCTGATCAAGATAACAATAGAGAATGAATCATCTTGATTGCAATTATTTGCATGAATCTGACCTATATATTCTCTTCGATCATTTATCAGGCGAAATCAGACAATATTCAGAATAGCTGACTTACTGAATATTGCAATTATTTGCATGAATCTGACCTATATATTCTCTTCGATCATTTATCAGGCGAAATCAGACAATATTCAGAATAGCTGACTTACTGAATATGACTTCAAAGAGCAATTCTGCTTCTTTGCTTTCTTCGCTACTGACTGAACTAACGATGAATTGATTTACTTTTGACTCACTATCGTATTTGATCGAAATACGAGATTAAAAGTCAGAAATTTTCGCGATTATCACCTTCTATTCATTGATGAGCATGACAATCATATCAACATGAAGTTTCTTGACTGATGTAAGCAGAACAAGATGCTCATGACTTTATATTCTTCTCATTCTACTCATCATCTTCAATCTTTGAATGTCAGCTTATTCAATTCTTTGATCAATTACTACTTGCAAAATTTGAATGACTGAATCTTTAAAAGTCAAGAACTTTCTTGAATATCAAAAAGAGACTTCTTTGATCTATTTTGATTTTCACATCAAGCTGCTTTCACGTCTGTCAACATTAAAAGTGAATGAAAAAGATGAAATTGCAGTCTTTCAATTCATTACAGATCATAAAGCAGATTAAATCGAAGGTTAAATCTGTTTCAAGTCATTCTTCTTCTTCAGCATTGTTCAAAGCTGATTGAAGAACAATTTAATGATTAATGAAGTCAGTTGTAGAAGAAGTAATTGATTTGAAAGCTCATAAGTTGAACAATATGATGAAAAAGCTTACTACAGATGTTGCTTTTCTGAAAGCAGAAAATGAAAATCTTCAATGAACAATACGTATTGAGTGAAGTTGCAAACGACGTGAAAAGTCTTTATTTAACAATCTAAAAGTTAATAGTGAAACAAAGAGAATGTTTTTTAGTTTTAATAGAATTCAGATGATTCATGATCATTAAATTCAAAGAATTGAAGAGAAACAGCAAACTACTATTCAAAAGACGAATGAAAAGAAACAAAGAAAGTTTAGAAAGCTAGAGAAACAGCATTTAATAGTTGAAAGAAAGATGAAATGAGAAAAAAAGAAAATGAAGTGAGAGAAGAAAGTGAAGCAAAAAAAGAAGCTACGAACGAAGAAATTGAAGCAACGACGTCTAATTCAGAAGCAAAAGCTGAAGACTAAAAAGCTTCAGAAAGAGCAAAAAAAGAAGTCTAAAAAGATGAAAGTACAGCAATTCACTGATTTTGTTTCTATTAAGAAGATGAAAAGAAAGTCAAGTCAAATCAGATCTACGCGAGCTGAAAGACAAAACAAAGCTTCTAAGTGATTTGATGATTGATTCTATAGCTCGAAAGCTTTATATAGATATTGACAACTCTTCACATTAATTGCAATTTAATTCTATGAATGATGATTGAATAATGATAAAAATAGAATGAATGACTAATTGAGTTTAGAATGTGCACAAGATTGAAACGTGCACAGACTCAAGCTCACTTCTAATTGTCAGTTAAATAATAGTTGAATTTATATTTAAATCATCATATCTCATTTTTTTCAATGCTTGAATCAGAAAGATGACTTTTTTGACTGCATTACATTCATTGACATATTCAGCTTCAACAGATGACATACTGATGCATTATTGATGTTTGAAACTTCAGCTAACTGATTCATTTTATAGAAAAAACATATAGTTGAAGATAAATTTTCAAGAATTTAAGCAATTTGCATAAACTGAATGAATATATTTAAAGAATTCAGCTTTTTCAACTTTTTTCACTTTGAAAAATTCATATTAAAGTTTCAATTGAGCAGTTTTGACTAAATAATGAATGATTTGTTTAACAGCTAAATCATGATCAAAGATAAAATTCATTGCATATCTGTGTAATGATTGTTTCTTTAACAACACAAGATATAAACAAAGATCTGTTTAGTAATGTACTAATCACTAGACAGAAGATCTGAGAATAACTAAGACAATAAACTGTATTGACTATTATATGAGTTGAGCACGAAGCTTTTATCTAGAAGAAATAACTCTCGTTATATAAACATAGAAGAATCATGTCAATTCATCTCTGCTTTGAATGATCACTCTGATCATTCTCAAGCAATGTGAGCAAGATGAACATCATGCTCATCATGCTCACTGTGATCACTTCTGATTCAAGTGATCAGAGTGATCACTTCAAAACTCTGATTATTTAATGATTATTTAATCATGATCTTATTTAATATTTTGTTGAGTAAGTTCTAACATCAAACTACATGTTTTGCTCGAATCTTCGCTTCATAGAGTCAAATTGACCTGCAGAACTTTCATCTTCGTTCTTTGCATTCTACATGCTCATCATTCTACTTATCACTTTACATGCTTGTACTTTACTCATCTGTAATTCTACTCGCCTACCTGCTCATCACTCTACTTACTAACTCATCTACATGCTCAGCTATCTACTCAGCTATCTAATTGTTCATCTACTTCTCAGCCTACTCACTTTGAAACATACTGTAATACATGCTTCAAAGATGCTTGAAAGCAGACTTCATGCAACGCGTTCAAACATGCATCATTTGCTTCATGCTTTACTTCATAGTATGCTTCACAACTTTCTATCTACCTGTCATTGAGCATGCTCATCTATCTACTCATTTATCTACATGACTTTCTTCGTGACTTTCTATCAAACACTCTTTATGACATCTCTCATGACTTTCTTCATAATTCTTTACTAAGCACTCTACATAGTCAACAATTGATTCAAGTAAATGATTAAATAATTAGCTGAATGATCAATTCATTGAGTCGTTTAATAATTTGTTTGATAGATCAGCGCTGACATCTGCATGCATTATGTCATGATGAGTTGTAGATTGAGATTCACAGTCATGATTTTGATGTAAACACTGAAGCGAACATGTACAGATGTCACAATTAGAATTCAACAGTGAACTTCACTTCTGATTCAATGAATCAACAAACAGTGATCAAACTTCTGCAAGAAGACAGCATCAAGAACAAAGACAGAATACATCATGATTAAATCATGTTTTGAATCATATTATTCAATGCAATCGTCGAAAAATTGAACTGATGAGCTCGTTGAAAGTGCACAAATTTGATCAACGATATGATGCATCACAAAGTTTGCGATGAGCAAGATTTGAAGGCGAAAATCAAAGAGATCAACAGAACAGTGAAATTCAACCCTATCACTAAAAAGCTATGGTTTGACATGTGAAACCACTCAGCGAATTAATTAGATTCTCAAGTGCTGAATTCTTATCATGCAACATCACTCAGCCTGTTTAGAAGACTACACTGCATGCAATTGCATGTTGAAAATAGAGAACAGTACGAAACAGAAAACAGTACTGTTACTCATGTGGTTAGTAATCTTCGCATTTATTCGAAGCTAGTGAATGAGTATTTATTCTTCGCTCACTTCTTTCCTTCATTCATATGCTCTACCAAAGATATATACTTCTACTAGATAGTCAATATATGCACATATTCGCTCTGATTCTCATATACGAATATCGCATATGAGAAACATTGGGAGAAGCCGAATTTCAGAGCATGATGCAACGGCTTCAACAATGCAAAAATAATCGAAAGGTGTGTGAACTTAGTTGAGGAAATAAGGTTGGTGTTAGGGGTCAGCATAGAGCGAGTCATATGAGTGTAATGTAACGAGTATATAAATGCTAAGGAAGGAAAGTATCTAGAAGGGAAGAGTCGGCTATCTATATGACTCAGGAGAACATAAGCTAACCCTGAATAGAGTTGGCCTCGGAACAATCCTATAGCCTAGCGGCGAGCGGCCGGCGATAGTCATCAACATAGCCACCAACATAGCTACCAACATAGGTGCGTAGCTAGGATCGTAACAGTTGGAAAGGTTCAATGCGCCGGTTGACCGCCCACCTAGTAGTAGCCCTTTCCCTGCATGAATCTACTTACACATGTTGACTGCTCGATCTACTCTGGAAGACGTCCTTATAGCTCTGGACCGGTCGAATTCAATGCTTCGAATTGCGTTCCCTATCAGGGTGAACTCGGCGGGGATCACAGGACTTTCAGCCGCACGATGCTCGAGTAGGTCTAGTGCGGCTCTGTGGCCCGTCCCGCCCGAACCTTAGGCAGAGCCTTGCGTAGGCGAATCTGCCTGAATTCCCCAGCAACTTCCCTGTTCCCACCTATGCTCAACGCTACCGACGGTGTAGGTCCTAGCGGCAGTGTAGCTGACGAGCCTCTATCAAACTGGCTGACCTTTCCCCAATGCGCTCGCCGAAAAATGCGATGGGGAAGCACCTATTGAATAGTAGGAAATTCCCCCGTGCGTTCGCTGGGGAAGACGATGGGAAAGCACCCATTGAATAGTAGGGTTATCCCAATGCGCTCGCGGGGTAAGGCGATGGGAAGGCACCTACCAAATAGTAGGCGTCTCCCCCGAAAGGTCTTGGGGGCGTCATTTAACAGCGCACATTGCGAAGCATCACTTTCGCTAAAGGCGAAATCTACCTTCATTTAGATGTAGTCTGCTAACAAATACAGGTAGATTCCCCACCATAAACTATTTATCACATCGCTCATTCAGTATTACTTTCAAGCTTCGTCAATCTTCTTCTCAAACAATCTATCTATCTATCTATCTATCTATCTTCACGTCATCATCATCATGCCTATCATATGATAATTTCACCTCAATCTGAACTCTAGTCTCATATTCATCGTTCAGCGAGCAATCAATAGAATATTCTTGATTCATCTAGAATCTTCGCCTGAAGATGAACTTTTCAACATATCTAGTGAGACATACAAAAGACTACAAAACTACGCTTTCAGTCAGAAGTTTCAGATAGTCATCGAGTTCTGCAAAAAAGACAGAAGAAATTATTCATGCATACATCACAAGATCAATATCAAAAATTATTGAAAACTCAATGATCATGCTAGCAAAGACAACAGTATGAATCACAAGCAGAAACTCATTAAGATCAAAGTCAAAGATTGCAAATGACATTGCTTTATCAATTATTAATCTCTTGATCATGATGCTGAGAATAAAACATGAATATTGAAAGTATAAGATCAGACTCATAGTCATGATATTATTATCAATTTTCTTTTCTATGAAACTTATAAAAAGCATCAGTTAAAGTGTTAAAGATTGATCTAAAGTAAATCATAAAAGTGTTATTTAACTAATAAATAAATGCTAAGAAAGTAAGATAGTTACAAAAAAAAAGTTGATTACATATGTATGTTTCTCAACTCATGCTAGACTTGAAAAAGTTAATGTCTTACACAGATGACATTGAGTTAGTCTAGATTTAATAAAGACTAGTTGATGTGACAAAGTGAGAATAAATTTAGTAAGACTAAAATCATGATATAAAGCATGTAAAAACAATTGAAATGATCAAAATAAATTGCTTAAGCAAGCTCATTTATTAAATTTCTGAGCATGTGCTAGAAAATATTCTTAAAAATAATGATCAAAAATTTCATTTATTCAAAAAGAAGTACTAAAATTTGATATCTTTTATTACTTAATTCAAAGAGAAAATTAGCACAGAATTACTTCAATATTTTAATAATTCAATGTTCATCATTTGAATTTGATATTTTTATTCATTGAATGATATTGACATTTCAATTCAAAAAAATATTGAGCAAATATTTTTGTTGAATAAATATCAATAAAAATTATTTAAAAGATTTATAAATGACTTTATAATGAAAAAAGATGCTATTTTCAATATTAATGCACTGAAGATGCTTCTTTTTATGACTGTAAATATCATTAACATGATAATAATCTTTTCAATTTACTTCTCATTTGTTATATTAAAATTCAAAGAAATGTTCAATTTCTTCATTTAATGCATGCATGAAGAATTATTTAATGATTGTTTGTTTTCATGAATCATTATAATTGATCAGAGCAAGAAATTGACAGCTTTGTTATTTATATTTATGTTCAAGATTCAGTTTCAATTATGCAATTAACATGTTTGTAAAAATATTTAAACATGAATAATTAAATTTAAAGTTGATTATTTTTTTGAACATTGAAAAGAAATCAAGAATGCTACATAATAATGAATGATATTTAATACTATTATTAAACTGCAAGTTAATTAAACAGCATTATTAATATTATTATATTTATTTGATTGAAATTACTTTTAAATCAATTAATACTTCAAAAAAATAAATGATTTTATATTATACATGATAATATTGTAATCTTAAAGCAGTGATTTCACAATGAAATGAAAATCTTCATTTTATTTTCAAAATCATCATGAATTTTCAGATGTTTTTAAAAAATATCATTAAGTTCATGAAGTTTGTTAAAGATCAGTATAAAGTGAGTCATATGAATGTCATTTCACTAATAAATAAATGCTAAGAAAGAAAAGTATTTAAAAGAGAAGAACTCAATTCTTATGTATGTTTCTCAACTTTGTATTAAGCTCAATATGATTGATGTTTTACACATATGATGCAGAGTTCTAATGACATCATGACTAGCTTTGATTCTCACTAAACTCAATCAGAATGAAATCAGATGAAGATTAAATGAAGAATAAATGAAGACTAGAATCATAATAATATTTCTTTCTTTGACTATTCATGTTTGCATGAATATTGTTTCTTAGCGTATTTTTCTTGAATATTTAATATGAAAGTCATTCATCATTTCTTGAGCATTCATAAATTCATCATCATCAGCGTTATATCAATTTAAATCATTGTCATAACTCTTTCATTTGACTTGATATTGAAGTCATCTTTTATAGTGTTGAAAGTTCAATATATCATCAATTTTTCATTCATCTTCATCATTTATTATTATTGACTCAGATAACTCATTCTTCTGATCAGATAGAAAATCATTGATAACAAAACATAAAAGATTTGAATAAAATACATCATGTATATGCATAGTCTTTAATAGTTTCAATTTATAAAATGAGTTAATTAAGTTAATGATTTGAAATGATTCAAGCATCTTGTTATTCAATTTTTTGAAAGATTTCATGATAATGATGTTTTGATCATTAATAATAATAATAAATTCATACATTCTTATGACATCGATTAAATCAACTTATGAAAAACTTTATGCTATCTGTATTGAGTGAACAAAACTCTCTGAGATAGAAAATCATTCGCAGTTTACATGATTGCTTCATGCAGTTAAAACAGTGAGTTTTGAAACTATGTATCAAATTTATTCACGTTGATTGCATGTTAAAGAATGAGTGTTCTAGTCACTTTAAATTGCTTCAAGAGTTTCGTTTTCATCATTATCTTTGCTATTGCTTTAAGACTCTTCATGATGATAACAATTATTCAATAGTTTGAAAAGTCAACATCTTGTAACATTCTTGATTGCAAATGCAATCAGTTCAAGCAATGCATGAGTATATGCTTCATCATCTGATGACTTTATTTGCAGTTGCATCGCAAGCTATTTATGTCTGAAACATTTCTAAAGTGCAGATAAGTGTTCAGATCTATGCATTCAATTTTGATATGCATTGCAAGAATGCTTTCTGCTTTCTGAAGATCATCATGCATCTTTATCATCTTATTGCTCAGATGCAATCTTTGTGTCAAGATTATGTTGACATCTGCAATGCATTCTCTGTACTTTTTTCATCATTGATTTCATTAATCTTTGTGATACTGCGTTATTGCAATGTTATCGCTTGTTGAAATCATTGTGAAGAAGAGAGTGTATCGTCTGCATCTCAACTGTATCTTCACATCTTCTTGAATGAAAACATTCAGAAGTACTATTTTCTTAATGACGAGTAAGCGAGAAATGACGCAATTAACTCTCGTCAAATGAACATGTATTAGTTTGCATGCTTGTCTGATCTCTTGCATTTGATCATTGATTCAACTGTGTAGCGTGATCTTGTTCTGTAGCATGTTTAAATGAACATGTAGTGAACTCATGTATGTTTCTGTCTCTAGAGTTTCGATGTTTACTCTTTTGAATGCTTTTGCTACGTGACACAGAATCTGATTCTGAAGTGTTTCTAATCTGCATTCTTTGCTCGACAATTTATCTTTCTTGTCACGCTGATGTCAGACTGATGCTTCAAATGCAATTTCTGATCTCACTACTGCTGAGTATACTTGTCTCACTTTTGTGAAGATAGTTTCTCATGTGAAGACTTTAAGATGACTAAGTGTCAGCATTCTTATGACGTGATTCGTCTTTATTTGTCAAAGATGTGCATCTCATTGCAGTTTCATGTTCAGTTGCATCTCTAGAACTTGTACGTCTGATTTTGATTTGATAACTGAGCTTTTTATTTGTATGCTAGTCATCATGTTGAATCTTTTCGATTTTCTAGTGAAATGCGTAAGCTTGTACTTTTCTGATGCAAACGTTACATCATGAGTGCAAGCTCATTTCGCACAGACATCATATGCTTTGCTCAGTGTTTTGCAAATTTCTTCAGTGAATTTGTTGTAAACTAGAATGTTAATATCATTTACGAAGTCAAGCACTTTGATTTTAATTTTCAATGCTTTGCATTTTTCAATTAAACTTGCGTTGAAGAATAAAAAGAGAATCAATGAAATGAAAAATCTTTGTGATATGTCTGCGTTTATCTTGCGTATGTCGCTCATTTGTTCATTGAATATTAGCGATGTTTCTCAATTCTTTAGAAAGCTGCGTGTTCATTTGATTATGTAGCTTGATGTTCTTTTCATTTTCAGCGTATGCAAAAGTCTGACGTGTGAGACTTGATTGAACGCTTTGATGACATCTAAGCTTAGCATGAAGATCACATATTTGATTTCACAGTCTCACACTGTGTGAACTTGATTTACTAGTAGATTTAACGTCAAGATTACGAATCATTTGCGTCTCACTCTCATTTGAGCATTTGATAGCATGCAATGAGTCTCAATTATGTCACTCAGTCTTTTGATCATGATCAACTTCAGCGCTTTGCTCATGATATTAAGCAAAGCAATGAGTCAATACATCTTTGAATCAATATAGTTGCTTTTCTTTGATTTGCATAGTACTATTGTCTGAGTCTTTTTGAACTGCTTTGAATGATACTTATGTATTACACATGCGTTGAATAAACTTGTCAGTACTGAGATCAGTTCTGCAAGACTTGCTTGAAGCGCTCTGTTTGAAATATCTGAAGCGCTCAATGCTTTGTCTGCTTTTATTCATCTGATTGTTTGCTTCACTTCATCTTTTGTGATGCGTGAATTGAATGAGACTGTCAGAGATATGAATGATTTTGCGATGTCGTTGACATTCGCTTGAGAAGATGAGAAAAAGAACTTTTCTCACAGTATCTTGATTTTTTCCTTGAATGTTGTTATCATATGATCAATGTCACTTCACTTCAGTGACGAAAACTGAGAAAGTTTTTTAGATAGCTGACTTTCAATTTTAGCTCATTTTGCAAAGCATCATATTGATTTAAGTGCTTTGCTCAGCTCATGCATTTGTGTTTTGAAGTGTGTGCATTTCGTTTGTTGAATGATTTTGTTTTTATGATCGTTGTGCTTCAGATATTCATTTCATGCTTTTAATGTGTCTTGTGTTTTTTATATGATTCACAGTCATCTTGATTTTATTACTACTTCAAAGCAGCTTTGATTTCAAAAGTCTCTTGCTCAATTTGATGACTTTGTCAAGAAAGTAAATTTCTCAATGATCTTCTGTAGCACTCTGATAATCTTGCACACTCTGTCATTCATCATAGTCTTGTTGTCTAGAGAGCGTTTCAAAGATAGATGTATTTGCAGATAAGCACTTAATGCTTCTGTATTTTTTTTTTTTCAAAGTCATCAAGTTGAAAGTTGCACTGAGATTGTTTGTAAACATAGCTTTGTGATGATTGAAAGATGATTCAACTTCTGATGCAGATTGATTTGTATCTTGCACTTACGTATCATGAACTGTATTTTCTCGCTGCTAAAGACTAGATCAATCGTTGTAAATTGATTGTGAGCTTCGCAAGTAATAATGTTTGATTTCAGTAATAATTTCAGTCTTGCATTTGTAATGACGTTTAGTAGAATATCAGTCATCGTATGATGAGTGAAGCATCTTCATCTTTCTCAATGAGAATGATGTAGATTGAAATCTTCTACAATCAGTTGTTTGCAGTCATTCTTGAGTAGTTTGTTTAAACGAGAAATGATTGAAAATCTCTCTGTGAATGTAGTAAACAGTGAGCATGAGTTGTAGATGTTTAGAAGTCTTAACGTCTGCATTTTGTCATCTGTGTTGTGAGTTAATATTCTGATTAAGCAAATGTCTGACTCAACTGTTTCTACTATTCATTAATTGAATCTTAGATGTTTATTAACATATATGCATGTTCTTGATTGAGATGACGAGTTTTTCACTAGGTGAAAGAAGTTGTGTGCTGAGCTAAATGATTGTGAATCATTGTTGTTGCAATCTTGCTTCTGTATAGCTACTATGTTAAATTCGCGAACTTTTTTATCAATTAAAAATGATTCTTGAATTCTTAATGATTTTCTGATGTTGTATTGTAGAATTTGTAAAAAAGACTGTTTTATCATAAAGTTATTTGTAACTGTTGTTGACTTTGCAATGAGAAGACTCTTTGTATGCTTTCGATCATCAATGATCTTTCTCACTTTCTGATTGAACGTTTCTGAATCTGCTCAGATGTCATCTCATCTGAGTCACTATTCACGCAAGAGAAAAGATTGACTCATCTCTTCTTGATCTTTACTATCTGTCAAGCTGATTCATCAATGATTCAACTGCATGTTTTCAGCATGACTGTTGCTGAGTTCAAGAAGTTCATTGAATTGAAAAAATTCATTGAATCTGAAGAGTTCGTTGAATCTAAAGAGTTCAGAAACAGCAAGAAGAGTGTATGATTATATTTAAATGTCTCAGAATATCTGAATGATTTATTTCTATAGATTTCGAATGTTTATTTCATCTGCTATCATCACTTGAAGCAAATGCATCTTCAAAGTTCGTGATTTTCGTTGCAGTTGATGCAACGTCTTTTATTTGAAGACATCATACACTTTTTTATATGATGCTTGTCTGCGCATTTTTCGCAGCGCTGATTCTTTCTGCAGATCTTAATCATGTGATCAAATTCATGACATCTGAAGCATTGTGTGATGCAACAGTTCTTTTCAAATAGCTTGCATGCACATTCTTGATATGAGTTCAGCATGCTCATGTTCATTAGTTGATTCATCATTGCTTCGATCATGATCTCTACAATGAGCAATGAATGAGTCTTTTCACTATCTGTTATCTTCTTGAGTCAGACTATTCTTAGAACTTTCAGATCTTCATGAAGTCTTGTGTTATCTTTTATCAATCTTTCAATGATCTTTTCTTGATTACTCATATTTATTGTAGTGTGTACTTCATATGTCAGCATTGCAAAGATTCGACGTGCTACACATGTTGAACTCGTGATTTCTTTTGCTCATGTCTGAGTCTTTTTCAGGTTTGCTCAAGCATCTGAGCTAACTGCGTGAAGAAAAATGTCATTGCTGCTCAGCTTGCGAAGTGACATGATTAGATTTCTTTGATCTGTCGACACGTCTGCAATTCTCTGTAGAATCTGTTCAATTGACTTCTTCTGTATCTTTTCTATTTCTTTTCTGTTCATTATCTTAATCATGACTTTTCATTTCTTGCGAAACGACGACAAGTTATCTCTGAAACGTTGCTCTCTTGTTGCTATTTCTTCTCTTGTCACGTTCGCTCATGACGTGATTTTTGTTGAAAGACGCATGTTTCTCTGTATATGCAACTGCTTGTTAAGCAGTTGAACTGATGTTTTCAATTTCTGTACATTCTTTGCAATGAACATGTTCTGATTCACATGATGTTTTTCTTCTAAGTCAAGTCAAAGATGTCAAATCAGCTTTAATGCTATCTTTTTTCATGAATGATCTTTGCTCTTCTCTTTCTCTAACGTTGATATCTTTATTAGTAAATCAATAATGTTAACAACATTCTTTTTATTATCACATGAGCATTTCAACTTTGCATCTTTGTTTTCTTGTGATGAATCAATGTCACTTGCAATCGTTTTTGAATCAGCATTGCTGCAATTCATGTAATTCATCGTTGTTCAATCATCTTTTAGATTCACTCTGTCTTGTTTATAGTGCTCTTTTTCAAAATTTGTGATGCATGCGTTGTGATTGTTTTTAATTTAATCATTCAGAAACATCTTTGATTCAAACTTATAATTAATTTTCTTTCTATGCTTATTAGCTTGATTCATCATTTGCTCTCATGTTTTGATCAAAGCTTCGCAAGCGAAAATCAATGTTTTATTCATGTGATTGAATATATCTTCTGTTCAAGTGACTTGCAGACGTTTGCAAATGCTTTCATACTTAATGATGTCAGAATTAAAGTTCATATAAGAATGAAAGTCTTTGTTCATGAAGAAGAGAATCATGAAAATGACTAAAAACAAGACATTATTGTCAGCAAATTTAATTATTGATAATCACTTGAATCAGTCATTCTGCATGTATAAACAAAAGAAATGAAGATATTACTTAACATTCTGATTAACTTATTTGCTTTGATCGTTGATCTGAAAATGATAAATGATGAACAATCAAAAAGAAATATTCAGTCATTTGCAAAGAGACTTTCATAGAATGAAAGTGAACTGAGAATCTCAATTAGATACAATGAAGCTCAATAAATCATGAATTCAATACATTCATTGAAGCAACAGCTCAGCTGTTCTTTTCGCTGTAATGTCTTTGTCATTAATGAAATAAGAAATGTAGTGTTTTTTCTTGAATAGTCTGCAGATCACTGTCAGAATTGCGTTGCAGTTGAACAAAGTAAATAAATCAATTATGAAGTTTATCACTATATCACATCAACGTTGATCAAATATCAAAAGAGAATGAAGCAAGTCATTTGATTTATCTTTAAATGTCTTTGAACGTTGATAGATATAACAGTTTCAAATATATCATTCTATCATTTTTCGCATAAATGATTAATAGTAGTTTCGCTTTATTATCTTCATCATTCTAAGAATTTCAGAATGATCAACTGATGTTTAATCATGTACTTCATGAATCAAACTCATTTGTAGAAGCTTGTTGAATGAAACTCATAACTGACTATCATGAAACAATATATCATTCTGATTTCAACAATTCTTCAGCTTTATATCATCACATTGTGACTCATCTTTTGCTATTGCTTCATGAAGTAGCGAACAATTCTCATCAACTTCATTGACATCAAGAATCTGTTTATAAATTGATTGATCATTATTTTCTTTTAAATCAGCGATTTTCATTCAATTTGATATCAGAATAATAGTTCTTTGATATTAAACATGTTCATCATCAAAATCTCTGAGTATAAAGTCAGCTCAACAAGTTAATGCATTGATCTTGATGTTCTGTTTATCAGATCAATACATTATTTTGAAGTTGAAGTCAGTTAACTTTTGAACTTAACACATTTGATGTTTGCTTAACTTTTTGTCTTTCATCAATGAGATAAGCATTTGATGATCGATGAACATCTTGATAAAAATGTCAGTCAACTCTAGTTTAAATCATCAATGTTCAAATGCTTGAATGATTGTTAGCAGTTTCTTATTGTATATTTTATAGTTGCATTCAGCAAAAAACATGTTCTTGTTATAGAAAGCAATTAAATGTAAAACTTCTTCGTCATCATATTGAAATAAAACTTCATCATTGACGTAGTTGAATGAGTCAGTTTTCAGAATAGTTTCACAAGTCTGATTAAAGTGATGAAGTATAAAAATCTTGATTATTCGTTTCTTCATATGATCAAATGCTGTCTGACAAGTCTCATTTCATTCAAAGATGACTTTTTTTTGAGTAAGTTGAATCATTGAATGAACAATCTTTAAAAAGTTCTTTATAAAACATTAATAAAAGTTGCAAAAATTAATGAAGAACTGCATTTGAATGAGATTATTGAAGATAAATCAATCTACTACTGCTTGTATCTTTCGTGAATTCATCTTCAATTCTTTAGTTGATATTAAAAGTTCTAAGAAAATGATCTTTTGAACATGAAACTTGCATTTGTTTATGTTTATTTGTAAATCAGCTTCTCATAGTTTATTTAAGATTAATCGTACATGTTGCTTGTGTTTCTTCAGAGTTTTGCTGTAGATGATAATATCATTTAAATAGATTTGATAAAACTGATGTAAATATTCAAACAGCACATTATTCATATAATGTTGATAAAATGTTGACTTATTAATTAATTTAAAGAGCATCATGTGATATTTGTAGAAGTTGAAGAAAGTGATAAAAATAGTCAAATTCTTGCTATCTGAATGCATGCAAAGTTTGTTGAATGTAATGATTATGTTCAATTAAGTCAGATACTTGCTTTCTTGTATATGAGCAAGAATCTCATTTATTAAAGACAAAAAATAGTGATTTCATTTGATCAAAGCATTGAACTTTCTGTAATCAATGCAGAAATGCAAACTTTCATCTTTCTTTTTAATGAACAAAATGAGCGAAACGTATAATGCAAAGCTGAAGAAAATGAATTCTTTGTTCAAATGATTGATCAGATACTTCTTTATCTTCTGAAGCTTGTGATTGAACATTTGATAAAGTTTACTTCATGAAGATGTTTCTTCATCAATCAACTCAATTTTATGATCATAGAAACAATGAAATAATAGTTGATTTGTCATTGTTTTATCAAAGATATTTAAATAATTATGATATTCAGAGAGAAGCTTGATCTTGACTTGCTTAAGTGCTTCAATATGAAAGAGTTCATGCAGATTCACTTCTTTAAACTTATTTTCAAAGATAGTTATGATTCAATCAATTTTCAAAATGATAACAGCAAAGATCTTGATATCTGATCACTTGATTAACATTTTATATATCACTGTCTCTATCATTATAATGTTCATTGAATCAGACGTTGATTTAGAAATTTTGACGTTAGTCAAAGTCATATGATGTGATTTTAACTGTTCAATAAACTTCTTTTTTTGACTAAAAGAGAGTAATTTCTGACTGAGCTGAGTGAAAACAGAAGAAGATCGCTTTAGTATCTGAGTTGAAGTCAAGCTTTTCTGTTTCATTGACAAAATTATCAATTTCAAGTTCTTTCATTTTATTTTGCAGATTTCACTTAGTTTAAATCTGTAAAATTCTGATTGATTGATTTCTTTAAAGACAACAGATTTCAAAAATTGAAGAAAGTTGATTCATATATTTATCACTAAATCAATTTTGTTCATTCATGTTTTTTCAAGAATCATTTGATGTTGATTTAATTGAGTGATCAATATAAAAGTTGTTTCAATCATATGATTTTAAACTGTTAAATTTGAATAAATGACATGAGTAATAAGTTTTTTTACATAATGATTATTGAATTCTCATATTGACTTTGCCTTGATCAAAGTCAAAGATTCAATTTGCAACTAATCACAAACAATCTGCATAATCACTTTATTAATGAACGAATAATCAGCAGCTTCAATGTCAATCAATGATTTTAATGAGTAACTAATTTCATTGTTAAATAGTATATATTTAGTAGTCAAAGATTCAGAAGCAAAAGAATCATTTAACATGCTTGTTGTTGAAGAAATTAACACATCTTTCATTGCATCTTTGATAAAAGTCTTTAGTTTTTTGTCTCATTCTTCTCAATAAACATTTTCTCATTCTCTTTATCTTCTGAAATGATGATTTCATGTAGTTGAAATGTAAAAGTTTGAAAGATCAAAATATTGATCTTGTTCTGAAAGCAATTCTTGAACAGATAATCTGATGTTTTGCAAGTGTAACAGATGATGAGAAATCTCACTGATTTCAATGTAAAAGCAATGATCAATTTAATATAATTGATTATTGAAGTTGATACTGTTACAAAGCATGTTGAAATGAAATAGAGTCTAGTCAATAGACTCTAGAGATTTCGATATGTAAACAAGAAACAATGATGTTTCAAATCAAAATATGCTGAAACATTTCATTTATTTGAGCTCTGACAAATCAACTACTTCGCTTCTTTGTTCGCTCTACTATAGATACAGCTTGAAATCATTTTCTTTCTTCTGTATTCTTAGTTTCCTAGTTATAGCTATCTCTATTGATCAAACATTCTATTCAGCTACGCACTATCTCGCTGCAGTGTGATTAGATTCTAGGCATGATCTCAACATTAAACTAAGAATTCGTTAACTCTATGATACGAGTATCAATATTTATTCAAGACACTCGACAAACAACGAAACAAGTCTAAAGAAATTTATTTACCTGATGATCAACGACTTCAAAAGACAGAACAACATCAGAGAGTCAATAAAATCAACGACAAGACTGTTGAATTGCTAGAGAATCTACCGCTCATTCAGTAGCATTGATTCACTCGATCAATAGAATCAACGAGAACATATGATCGTTGATTGCTAGAGAATCACAAACTTTCCCTCTCTTTTCTCTCAAAAAGCTCGTGAATCAGTTGAGTCAAAATAATCTGTGTCATCAAATTTGATTCAACTCAATTCAAATTCAGGTCAATTTAGTGAGTTTGCTACAAAGACAAGTCAATAGTCAATCTCTTTGATGAGCTAGTTGATTTTCTTCTAGTGAGTCTGCTACAAAGACGCTGTCAATGCGATGATCTATCTACTCACATCACTCTATCTATCAGTGAATCGACCTATCTCGTGTTTCTGTGTCAACTAGTGAGTCTGCTTCAATGACATGATCAGAATCAATCTCTTCAATGAGTCAGTCAATCTTCTTCTAGTGAGTCTGCTACAAAGACGCTGTCAATGCGATGATCTATCTACTCACATCGCTCTATCTATCAGTGAATCGATCTATCTCGTGTTTCTACGTCAAATAGTGAGTCTGCTTCAATGATTGTTTTTCCTCTCTCATAGTGAGTTTGCTACAATAGACATTTCGATGATCTGAAAGATCAATAGAAAGATTAATAGAAAGACGAGCGTCAAGCTCTACGTCAGTGCTATGAACTACACTACAAGTCATAGAAACATGACTTTTAAAGAGAAGAGAGTAATGTTATGAAGCATGTCGAAATGAAATAGAGTCTAGTCAATAGACTCTAGAAATTTCGATATGTGAACAAGAAACAATGATGTTTCAAATCAAAATATGCTGAAACATTTCATTTATTTGAACTCTGACAAATCAACTACTTCGTCTCTTTATTCGTTCTACTATAAATACAGCTTGAAACCGTCTTCTTTCTTCTATATTCTTAGTTTTCTAGTTATAGCTATCTTTATTGATCAAACATTCTATTCAGCTACGCACTATCTCGCTGCAGTGTGATTAGATTCTAGACATGATTTCAACAGATACTGATAATGAAATAATGCGCTTTTCTGATGTGATGATGACTTTGATGATAGTCATGACAGTGCAACGTTTAGTGCGAAACTGATAATTAACTCACTGTTTGCTATTTATATTCTGAAGAAAGATTTTTAAATGATTGAGTGAAGTGAAATCTTCAGAACAAATTAATAAAACATTCTACAAGTGATTGTTGATTTTATTCTGAAGATTGTTCATCAAAGTGCAATTCTCATAGTCAAGATAGTTAAATAGCTTCATAAAGTTGAAGTAGAAGACATTGAATGACTTGTCTGCTTGTTTCAGAGCATTGTATTCATGACGACTTTTTTGATTTTTATTCACTTCATTGTATATTTCTTTCAAGTGCTCAAACAAATCATAGATTGTATAAAAAGAATTGATGAAGTCATGATGTCATCAAGTGAAAATGTGCTCATCAGCATCATTTTCTAATCTAAACATTAAATAAATGATGCAGATAGTTTCATCATTGAAATGATCAACATTGATGATCAGCTTATTCTTCATCTTATTTTTTTAAGCTTCTCAGATTCATTCATCTTTATCAGTAAAGATGAGTGAATTTGAAAATTTATAGAATTTGTGATGATCACTATCAAATAAGATGAATAACTCTCATGTGAAAGTATGTAGATCAAAGTCTCATTGTTTTGTAGTAGTTAAAGACTCAGCAGACTCAGTGAGCTGACGAGATAAAGATTAATCAGATGAATGCTTTGCTTCTTTGAACTTCTTTTTTAAAGTCAACATCTTCTTTTATTGTAGAATGATCATTTCTTCTTGAATCTTTATAGTAGTATGATTAACTTCTAGCTCATTCAATTGACTTGTATGCTCAACTTGTTGAATGATTCATTGCTTAATGCAATTCAAAGTCAGATCTCGTTGAGTTCTGAACTCATTCAACATTTTAATAATATCATCTGACTTATTTAGAACTCATTAATGAAGTTGTTCACTGATCTTGATGTTTCATGAAGTCTTGACTTTCTTAACTTTGATTAAAACATTATTAAATAGCATGAAAACTCATCTGCTTGCAATGCTTCTAAGAAGATGAGTTGATCGTGACTTGACTGATTCTGAGTCATGTATCATTGTAAGAAAGATAAATAAATTGTAATTTTGAGAGTGATGTTTTTTGATGAACGTAATTCAAAGAAGTTCTTGTGAATTTTCTAATAAACAAATGAATGCAATATTCAAAGAATTTCTTATGAATAAAAGTAGTAGTAATTTAAAGAATTTCTTGCGAATTTTCTGATAAACAAAGTAAATTGTTTCATATCATCTACATATTGATAGCAAAATAGTTGATTAGCATTTATCTACTGTTAAAGATCAGCATAGAACAAGTCATATAAATGTCATTTAACTAATAAATAAATGTTAAGAAAGAAAAGTATTTAAAAGAAAAGAACTCAATTTTTATGTATGTTTCTCAACTTTGTGCTAAGCTCAATATAATTGATGTTTTACACATATGATGCAGAATTTTAATGATATCATGACTAGCTTCAATTCTCACTAAACTCAATCAGAATGAAATCAGACGAAGATTAAATGAAGAATAAACAAAGATTAAAATCATAACAAAGTTTAAGTTGAAGCTGTAATATTACTTCATTCATAAAATTAATAAAAAATTTCATATAAATAAATTTTAAGTCATTGATTTTGAAGCATTTCAATTACTTATGAATTATATAATTATTTAAGTTTTAAAAAAAATAAATTCTAAATGAATAACAATTAAGAAGTTCGCTACTCAGTTAATCATTGCAAATTCATGTGATTGTGATATTTACATTAAATATGAACTTTTCTGCAAACATTATTTTTTACATGCTTGCAAATAAAAATTTTCAATCTTACTATTGCTTTTTCATTCTTGCTGACAATTGAATGAATCTTTTATATAAAAGATCAATCTAGAGCAAGTTATAAAAATATCATTTAACTAATAAATAAATGCTAAGAAAGAAAAGTATTTAAAAGAGAAAAACTCAATTCTTATGTGTATTTCTCAGCTCTGTGCTAAGCTTAATATGATTGATATTTTACACTTTTGATGCAGAGTTTTAATGACATCATGATTAACTTTGATTCTCACTAGATTCAATCAGAATGAAATCAGATGAAAACTAAATGAAGAATAAATGAAAACTAGAATCATAACATTTTATAATATTAAACAATTGACAGATTAAATATTACAATGATTTCATTAATTCAAATGATGCAAATTTAATGAAATATCATGATGTTAATAAAAATAAATTTCTTCATGTAACAGTTAACTTGCAGAAGCTGCATGAGAAATTATCATATCAACAAATTGATTTTTTAATCAATTAACTGTTTATCTTTCATATTAATATGATTGTCACATATGAAAGATTGCAGAAAGTAAGTCAAAAACTTTTCATGATACTTTCAAAATTATTTTTTACAAGAAAAAAAGCTTAAACTAAATTTCATCAAAAGAAAAAACATGATAAAATCAATGTTCAAGCTTTAACTGCAGTAAAAGTTGTTGAGCTGAATATTAAACAAAGAAATAAATAAAAAAAGAAAAATAATAAAACTGTTAAACAAAGAGAACAACAAAAGAAAAACAGTGAAATCTTACTATCATTAAATCTTTTCACTATGAAGTTCAAGTTTTAAAATAAATTGAAAGATAGTAAAAATCTTACATTGATTACTATTACTACTTTCAATGAATCTTCATTCTCTTTTATTTCACTTACAATGTTTAAAATAATTAAATTTAATCATGCAGTAATGAAAACAATTGTATGAAAGTAGAAGTTTCAATTTAAATATTATTTTTGAAAATTTATGTTGAAGATAATGACTTTGAAGTCAATAGAAAAAAGATTTAAGTTTAATTTGATCATGACAGCAATATTAAATGAAAGAAAGTTTCAACAAAAGAAATTTATTAAATCAATATTCATAATAAATTAAATATTATATATAATGAGAAATTTATCTGTATTTGTTAGCAAACTACATTTAAATGAAGATAAATTTTATCTTTAATAAAAATGATGCTTTGTAATGTGCATTGTTAAATAATGCTTTCAAGATTTTTCAAGCTTTTTAATTTTATTACTTGAGTTTTCTCTGTTTTTTTTAATGAACAGACTTCACTGTTAATCATATGTTTTTCTTCATAAATCATGCAGTTTAACTTCTTTCTGCACTTTTTATTGCTATGCTTATTGATGCATTGAAAGCAAACTATATCATAATGACAAGTTAAACTTATGTATTTATATTTGCAACATTTAAATAAAACATTGCTTACTTCATTCTTATCTTTAACAAGTGAAACATATAAATATACAGTTTAAAGTTTTATATTAAATTTAACATAAGCATTTTATTGCAGTTTATTACATTTTGAAAATGAATTATGATTGAACTGCACATTTTATTTTCAGATGATTTTTTATTAAGTTATTTTATGTATTTTATGCTTTTCTTGATTGAAAGATCATTTTACTTCTTCAATTGTCTGATGATTTTCTTTATTTTATTCAAACTCAGATTCATATTTTTTGATAAATTATGTATTATTACTTCATATATAAGTTTCAGCATTTTTGCAATTATACATAAGTGTTTTGCTTAAGTTTCATTAATTTTAAACATCATGATGTTTTTGATTTTTATGTCTGTTATTGATAAATCATCACTGAAAAGAATTTCTGCTTGTAAAATTTAAGAAATTCATTGATGTTTATTTTATTCTGAAATTAAACTTATAATCAAGATGTTCACTTGATCTTTTAACTGAACTGAACTTTGTTGTTTAAGCTTGTTTAACAGATTCATGTTAAATAACTTGCAAATAAATTTTAAGTCTTCATTAAACTATTTATTAATATTGTAAAAGATGTGAAAGTGATGAATATAATAGAAATTGTTACGATTTTATGTTAAACTAACATGATTTGATTCAGATCTGACTCAAATCTGACTCAATCTTCATATGAATTCAGACTACACTAAACTAGTATAGAACTACCGAAAATCTGAACTAGTCATGATGTCATTGAAACTCTGCATTATATGTGTAAGATGTCAACTCTTTCAAGTTTAACATAGAATTGAGAAACATTCATATAAAAATTGAGTTCTTTTTTGTAAATACTTTTCTTTCTTAGCATTTATTTATTAGTTAAATGACATTTATATGACTTGCTTTATGCTGACTTCTAACATTAACTAAATGCTCATCAACTACTTTGCTATCAACATGTAGACAATATGAAATAATCTACTTCATTTATCAGAAAATTCGCAAGAAATTCTTTAAATTACTACTATCACTTTTATTTGCAAGAGATTTTTTGAATATTGCACTCATTTGTTTATCAGAAAATTCACAAGAGCTTCTTTGAATTACTTTCATCAAATCAATTTATTTATTCTTATTTTTCTCATAATGACATGCAACTTCAAATCAGTCAAGTCATGATCAATTCGTCTAGTTAGAAGCATTGCAAGCAGATGAGTTTTCATGCTACTCAGCAATGCTTCAGCTGAAGTTGAACAAGTCAAGACTTCATGAAACATAAAAAATAAAAAACAACTTTGTTAATGAACTTGTGAACAGTTGAATGAGATCATCAAGATGTTAAATGAGTTAAGAGATCAACAAAACATGATGTTGAAATGCATTAAGCAATGAATCATTCTACAAGTCAAACATACAAGCAGATTAAATGAGCTAGAGATTAATCAAAACACAATAAAGACTCAAGAAGAAACTATCACTAAGTTACAAGCAAAAGTATTGACTTTAAAGAAGACACAGCATTCATCTGATCAATATTTATCTCATCAGCTCATTAAGTCTGCTGATTCTTAAACTATTATGAAACAACGAGACTTTGATCTACGTACTTTCACGCAAAAATTATTCATCTTATTCAATAATGATCATCACAAATTCTACAAGTTTTTGAACTTATTTATTTTCATTGATAAAGATGTTAAATCAATATGAGACAGCTGAAGAATCAAGATTGATGATAAGCTTAAAGCAAATGCAGATCACTTTCATACTGAAAATATCTGTATTGTTTATGTTGTATCTAGACTAGAAGATGATGCAGCGAAACAAATGTTTGCTTGATGTCATCATGATGCATCTCATTCATACATTACAATCTATGAACTCTTCAAGTATCTGAAGTTTATTTATGATAATCAAGATAAGAATTAAAAGTGTCATCTTGAATATAATGCTCTGAAACAGATGAACAAGTCTTTCAATATCTTTTACTTTGAATTCATGAAGTTATTCAACTATCTAGACTACGAGAATTGCACATTGATGAACAATCTTCAGAATAAAATCAACAATCACTTGCAAGATGTTTTATCAGTTTGCTTGAAAGATTTTACTATCTTAAATCGTCTCAAGAGCTTTCTTTGAAGTATGAATAATAAACAGCGAGTCAATTATCAGCTTCAAAGCGAACGTTGCATCATCATGATCAAAGTCATCATCATTTCTGAAAAGCATGTTACTTTTTTATCAGTATCAACTTTGATAATTAATTATGTTAAATTGATCATCACTTCTACTTCTGAGTCAGCGAGATCACTCATCATCTGTTAAAACTGCAAGATTTCAAGTCATTTGTTCAAGAATTGCTCTCAGATGAACAAGATGAACACTTTTGCTTCTTGAGTTTTCATTTCTTGTTTACATGAAATCATCATTTCAAAAAATATAAAGAATGAGAAAATGTTCATTGAAAAGAACAAGGCTAAAAACTAGTGACTTTCATCAAAGACGTGATGAAAGATGTATTAATTTCTTCAATGATAAACATGTTAAATGATTTTTTTGCTTCTGAATCTTTGACTATTAAATGTGTATTATCTAGCGATAAAATTAGTTACTCATTGAAGTCATTGATTGACATTAAAGCTGCTGACTATTCATTTATTAATGAAGTGATCATGCAGATTGTTTATGATCAGTTGCAAATTGAATCTCTGACTTTGATCAAAGCGAAGTCAATACAAGAATTCAATGATCATTATGCAAAAAAACTCATTATTTATGTCATTTACTTGAATCTGACAGTTCAAGATCATACAATTGAAACAGCTTCTATGTTGATCATTCAATTGAGTTAACATCAAAAAATTCTTGAAAAAACATGAATGAACAAAATTGATTTAATCATGTCATGCAATCATTTACTAAAGTAGATGCTGATCACTCAAATGATGTTTTTTATTTCAACAGATTTACAATCTTTTCTACTGAAGTCTCATTCTCGTATTTTACATCTAAAACAGCGACTCAATTGTTGATTCACTTCTGAGCTGACTTGTCAGTCAATTTGAAGTCTTTTGCAATAACTTTGTTTCATTTAATTCAAGCATTTGCATTTCGCTTCTTCTCTTGCTTCAATGCTTGAACTCATTTTTTTCACTTCTTCTTCACTTCAGCAATGATTTTATCTCTTGTCTGTTAAACAATTATTACTCTTTTCTTCTGAGCAACAGATTTATTGAGTTTGTCTCTTTTAGTCTTCGCTTTACTGTGATTGTGAGTCACTTCAATATTTCATTCGATCAAAGCAAGCAAGCTAACTTTCACTAAAGATTTCTTTATATATTGATCAAATTTTTTGCGTAGCTTTTTCAATATATTGTAGTCATTTAAATCATCTTGAAGCTCTGTATCAAGCTTCTGAATCTCTTTAAATTCATGCGAAGTGATCTTTATAAAAGAGAAGAATAGAAAAGAGTCTTGTGAAGAGATTGACTCAAAGAGTTGTCAGATTCTCATCTTTTTCAGCATCATTTTTAATGAATATGAAACAAGCTCAACTTGTTTGAAAGTCGATCATATATTCGATTCAATAAAGATCTTGACTCGTAAACTGATGAAGAAAGCAAGAAAGTTCTGTTTATTGAAACTGATTGATTCAAGTTGAATTGTTTTATCAATCATCTTTGAATGATAATGCTTCATAAGCTGAAATATTCTCACATTCAATGACTGAGTGACGTGTGTAGAATGCAAAAAAAGTGTAAATATCATAATATTATGAAAATCGATGTACTGTAGAAACTCATAAATAAGATGAAACTCATAATTATTCATGATCAGAAGTTTATGAGCTTCTATCTGAGTCTTTTGACTATGAAAATTAAAGTGTTTCAGTCAGTCAAAGATCTTTTCATCATTCAAATATTCAAATTCAATAGTAGCAAGCAATAAGTTGTTATTCAGATTGTTTTTCTGCACTCATTTGTTCAAAATGCTGATTTCGAAAATGATGAGCATAAGAAAAATCTTTTCTTTCTCAGCACTAATTATCTTCACATCGCTTACTAAATCTCTTATTCTCAAATCAATTGCGCGAAGAAATCTCTTTTTGATCAATGTAATCACTAAATGATCTCTTTCAACTTCAATATGAAAGTCTGATTCATTCATGTTTTATATATCATTTGATTGAATTGCATATTTGATCAGCACATCTCGAAAATCATAGAAATGTTGCTTTGTCATCTCAACAGTCAGAGAAGTCTTTCTTTCAACGACAAAAGAAGCTTGTTTTCTCTTGAAAAACTGAGAATTTTGCTGTAGAAATCGTACTGATCAGTGCTGTTCAACTCAAAAAGAATTTATGAGATTTGTCTGCTGCAGTAGAAAATTTGCTGCTTCTCGAAGATGTCTCAGTTGAGCAGAAATCAACAGCTTGTTCAGACGTGTCAAATATATACATATAGTCTTTCTTTGCTCAGTATTCAGAACATATTCATGTGATTTTCGTTCAAAAAATGAGATGTGAGTTTCAACTAGTTATCTTTGAAGCGTTCAAACAGAAACTTTAAATGTCAGAGCTGCAGTGCTTGCAAACTTGTATTCATCATCATGTAATGCATCTGTAGTCTCTTTTATACAATACTTCAAATTTATATAGTATTCAGACATGATGTGATTAAGTGATTGAGATGAGAAGAGAGTTGAATACATAAAGGGAAAAAAACATCATTTGAGTGATGTACGTCATTTGAATGATCAGCATCTACTTTAGTAAATGATTGCGTGACACGATTAATCATTGATATGCGAATCAACTTTCTTCATTTTTCAAATTTTATTTTCACTTCGAAATTGATTGCTTTATTCATGAGCAATAAATCAATCACAAAACAGAAGAGCTTGATCTTTATTCATATACTGAAGAAATTTATCACTTCTGTTACATCTTTAGTTGAACAGTCAAAATTATGTCATGCAACTTTGATTAACATCAAAATTTCTAAATTAACATTAAATTCAATGAACATTGTCATGATAGAGACAGTGACATATAAAATATTAGTCAAATGATCAAACATTAAGATCTTTGCTGTTATCATTTTGAAAATTGATTGATTCATAACTATATTCAAAAATAAGTCTGAAGAAGTGAATCTGCATGAACTTTCACATGTTGAAACACTCAAGCAAATTAAGATTAAGCTTCTTTCTGAATATCATGACTATTTAGACGTGTTTAATTGAGCAATGACTGATCAGCTTTCATTTTATTGTTTCTATGATCATAAGATTGAGTTGATTGATGAGAAAACATTTTTTTGAAGCAGACTATATCAGATGTTCAATCACAAGCTTCAGAAGATAAAGAAGTATTTGATTGAACATCTGAACAAAAAGTTCATTTCATCAAGCTTCGTCTCATACGTCTCGCTCATCTTGTTCATCAAAAAGAAAGATGATAGTCTGCATTTCTGCGTTAATTACAGAAAGTTCAATGCTTTGATCAAACGAAATCACTATTCTTTATCTTTAATAAATGAGATTCTTGCTTGTATACAAGAAAGCAAATATCTGACTTAATTAAACATTATGATCATCTTTAATAAACTGCAAATGCATTCAAATAGCAAAGATTTGACTACTTTTATCACTTTCTTCAACTTTTACAAATATCACGTGATATCATTTGAATTAATCAACGAATCAACATTCTATCAACATTATATGAATAATGTGCTGTTCAAATATTTGCATCAGTTTTATCAGATTTATTTAAATGATATTATCATCTACAGCAAAACTCTGAAGAAATACAAGCAACATGTATGATTGATTTTAAATAAACTACGAGAAGCTGATCTACAGATGAACATAAATAAATGCAAGTTTCATGTTCAGAAAATCATCTTCTTAGAACTTTTAATGTCAACTGAGAGACTTAAGATGAATTCACGAAAGATACAAGCAGTAGTAGATTGATCTACACTCAATAATCTCACTCAAATGCAGTTCTTCATTGATTTCTGCAATTTCTATTAATGCTTTATAAAGAACTTTTCGAAGATTGTTCACTCAATGATTCAACTTATTCAAAAAAAAGTCATTTTTGAATGAAATGAAACTTGTCAGACTGCATTCAATCACATGAAGAAATGTATGATCAAGACTTTTATACTTTGTCACTTTGATCAGACTTGTGAAACTATTCTGAAAACTGATTCATTTAACTACGTTAACAATGAAGTTTTATCTTAATATGATGACAAAGAAGTTCTACATTCAATTGCTTTTTATAGCAAGAACATGTCTTCTGCTGAATGCAACTACAAAATATATGATAAAGAACTGCTGATCATCATTCAAGCATTTGAACATTAATGACTTAAACTGAAGTTAACTGACATTTTTATCAAGATGTTCACAGATCATCAAGCACTCATTTCATTGATGAAAGACAAAAAGTTAAGCAGACATCAAATGCGCTGAGTTCAGAAGTTAACTGACTTTAACTTCAAGATAATGTATTGATCTGATAAACAAAACATCAAGATCGATGCATTAACTTGTTGAGCTGACTTTATACTCAGAGATTTTGATGATGAACGTGTTTAATATCAAAGAACTACTATTTTGACATCAAATTGAATGAAAATTGCTGATTTAAAAGAAAATAATGATTGATCAATTTATAAACAGATTCTTGATGTCAATGAAGTTGATGAGAATTGTTGTTGGGACCGTGCCTAGAATCTAACCACACTGCAGCGAGGTAGTGCGTAGCTGAATAGAATGTTTGATCAATAGAGGTAGCTATAACTAGGAAACTAAGAATACAGAAGGAAGAAGACGATTCCGAGCTGTATCTATAGTAGGGCGAACAAAGGGGCGAAGTAGCCGGTTTGCCAGGGCTCGGATAGATGGAATGTTCCAGCATATTCCGATTCGGAACATCGTTGTTCCTTGTCCACATACCGAAATCCCTAGGGCCTATTGGCTAGGCCCTATTCCATCCCGACACGCTTCGTAACATTACCCCCTTCTCTTTAAAAGTCATGTCCCTATGACTTGTAGTGTAGTCCATAGCACTGACGTAGAGCTCGACGCTCGCCTTCCTATCAACCTTCCTATTGACCTTCCAGACCATCGAAATGCCTATTGTAGCAGGCTCACTATGAGGGGGGAAGGGCGGCCATTGTAGCAGGCTCACTATTTGACGTAGGAACACGAGGTAGGCCGATTCACTGATAGGTAGGGCGATGTGGGTAGGTAGGTCATCGCATTGACAGCGCCTTTGTAGCAGGCTCACTAGAAGGGGACCGACTAGCTCATCGAAGAGGTCGGTTCTGATCGTGCCATTGAAGCAGGCTCACTAGTTGACACAGGAACACG